>Ga0265298_10004481_pt1 | contig 17845 bp, 12 predicted proteins | sample AusTroGonzalo_MG_3_FD_193486 | JGI IMG/M metagenome (GOLD analysis project Ga0265298, IMG submission 193486) | Bovine rumen microbial communities from tropical cattle in Woodstock, Queensland, Australia - Gonzalo_01 | ecosystem: Host-associated > Mammals > Digestive system > Stomach > Rumen ... | reverse complement strand
TCATCCCCTTGGTCATCATCATGGAGCGATTTGAGCCCTCCCAATTCGCCAATGTGGGCAATTACATCGTCCCTTTGGTCTGCCTTGGCGTCTTTTGCAGCGCCATCGCATACGCCTTGTGGGCCTTCGCTTTCAGCCGTCTCGGCGCATCGCGAGCCAATGTGTATTCCAACTTGATTCCTGTTTTCACGGCCATCTTCAGCTATCTTCTTGCCATCGAAGACATGACGGTTTTCAAGATCATCGGCATTATTGTAGTCGTAGTCGGGCTGATACTCTCCCAACTGAAAACAAAAAAGGCTGTCACGGTATGATGTGACAGCCCTAAGTTGAGATACAATGTCGATTATTCGACAGGTTTGACAGCAAAGCCGTTCAGAACGGCCAACAAGCGGGCGTCCTTGGGGTCTTCAATATTCTCGGCACCGACGCGAACCACCATCTTGCGGCTGGGGTCGAAGGTGTAGCAAGCCACGCCATAATCACCGGCCTTGGTGTAGACAGTCCAAGTGTAATCACCTGTGACGATGTCTTCCTGACGGTTCTCTTCGAGGCAGCCGCCGTTGGGAGCGCACCTTTCAATACTGGTGTCTTTCCAGTCCTTCACGTTAAAATGAACGCCCTCGGTATCAATACCCATGTCTGAATAGGCATTGGAGACCTCCCAACCTTTGACAGGCAGAGTCATCGTCCACTCGTAGTGGTCGTAAGTTTCAGGAGCAGCGGGCTCTTCAACGACAGGTTTTTCAACGACAGGCTCGTTTTGAGTCTGTTGATTGTTGTTGTTTGTGGTGGTGGTGTCACAAGCAACCATAGCAAACATGACCACAGCAGCCATGGCGAGATGATAAATCTTTTTCATTTTTTAATGTTTTGATTATTAAATAGTTAAGTTAAATTAGTTCATTTTTGACGCTGACAAAAGTACAATAAAATTTGACATAGTTTGGAAAAAGCGCTTGTTTTTGCAAAAAAACGACAAAAAGACTCCTGATAAAGGCCGAAAAAGCCGACTTTTCCATACTTTTGCAACAACAAGTCCGAGCAAAAATGATTACCAGCAAAACCAACCCAAAGATAAAGAACCTCGTCCGCTTGCAGAAGGCCGCCGAACGCCGAGAGCAGAATCGTATCCTCATCGAGGGACAGCGCGAGATTGAGCGCGCCCAAGCCTGCGGCTTCGAGATTGAGCAATTGTATGTCTGCGAGTCCTTGCTGCGCGAGCCCGTAAAGGTTAAGGCTACCTTTACCGAGACCGTCACGGAAGAGGTGTTTGACAAGATTGCCTACCGCGAAGGCAGCGACGGTTTGTTGGCTGTGGCCATACCCAAATACAAGAGCCTCAGTGAGTTCAAACCCAAGAAAGACGCGTTGATTATCGTATTGGAAACCGTTGAGAAGCCTGGCAACCTTGGTGCCGTGATGCGTACCGCCGATGCGGCAGGTGTGGATGCCGTCATCGTAGCTGACCCCGCCACCGACCTTTACAACCCCAACGCCATCAGGGCGAGCATCGGCTGCATCTTCAGCGTGCCGGTCTATGCCTGCTCCACCGAGGAATGCATCCAGTGGCTGAAAAAGAACGGCATCACCATCTATTGCACCTACCTCAAGGCCTCCATTGACTACCTCGACGCCGACTTCCGCAAAGCCTCCGCCCTTGTGATGGGCACTGAAGCCACGGGCATCTCCGAGGCTTGGGTCGAGGCTGCCGACCAAAACATCATCATCCCCATGAACGGTATCGCCGACTCGCTCAACGTGTCGGTCACTACTGCCATTGTCACCTTTGAAGCCGTGCGCCAACGCAGGAAACCATGAAAAAGGACTATTTCCTGCTGCATCTCTCCGTGTTCATCGCGGGATTCACGGGCGTATTGGGACGTCTCATCACCTTGGATTCCGCCATTTTGGTATGGTGGCGCATGGCTGCGGCAGCGTTGTTGATGTTCCTGTATTTGCGAATAACAACGCGACGTGGTCCGGACGCATGCAATGCGTCCCTACAGCGATACAAATTCAGGGACATATTGCAAATGGGCGGCGTCGGCATGTTGTTATGTCTGCACTGGGTGTTTTTCTATGCCAGCATCAAGGCCTCTAATGTCAGCATTGGTGTGGTTTGTTTCTCATTGGTAGGTTTTTTCACGGCCCTGCTGGAGCCTATCATCAACAGGCACCGCTTTTCGGGGCGCGAGTTCCTTTTTAGCCTGCTCACCATCCTCGGCATTTATCTTATCTTCCAATTTGATTCGCGCTATCGTTTGGGCATCGCCTTAGGTGTGGTCTCTTCGGCGCTTTATGCCTTGTTTGCCATTACCAACCAAAGGGTGGGCAAACACTTCGAGGCCAAGAACATGCTGCTTTGGGAGATGGTGGGCGGTCTCATCGGCTTGACCTGCCTTCTTCCTTTATATAATATATTCTTCCCCATCGAGCGGCTCTACCCCGTCGGCATGGATTACGCCTATCTGGCCTTCATGGTCGTAGTATGTACCATAGGCTTATGTTTGCTGCAAATCATCGTCTTGCAAAAGATTCCAGCTTTCACCGTCAACCTCACTTACAATCTGGAGCCAATGTACAGCATCATCCTCTCCATGTTCATCTTCAAAGAGTACAAGGAGCTGAATCTCTCGTTTGTTATTGGCATTGGGCTGATAATCATTTCGGTGGTGTTGCAGACCTTGAGCGAAGTCAAACGGAGGAAGGTTTAATCACAAAACCATCAAAACTATCAAAACATTTTGTTATGGTCGGAAGCACGCCAACTGGCTGCTTCCAGGCGGCGACACGGTTGTGGAGCCGCACTAAATAAACAAAGTTTTGCGTGTTTTGTATGTTTTGTGACAAAAAAAACATCAAAGTTTCACTTTAACAAACACCGGATAATGGTCTGAGGGATTGTGCCGGATGTAGGTGTCAAATGAAATCTGCTGCGGCGCATCGTTGGCCTTAAGGTTGTCATCAGAGTCGTCGTCGGGTGTCCAATAGCTGTTGGTGAACACGCCGTAGGCTTCCACTTTTGTGCTTGGCGACACAAACACATGGTCGATGCGGCTGTTAGTGTAGTAATTCGTCTTGAAGGCGTTGAAGGTGCCGTTCTCCGCAAAGCGAATGCGAGCGGCATCATACGAGTCCTTCAATAGTCCTGTTTTTGTGAAAATGGTATAGATTTCGTCGTTTTGGTCCACGTTGAAGTCACCAGTGATGAACACGGGCGCACCTTGAGCCATCTCGCGAACACGCTGCACCACCAGTTTGGCCGCCTCTCGACGTGCCACCACGCCCACATGATCCATATGGAGGTTGAAGAAATAGAAGGTCTTACCTGTAGCCGACTTTCTGCGGTTAAACAGACCGTGACGCCGTCCCTCTTCTTTCACAGCAAACTTGCCCCAGGTGCAGATGCGGATGCAGACCGCGTCCCAGCCCAAGCCAGGCTTGTCGGGTGTCTCACTGAGCCAGAAGTCGCCATGATCGAGGAGCTGGAGTTTGTCCGTTTTATAAAAGATGGCTTCATGCTCACCGCCATGCTCACCGTCATCTCGGCCAACACCTATGTAATCGTAGCCGTCCAAGGCTTTCAGCATATCCTGAAGCTGGACATAGAGCACCTCCTGAGTCCCAAAGATGTCGGGAGCCATGAAGTTGACTTGGTCGCAGATGACTTGGCAGCGTTTCTGCCATATCTCGCCTTGAACGCTGTCATTCCATGCTTTATAGCGAATATTATATGTGCCGACCAGCATATCTTGGGCGGAAACTTGCAGCGTTGCCATGATGATGAAGGCCAAAAGAAAGCGTTTTTTCATTGGAAAGAGGTTTTGCTCGAGCAAAGGTAGGAAAAAAGCCTAAAAAACCTAGATTTCGGAAATTTTGTCATGCAAAATCATTCAATTTTTACGAAAATCGGAAATTTTGTCATTACAAATAGGTATTTTGACCCGTTTTTAGCCTTGGCAAAGAATTTGACTATATCGGGTCGTCCGAACGAAAGGACGGACGAAAAGTCCCGAGGTCGGCCCTTCGACAGGCTCAGGGACCTCAACAACAACGATTAAACAATTAAACAAATAAACAATCAACAACTAAAAAATAGGAGATCAAAACCATGTTAGTAACTAGAAGAAACCAAGACTTCATGCCTACGCTGTTCAACGAACTGATGAACTGGAACGACACGACTTATTCAACGCCTCGTATGAACATCATGGAGACGAAAGACAACTACAAGCTCGAACTCTGCATCCCTGGTCTCACCAAGGAAGACGTGAAACTGAGCATCGACGTCGAAGGCAACCTCGTTGTCGAGATGGTCAAGGAGACGAAGAACGAGAAGAAGGAAGAGATGCGCTACTTGCGTCACGAGTTCTCGGTCGAGCACTTCCGCCAGACGGTGATGCTGCCTGAGGACATCCACAAGGAAAACATCAGCGCCAAGGTCGAAAACGGCATCCTCGACATCGTCATCCCGAAGGTGACCGTCGAAGAGAAAAAGCAGGCCATGCAGACCATCGAAGTCTGTTAAAGTCTTCGAAAAACCAACCCCACAACGGGACGGAATTATCCGCCCCGTTTTTTTGTTGCTTCAAAGTCAAATCCCAACACTTTTAATTCTTACCTTTGCGGCAAATTTAATTGCCTATGAGAAAAGTGTTACTCCTCACCTTCCTAGGTCTCTTCACCTTCTTGCAGGCCTTCTCGCAAGACAAGAAGCCTTTTGTCACCTTGGACAACCTGCACCTGAACACCCGCGTCGACTACACTCTCGACTACCATCCCGGGTACGACACCATCGCGCCGAGCACCGACCATGGCTTTGCAGGCAAATACCTCGTGGTGGCCTTGGAAGGCACCCTCGGCAGCAAGTTTAGCTACCACCTGCGCCAACGCATCAACGCGCCCAACATCGGCTTCGCCAACACCTTCTTCCAAGGCACCGACTGGGCTTACCTCAACTGGAACTTCACCGACAACTTCTTCCTCTCGGCCGGTAAGCAAGTCGTGGCCATCGGTGGCTGGGAATACGACTCCAACCCTATCGACATCTATTATGGCACCGAGTTTTGGAACAACGTGTGCTGCTACGAAGTGGGCGCCTCGCTCAACTACGTTGACAACGCACGCAAAAACCAAGTGCTCTTCCAAGTCTGCAACTCGCCCTTTATCAACCAGGCCATGCAAAGCATCTATGCCTACAACCTGATGTGGTACGGCGACTTCGGTGTTTTCAAGACGGCTTATTCGGTGAACATGATTGAATATGAGAAAGGCCACTTCATCAACTACATCTCGTTAGGTAATAAGTTGCAATTCAAGGGTGTAGAGATGTACCTCGACGTTTTGAACCGTGCTTCCTTCGAGCAGGAGCAGTTCTTCGGTCAGGACCTCACGGCCATCTATGGCGTTGGCGTCGACATCGGCAAGAAATGGATCGTGTTCGCCAAGGCGGGTTACGACTTCAACCAAGCCCAGCTGCCCAACGCTACCAACCCCTACGATACCTACGTAGAGCCCGGAAAAAAAGTTGACTTCGAGAGTCTTGGCTTCGAGTATTATCCTCTTGGCGACCGCAGCCTGCGGCTCCACCTCTGCGGCTCCCACACCAGCAGCGACGGCATCCACAAATTCCAAGGCAACCTCGGCCTCACCTGGAAGGTCGACCTGCTCAACCTGAAAAAATAATTCCTTATGGCAAAGACAAAATACGACACTGAAAAGCGAAGCACGCTTTCCTACCACCGACTGGTGGAGAAGTTCTTCAACATCTTTGAGCGCAAGTCGCCGCTGAAATTCACCACCAAGCGAAGCGTGGAAGCCATCATCTTCCTGATCCTTTTCTTCGCCTTCTTTGGGCTTTTGGCTTGGAAGATGACACTTCCGAAGATGCTGAACACTTTTATGCAGACGGCCTATCACCTGCTGCTCGAGACCGTGTTTTACATCATGGCCATCTGCGTACTCATGGGTGCCATCAGCAAACTGCTCACCGAATTCGGCGTGGTGCGTCTTTTGGAAAACTTGTTGCGCCCCTTGATGAAGCCGCTCTACAACCTTCCTGGCGTGGCAGCTTTAGGTGCAGTGATGACCTTCCTCAGCGACAACCCCGCCATCATCTCATTGGCCAAAGACAAAAACTTCTCACGCTATTTCAAGAAGTACCAGTTGGTGTCGCTCACCAACTTCGGCACGGCTTTCGGCATGGGACTAGTCGTCATAGCCTTTATGACTGGTAAAGGCTTCGGCAAAGGTGCCTTGGTGGGTGTGGCAGGCGCCATCATCGGCAGCATCATCTCCACCCGTCTGATGCAGCGTTCGACTTTGAAGGCATATCCCGAATTAGACAGTCCCGTCGACGAGGAGACTGGTGGCGATGAGCAACAGATCACCTTCAAGAGCGAAGGCGGTGTCTTCCAGCGTTTCCTCAACTCGCTGCTTGACGGCGGGAAAGACGGCGTCGGCATTGGCCTCGCCATCATCCCTGGCGTGCTCTGCATCTCCACTATCGTCATGATGCTCACTTTCGGCCCTTCCGGTGCCGACGGCACATACGAGGGCGTGGCCTACGAAGGCGTGCCTGTCATCACCATGCTGGCCGACAAGATCAATATCATCTTCAAATGGCTCTTCGGTTTTGAATCCGGTGCACTCATCTCCTTCCCCATCACCGCCTTAGGTGCCGTGGGCGCTGCCTTAGGTCTGGTGCCCACCTTCATCGAGAATCCGGACATCATCATCAACAACAACGCCATCGCCGTGTTCACCGCAATGGGCATGTGCTGGAGCGGATACCTCAGCACCCACACTGCCATGCTCGACAGCCTCGGCTACCGCAAGCTCATCGGCAAGGCCATCGGGGCACACACCATCGGAGGCCTTGTGGCTGGCATTGCGGCTCACTGGTTATACGTCTTGCTGGCATGGATATTCTAGACGTTGCACGCAACGTCTCTACTTGACACAAAAAAAGCGGCCCGAAAGCCGCTTTTTGTTTTGCATTGCTGCTGTTATCAGCTCTTCTTACCACCCATGCTATATGTGAGGTTGAAGCGTAAGGTGTTCTCCAAGGGATTGCTGCCTGCCACCGTGTTGACGGGAATCAGGTAGGAAACATCGAGGCCGAAAACACTGTACTTCAAAGCGGCACCCAAGGTGACATATTTACGGTTGCCCTTCAGCGCAGTCTCGTTGAAATAACCACCACGCACAGCGAAGGTGTTGTTGTACCAATATTCGATACCACCACCGATATTGATTTCACAGAGTTCCTCATAGAACGCGCCGTAGTGAACCAGTTCGTGCTTTTGGTTATAGCCCCAACCTGGAGCATCGTAGAACGACTGAATCATACCTTGCACGACGGAGACATTGTTGTCCAAACCGTGCTTAATCATATACGTACCATCATCATTATACATGGGGTTGCCCTGCTCGTCACGTTGGATAACGGGCGGCGTAGGCACCATCAGCTTGCTGAAATCCACATTGAAAGCCAAGGAGTTGTACTCATCGAGATCAAGCTTCAAGCCAGTGCCCAAACGAAGGGTGGTCGGAATGAAATCGCGACGGTCGGACTGTCCGTTGTAGCTGATTTTACTACCGATGTTGGTGATGGCGGCGCCCCAAGCGAAGTCAGCATCCATGTTGCTGAACCACTCAACAGGACGTTTGTAATAAACGGCCACATCGGCTGCCACGGAGATACCTGGACGACCATAGTCGGACTGGTTTTGGGTCAGGTCGGAATAGATGAAACGGCCTGCCACGGCACCGGCAAGATAGTCGCCAAGCATACGTGAATAAGTGGCGTCAAGAGCCCATTCGTTGGGGCTGTACTTACCCAAAGACTGGTTGTAGTTATCCCTGAACTCAATTTCACCGCAACTGAAATAGCGCAGGGTGCTCGCCACAGCCGAACGGTCATTGATTTTGTAAGCCAAAGCCAAATAAGCCAGATTCATGTCAGGAACCAGATTACGCAGCCAGGGGCTATAGCCCAAACCACCGGCAAACTTGTCCTCAAGATACACGTACTTGGCGGGATTGTAATGCATGGAATAGACATCAGGTGTAGTGGCCACACCACAATCGCCCATGGCGCCACCGCGCGCATCGGGGGAAATGGAAACGAATGGCACTGCCGTCGTAATCACATTGGGCGACACACTGTAGTCCTGTCCGATGATGTTTTGTCCAAATGAAGTAGCCGCAGCCAACAGAAAGGCGGCAAGAAGGAGTCTCTTTACTTTCATATTCTGTTTTAGTATTTGAAATTGCAAAAATAACGTTTATTCAGTTCGCATATTGTATAGGGGCTAAAAAAATTCAATCGGCCCTTCGACAGGCTCAGGGGCCTTAGCGCTGGATGACCATGCGCTGACTGACGGTTCGGAAGTAACCCGTTTCGTCAGTCAGGGTGAGACGATAGAGATAAACACCTGAGCGCAAAGGACTTCCTGAATAGCCGGAGCCATTCCAAATGATAGGTTCAATGACGCCATCGGTAGCCGACACCTTTTTATAAAGGTGTTGCACGGGTCGACCCATGATGTCGAAAACCTCGATGTTGACATCGAAATTGCCGTCCTCTCCGTCGTGACGCAACGTAATGCGGGTCTCGTCGTTGAAAGGATTGGGGTAGTTGTGCACCTGCGAGAGGAAGAGGTCGTCGTCGACGACAAACCAGAGGCTGGCTTCGGAGGCATTGTTCTGCGTGTCCCACACTTTAAGGCTGAACTCGTATGTACCCGGTTCGAGGTTGTTGACTGGGAGTGCGATGCTACCGCGTCTGAAGTCGTTCAAGGCTGGCTCGTACAGGTCGTTCAGCACCAAATGATTGTAGACAGCGAAATTACTGTTCATGACGATGTCACGGCCCAGACTATAGCCATAATGGTAGATGCCTTGGGCGTCATATAGGTTGGCATAAAGCACACCCTGGCGCTCCACCGACTGGCCATTTTCGAAATCGGGCGTGTTCCAATAAAACGAAATTGATGGTCCTTGGTCGTCAGGCAACACTGCAGGGTCAACGCCACTCAGCATGAGACTGTTGAACATGCCCATGGCATCAACGCCTTGGATGGAATCATAGGCATAAAAACTGAAACGAGGGTTCCCTCTACCAGGCATAATGTCCAACGGTACTTGGAAGGCAACAGTGAACCTACCCGACGTCACGGTGACTTGCCCTTGATAAAGCAAATCCTTATGATAATAGACGTTTTTTGTGTTGTCTTCTGAGAACATGACCTTTATTTTCGTCTTTTTGTCGTAGAATCTCACCCACATCTTGCCATTGAATCCAGCGTCAATATGGCCGTCGGCATCCCGGACCTCACCTTCCATCGTAACCATGCTCATAGCGTGAAGATCGAGATTATCGAAGTCGCCGACTTCCATGCCGTTGATCTTCGTTACAGCAATATCCTTCTGGGGCAATGGGAAGCGCAAAACAGGATCACCTAAAAACAGGAAACGGATATTCTTATTCGTATTGGGAGACGCATTGTTGAAGTTGAGCGCGTCGCTCTTCGACAGCCTGATGATGTCGCCAAAACGCAAAGGCTTACCATTAGCATCACGTTTCAGAAGATTCGGCATAAGCGCACGGGTTTGGCAATTGTTGTCCTGCCCGTAGGTGGGACGGCATGTCGTGAACAAAGCCACACATCCACCATGTGGATTCAAGACCAGCTGTTCACCTGCTGAGACCAACAGAGGGTTGTCGTATTTGGTGAACTCACAAGTGGCGGTATAGAAGAAAGGCATCTTATCATAGTTGTTGAGCGCACCAATGTCTGCATTGGCAAACACGCCTTCACCTGTCAGCCCCTTGACACCACCATGACCATTGTAAATCACCGCCAGCACGCCCTTGTCTAAAGCCTGCTTCAGATCGGAATTTGCACCTTGGTTGACATAACCCGCCGAAGTGCTCGTCAATGGATAGGCTCCACAATATACCTTTTTCGCTGTCAAAGCAGGACAAAGGGTGTCCACCCCATTGTTAACCCCCTCGCTATAGTTCACATAATTTGTCTTCTCGTCATCGGCAAAAAGCAGCAAATCCGTCTTCCATTCGCCATGCGTGGCAGCCAAGTCATCATAATGCTTGATCTTTCGCAACATGGTCTCCGCCTCTTCTACAGTCGCAACCGAGATGCGTCCTACACCAATGTCAACATGTCCGATACTATTCTCGCCCTCGTTGCTATCCATCAAAGCGAAATAGTCATCGGTGCAAAAACTCAGCTCATACTGTGGAGCATCCATCGTTTCGTATGTAGGCACATAATTCTGACCAAAGCCGTGGATGTTACGGAAGTCGAATGATGCCCTGCCGAACAACGTCAGGTATTTCAGTCTGCCTGAACTGCGGCGATAGACCATGCGGACGAAGTCGCGAATGCCAGAAGGGTCGGGCATACCTGTCGAGAATTCGTTGTAGATCTGGTTCACGTCCACCACCACGCTAGTCAAACCATCTCTTTCGGAATGATAGTCAGCCAAGGTCTGAGCCTGTTCAAGGAATATGGGCGAGGTAAGAATCAAATTGTCAACCCCGGAGATAGCATGCACGTTTTGATTGGGCAATGCTGTCCAACTCACAATCCGGCGAGCCGCCTCAGGCTTGAACAACACATAGCGCTTTTCTGTCCTCTCATCAGTGGCAAACACCAAATTGCCGCCGCTCAACACGCCATCCTGTAACACAGGTCGCAAGGGAGAGGTAACCTCCCAGAGCCAATACTCCGCGTTGGTATTCTGTATCCAAACCGTACTCCTATCTGAGCCGAACTGGCTCGGCATCAACCGGAAAAGAAAATTATTGTTCGACCGTATCAGCTGACGCCAACCAAAGATCTCCACATAATCAAGGTATAGCGATGCCCCTGCGGAGGGAACCATACTCAATTCAAATACAGCAGTGTCGGAATCAAGCATAATTTGCTTGTTTAAAGCAGACAGCTTGCCATATTCATGTTCGCTAAAATACTTTATCGACACGTCATCCGCCACATGATTGTCATTGACCCATGCGTTGTAATGCAAATAATCGCTCTTAATGCGTCCCAAGACCTGTGAACGCACTGTCAAGGCTTTGTTTTTCACCAAATTGGGAAAGACAAAAGGAATGACAAGCACCGAGTCTTCTGAAGAAATCTGTTCTCCGAACCAATTCTGTCCCATAGAATAGGGCGAGAACAACTCCTCCTCATGCCAAACAAAATCGGGGAACTCCGAGATAACCGTTGTCGTGTTTTCGACTACAAGTGTAGGCTTCTCCCCCACCCTCAAGCCGTCAACGCCACTGTCAACACATAAATAATAATAGGTGGTGTCGGAATAATAGTTGCGCTCGCGCTTAAAAGTCTCTTTGTTAGAATCCACCAACGTCCAACGCGTTGGTTCCTGTCCATAGAACAGCACCTTGTCGCACTCATCAAAGCTACCGTCTTCGGAGCCCGTCACAAAGATGGCCATTTCAGTCAAGTCGTCAGGGCGGCTTTCCGAATTCTTCTCCGGCAAAGCACCCGAGGGGTTGCCAAATAGCCGAATTTGATTCGGATTCACATTGTTCAAATCAATGCCCATGCCTTGTAAAGTAGCATAATCCAATTGATATGCACCCTCCTTTGTCACCGAGAGACGATACCAAGTATGCTCACTCAACACAGAATGATAGGTATTGACCTGTGCCCAACCCGATGAAGCGCGGAGCAACAGCATCATGGCAGCCGCAAAAAAAACTATTTTTTTGTATTTCATACTGATTTTCATTTACTTACACTAGTTTTGAGACCATGGTAGCCGTTTCGCCGTAGTCGTTGGTGGCAACAATGCGATAAACATAGACACCATTGCGTAGGTTCTCGCCACGGGCGCCGCGACCGTTCCAGCGAATGGGCGTGATACGTGTCGAGGTACCCGACACCGTCTCGGAAAGCGTGGTCACCCAACGGCCCATAATGTCATAGATATAGATGTCCACCTTCACATTGTTACCCACCTGGTTATGGTCGAACACAAAACACGTCTCATCGGTCACCGGATTGGGCGAATTGAAGGCATTCTCGATGACCATGCCGCTGTTGTTCACCACAGTGAACACAACTGTGGCCGTGCCAGAGTTGTTGTAGATATCCCAGACCTTAAGGGTCAATGTGTAGTCGCCATCGGCCAGGTTCTGCATTTTATAAGTGATGGAGCCCTTGCCTGGCTGATCGAGTTCGGCGGAGAAATAGTCATTGAGATAATAGGTGTTTTTCGATGGGCCTGTCAGTGTGGCCATAATATCGTGGCCTATGCCGGCGCCCGTGGTGTTGATGCCGCTCTCGTCCTCAATGTATGCCAGCAACAGCGGGTTTTGTCCCGTCAGGCCACCGTTCACAAAAAGCGTGTCATCAATGAACAGGGTGATTTCGGGTCCTTTAACATCCTCCGTAGCCTCGTCATAGAAGCCGCCGATGATAAAAGCATCGCAACTGCCGTTGGCGTCAATTTCGTAATCTGTTGCGTAATAATTGATCAAGCCTTGTCCGAAGCGATAAGATATGTCGCGAGGCACGATGAAGTTGATTTTGAACCTTCCATTGATCACTTCCGCCTTGCCATTGAAGATCATGCTATTGCGCAATTTAAAGTCAATCACTCCAGCGGAAGTACCCAAAGTGGAGAGTTCGGCTTCCTTATCGTAAACAATGACGCTAACCACGCCATTAAAACCGGTGGCAACACGGCCTTCCAAATCCTTAACAACACCTTCAATCTCAACAGGTTGCAAGGCTCCTATTGTGTCGTGATAGACGGGATAGGTTTGCCAAGTGCTATCATTAACGGGAATGGAATCCAAGTCGAAGCCCGGATATTGCCCATTGATACTCAATGTCTCAACCTTCCATTTCGGATAGGCCAAACGAAGAGCCGGGTCACCGAAGAAGACATAGCGTTTCTCGGCTAAGCTTCCACTGGTCTTTGCCATGCGGTAGACATCACCCAAACGATTGTGTTCACCCCCCGAGATGCTGAACAGATTATTGTAAACGCCTTTGGCAAAATTCTGATTGTGGTGACCATAAGTCAATCTTGAGGTGGTAAACATGGCAATCATTCCACCATATTGGTTGAGGAAGGAATACTCGCCCAACGATGTTCGAATATGGTCATCATAGCGGCTGAATTCGCAAGTACCTGTAATCATCAACGGATACATCGGGGCATTGCGCCACGAGTCGACATCTTTTCTTTGCAATATTTTCTCCTCTGCCAGCTGCACCTCGCCTCCGTGACCGATATAATTGAGCACCAAGGTACCCTTTTCCATACGGCTATTGAGGGCTGCATTCACCTCTGGAGCGATTTCACCGCCCGGAGCACTGATTTGCGGGTAAGCATCAAGATAAATCTTATCCACTACAATAGCCTCACCCCCTACATCTTTAAGCATAGCCTCCAATTTCTCAGCACTACTGACAAACTCCCCATCGTCATCCGTGAAGAAAGTGACCGTATTGCGCCAAGGCTGCATAGTGGACTCGTCTTTTGCGACGTAGCGTTCAACCTTGTCGACCATTTGCGTGGCTTGCTCCAAGGTCTGCACAGGAAAACGGCCTATGCCAATGTCAGCCAAGGAGCTGTCGATACCGCCTTCATGTTCGTCCATAAAACCAAAATAGTCATCAGTGACAAAAGTATCCGTCGGATCCAAGGAAAGCACCGATTCGTATGAAGGCACAAAGTCAACAATGCCATCACGGTTCTTGTAGTCAAAGGAGCAATCGCCCAGCAGCAGGAGATACTTGATTTTGCGGCCAGGCGTACTATCGAAATAGAGCATGCGGCAAAAGTCGCGGATGGCGGTGATGTCCTTGGCTCCGCATGAAAACTCATTGTATATCTTTTCAGGTGTAGTGACGTAAATATTCAAATCGGGATCAAGGCGGTTGTGCAAGGCTTGCAGACGCTCGGCCTGCTCCATGAAGCCGTCATAAGTCAGGATGACGAAGTCCACATCGCGGACGCCATGAAGGTTCTGGTTGTCGACTTTGCCGAAACCCTTGGCCGAAAGATACGAACTGCCATTGTGAGCCACAAACTCGTTCTCAAGGTTACCCACTGCCTTGAAGCTGAAGGTGGATCCATTGAGTTGCCCTTGCACAACAGCAGGGAGTCTCGGATTGCTCACATCCCAGACTTGCGTCTGCTGAGTCGCCCCTGACAGCCGATATTCGTATGTCTTATTGATGACAAAAGCCTCGGGGTTGCGGAACAGCATTTGTCCACCCGTGAACTTCAGTTGGCGCCAAGCATTGACGAGGATATAATCCACATAGCCCTCAGATGTGGTAGCCGAGCCAAGGGAATTGTGTTTCAGAGTAACACGCACCGTCTCGCTCGTTGGCTTTGCGCTGACCCATCCGCCCACATTGTGGCCGTATGGCTTATCTGTGGCTGAAGTGGTAGTTTGTATGGAATATACAGCTTGCTGCACATTGTCGAGCAGCACAGAGAAATTGGCAGGTTGGAAATTGCGTCCCGCCAATGCCGTTTTCACTGAGCAAGGACTGCTAGTGACCACATTGGGAAAACTGAAATCAAAACTCTGGGTTGAGGTGTATTCCATCTTGTCGCCATAATAGGTACGACCCATGCGGTTCAAATTATACAAGTCTTTCTCATACACCTGATAGTCCAGAAACTGATTTATGATTTCATTGGCATTTCCAATAGGCTGGTTGGCTTCGCTGATACGCTTGCCTTGACCCTGTCCAATGACCACGAAGGCATAGGCATAGTCGTCATAGGGGTTCTGCAGATGAGTATAGGCCATACGATCGGCCTCGAGCGACCAAACAACAGGACCACGACCGTAGAAAAGAATGTAATCGTTATCGTTGAAACGTCCATCAGCCTCGCCCTCCACATAGATAGGCACTTCCACCAGGTCGTCGGGACGGGAAATGGAATTCTTCTCGGGCAACACGCCACCACCATTGTGATAGATGCGTATCTGGCGCGGGTCGAGGTTGGCCACGTCGATGCCCAAGTCAGTGAGGTCAGAAGCTGTCAGCTTGTAGATGCCTGATTCAGAAAGACCAATCTTGTACCAATCACCCGAGGCCATCGCCGAACGGGTGGCATAGGTCGGATTTGACTTCGCGGCACTAAAATCGGGAGTGAGCATCACCGATAGGGTAGCGGAAACCAGTTTCTCATATTGATTACCCTTTTGGCGGAAAGGCACTACACGCACTGAAAGCAAAGCTTCGTCGCGCGAACGCAGTGGCGTGGCGATCATCTCAAATTCAGTGTCATAGCAGAACCTGCTTGCCACCTTCACTTCAGCCTCTGAAAGAGGTTCGGCTTTGATATCCATGAGTTGCACCTCAACTTTCACCCTATCGTCATAAATCGGAAATGACTGCAAAAATACAGGCATGACACCTTCATAGACACCCGATTCCAGATTAATATATGATAAGGTATATGAAGACAGACGTTGCTCAGCCACACCATTCCATTGCAGACGAATTGGATGACTCATCCTCACCTGCCCCATGAGAGAGAAGGGCGAAAACAAGCCTAGAGCCAACAAAGCAAACAACAAATTCAATTGTATTCTATGACGCATTTTTATCTTTATTATTTAATTATCACATCATTGCAATTAGAGCATACGTCTCAAGTGCGCATATTATTAAGGGAACGAAAATACAACTTTTTTATTGCAATTTGGCGTTTTTGGTTCACAAAAAAGTTTTTTTCCAAAAAATTGCTTTTGATTCAAAAAAAGTACATAAATTTGCATGTTTTTTTGAAAAATCTGAGGGAAGTACACAATAAATGCCTCTCGGTTGAGTTTATAGATAACAAATTTAAATTGCAATGTATAGAAAACAAGGATTTAAGACATTAGCCATCATTGTTTTGGCAGGGCTGCTTACCGTTTCTTGCTCCAAGAAATCTTCGCGCACGACGGGTTGGGCATACAATGACGCCAACAACGGAGGCTTTGAAGTTACTGAAGTGAACGACCAGGAAATCGGCCCCGGCTTGATAGCCATCGAAGGCGGAACCTTCGTGATGGGTGCTACGACCGACAACTTGACCTATTCTTGGGACAACTCGCCCCGCAAGGTCACTGTGCCGTCCTTCCTGATGGACCGCACTGAGGTCAGTAACGTGGACTACCGCGAGTACATCTATTGGCTGAACCGCGTATATGGTCAGAACTATCCTCAAGTTGTTCGCAACGCCGCGCCCGACACTTTGGTTTGGCGTGACCGCTTGTCATACAATGAGCCCATGGTAGAGATTTACTTCCGCCACCCTTCCTATAATGACTATCCCGTGGTGGGCGTGACTTGGGTACAAGCCAACGACTATTGCGCTTGGCGTACCGACCGTGTCAATGAGTTGATGCTCGTTGAGTCTGGTGTCCTTGATTGGGACCCAGCCCAACAAGACGAGGAAAACTTCAACACCGACGCTTATCTGGCTGGTCAATATACTGGTAAGGTGAAGAACGGCAAGAAAGACCTCTCCAAGGGTGGCGACGGCATGCGCAATATCCGCATGGACGATGGCATCCTGTTGCCTTCCTACCGTCTGCCTACGGAAGCTGAGTGGGAATATGCCGCTGTTGGTCTGGTGGGCAACACCAGCAACGAACTCGTCAGCGAGCGCAAGGTGTATCCTTGGAACGGCGACGGTCTGCGCACCGACAACAAGAGATATATGGGTAGCTTCATGGCCAACTTCAAGAGAGGCCCTGGTGACTACATGGGTGTTGCCGGCAACCTGAATGACGGTGCCGCTCTGCCTGCTCCTGTCGGTTCATACTGGCCCAACGACTACGGCCTGTACAACATGGCTGGCAACGTTGCCGAATGGTGTCAAGACGTCTATCGTCCTTTGACCTTCGAAGACGTAGCCGATTATAGCCCCTTCCGTGGTAACGTGTTCACTCGTAAAGCAGTTGACGACGAAGGCTTCCTGCTGCAGAAAGACTCCCTCGGCCGTATCCGCAGAGAACCCATCCCTCAGGAAGAAGCAGCCAAGCGTCAGAACTACCGCACAAGCTTCAACTCCAACTATGACGACGGTGACTACATGTCAGCCATCCGTAACCGTTGGAGCGATCCTCAAGACGACCAGAGTGTTTTCACCAAGGAAATGTATGATTTCGCCACGAACGACAAGCCAGGCACCACTCTCATCAGCGATGAATCGAGAGTGTACAAAGGCGGTTCTTGGGCCGACGGTCCTTACTACCTGAGCCCCGGTACGCGTCGTTACCTCAACCAAAACCAGTCTGCCTCCACCATCGGTTTCCGCTGCGCGATGAATAAGGTGGGCAGTTCCTTTGCCAAGTAAATTGTAATAGATTCTTTTTCATGATAGTAAAGAAGCCGTTTGATCCGTCAGGCGGCTTCTTTCTTTAAAAGCAAGTCAGATGAATCCTATCGAAACCATATACCAACACTACAGCAAGGCGTACAATCTCTCCACCGACAGTCGCAAGATTGAAAAAGATGCCGTTTTCTTCGCCTTGAAAGGCGAAAACTTTGACGCCAACGACTTCGCCCTGCAGGTGGCCGAGCAAGGCGTGGCCAGCCTTGTCGTCGCTGACAGAAAAGGCCTGCCCAAGCACGAACGTATCCTCGTTGTGGACGATACACTTAAAACGCTGCAGGACTTGGCAGCCTACCATCGTTCCCAATGCAAAGCCATCGTGCTCAGCATCACCGGCACCAACGGCAAGACAACCACCAAAGAACTCGTCTCGGCAGTCTTGGCCAAGAAATACAACATCATCCACACGATGGGTAACCTCAAC
>Ga0265298_10004480_pt1 | contig 17846 bp, 15 predicted proteins | sample AusTroGonzalo_MG_3_FD_193486 | JGI IMG/M metagenome (GOLD analysis project Ga0265298, IMG submission 193486) | Bovine rumen microbial communities from tropical cattle in Woodstock, Queensland, Australia - Gonzalo_01 | ecosystem: Host-associated > Mammals > Digestive system > Stomach > Rumen ... | reverse complement strand
TCCTCGCGGAGCGTCTTGATGAGCGTGCCGTTGTCGACGGAGACGTCGACCACCTCGACCTTCGTGATCTCGGCGGCGGCGATCTGCTCCATGAGGGCGGGCGTCACTGGATCGTAGCGGCGCGCCAGCGGAGCCTGGGAGCGGATGTCAACCAGGTCCTCCTTCATGACGAGCAGGTGGAGATCCTTCTCGGTCCACCTGCGGCCCGTCTCCAGCGTCTTGAAGTCGTAGAAGAGCTTGAGGATGGACTCGTCGGACCCGTAGCCCAGCGCGCGCAGGAGCGTCGTGGCGAAGAACTTCCGGCGGCGACGGCGCTGGTCCATGAAGCACCACATCACGTCGTTCGTGTCGAACATGATCTCGATCCACGAGCCGCGGTCGGGGATGATGCGCACTGAGAGGAGCTGCTGCCCGTTAGCGTGTGTCGTGCGCTCGGTGGAGATGCCCGGGCTGCGGTGCAGCTGGCTCACGATCACGCGCTCAGCGCCGTGGATCACGAACGCGCCGTCCTCGGTCATAACGGGAAGGTCGCCCAGGAACACGTCCTCCTCGTGGACGTTCTCGCCGTCCTTGAGGCGGAACGAGGCGTACAGCGGCTTGGCGTACGTCTCGCCCTCGTAGAGCGCCTGCTGGTACGTCCACTTGGGCGTCCCCAGGAAGTACTTCACGAAGTCCAGCACGTACCGGCCGTCGTAAGAGGCGATCGGGAAGATCTCGTGGAAGATCGCCTCAAGGCCCTGCCTGGCCCGCTTCGCAGGCGGAACGTCCTCCTGGAGGAACTCCTTGTATGACTTCGTCTGGATCTCGATGAGATCCGGCGGATCGTACGTATTCTGCAGCCTGCCGAATACCTTGCGTTCTGCTTTCATTAGCTTACCTTTGTCTGTTGCGCTCGCCCTCTCGCACGCTCAAGGACTCGCGCCGTTCGTTTTTTTGTACCTGAAATCGACATTTCACCGCGAATGAAGTGTGGTAAGCGACCACTTTGTTAACTGTTTCGGCGGTGAAGCTTAAAGTATAGCAAAAGATGCCCCTACCCGCAAGCCGAAAGCCGACGAAACTTTTCATCACATACTTATTCGGCAATTCATGACGCCCCTTGCCTCTTTTTATACATTATAAATCGACCCGTCACAACGTCCCAACGGCTTTCTGACTGGGACAGCCGCCATCTTGGCGGCTTCGGCATTTTTCACACCCTCACCTTTAGGAGCGGGATCGAAGAGGCATCGAGTTTCGCGAAGGCGAAGCACTTGCTGTCTAGGGCCATTGTTAATGTTGCCAATGTGGAAGTGTTGCCAGTCCCAATGTTGCCAGTTCCCATTTCATCCCACAATCTTTTTCTTCGTTGTCGTCACACTTGCTGAAAAGATACGAGAAAGTTCCCGGGACTCGCCTATCAACTCGGCAAGTCTCGCATTTTCGACATATCCCACCTCACCGATAAGCCTAAGCCAAGTCCGCGTCTCGGACAACTCCTTCATCGCGATCTTTAGCTTGTGGACAAAATCCTTTGCCGATTCTGCCTCGCAAGCCTCTGCATAGTTCGCGGCGATGCCGGTTGATGATCGGAACAGCTGGTCTGCGAAACTCGCGCTCCCGACAGCCTTCACCGGCAACGCTGCGCACACCCTGACGCACCGTGCCGCGAACGGACGATTCTATCCTCTAATTCCATCATGCCGCACCTTTCGCTGGAAATTGAAATTGGCAACTGGCAACATTACCACATTGGCAACACTCTTCGTTTCCGTCGGCTTCCCACAAGCAGGAAAGAGCGGCGCGTCATATCTTCGCCAGAATGTCGGGGATATTGGACTTGTCAAGCGACGAGAACGCGAAGCACTTCTTGCCGAGGTGGTTGAGCGACGCGCCTACGTGGATGAGTGCCACCTTGTCGATTATGAGGAAGCGGTCGTGGAACTTGTCAGAAGTTCTGACCGTCAGCGAGTTTCCGTATTGCGCGTTGAATCGCGCCACATCGACGGCATGGAGTAGTTTCTGCCGCGAGTTCTTCACCACGAGCACCGACACGCCCTGCCGCTTCTGCGCGACGAGTGGTAGAACGCAATCCGCAAAATACGGGTCGATGATGATAAGCTCGCTCTTCGCCATACGCACGAATTTCTTCATCTGCTCGAACGCATCGTATATCTGCCCGTCGTAGAACACCTTCTGCGGCGGGAACCGCTTGTCCTGCATCGCGTCCAGTATCAGCTTGAAGCGTTCTTCGTTGCGGGCTTGGTCAACAATCTGCCGCCGTTCGACCACATCAAGGCGCGTCAGCATCGGAGCGAACGAGGCAAGGGCTTTGCGCATGGCGACAAAGACATCCATTATCTTGATGCTGACAAGTATGGCGGTTTCACTGCGCAGGACACTTGAAAGCATCGCAATTCCCTGTTCGGTGAAAGCGTACGGATAAGACCGTGAACCGCCCCAACTTGAAATCACAGGTTGTGATTTCAAGATTTCCGTTCCCGGCGAATCAGAGAAACTTGATATCACAGATTGTGATTTCAAGTTCTCGACTTCGGTCTTGTTCATCTGGAACATGAAACGCTCCGGGAAACGGCTTTTGTTGCGTTTTACGGCTTGGTTGAGTGCTCCAGTCGTCACCCCGTATAGTGCCGCAATGTCACGGTCGAGCATGACTTGGACACCGCGAATCGTGAAGATGCGCGAGCGTATGACGTCGGCACTTGCCGATCCATTGACTGTCAAATCGGCCATGGGCATTTCCTTTGTGGCTGCGAGACCATTCGCTTGTAACGAGATTGTGCTTTTCTTCATAATCAGTAACCTCTTCCGCCGGCTTTGTGCCGACGCGCAACAGGATACCAGTTCCCCGGCACCGAATTGTCTCAAAGATGTCTCAAATTTGTCTCAAAAATATCTCGCGCGAAACAGAACGTCCCGACGGCTTTCTGACTGGGACAGCCGCCATCTTGGCGGCTTCGCCTTTTTCATACCCTCGCCTTCAGGGCTGGAATGAATGATGCGTCGAGCTTCGCGAAGGCGAAACACTTGCAGCCGAGGTCCTTCAGCGACGCGCCCACAAGGAAGAGCGTCGTATCGTCTATGATCAGGAAGCGGTCATGGAAGTTCTTACTCGTGCGAACCAGAAGGCCGCCGTGCTGCGCGTTGAACTTCGCGATGTCGCTAGTCGATATCTTGTTGCCGCGCCGCGACGTGACGATCTCCACAGTCACGCCCTTCGCCTTCTTCGCAAGAAGCTCCAGCGTCACCACGTCCACCCAGCTGTCGATGAGGAAGATCGACTTCTTCGCGGAGAGGATGTAACGCGCCGCGAACACGCTCGCGTCGAACACCTGATCATTGTAGAACACGCCCCGCACAGGGGGCAGAGAAGTCTGGACGAAGAAATCGACCTTGTCCTTCAGTTCGACGATCTCATGGTCATGTTGTGCAAGCCGCCGGTCGACCTTGTCCTCCAGCTGGTTCAGGCGCTGGCTAAATGCGTACCCTTTGAGAAGATAGTCCTTAAGGACTTGCGTCGCCCAGCGTCGGAACACAGTTGCATTGCGACTATTGACGCGATAACCTACAGACAGGATGGCATCAAGATTATAGAACCTAGTTCGATACACCTGTTTCCCGTCATTGCCCATGTGTTCCAAAATGGAACATGTGCCCTCGCGTTCCAATTCGCCACTCTTGTAGATGTTTGCAAGGTGTTTTGTTATTGCAGGTCTTTTCGTCCCGAACAGGTTGGCTATCTGCTCTTGAGTCAACCACACCGTCTCGTTCTCAAGGCGGACATCCAGCCGTATGGTCTCGTCCGGCTGGTAGACGACGATCTCGTTCCGCGCTGTGACAGGCGCTGGAACTGCCTGTGCCGTTACTGTGCTTTTCTTCATGCATCCTTCGCTTCCGCCGGCTTTGTGCCGACGCGCAACAGGATATCAGTTCCCCGGCACCGAATTGTCTCAAAGATGTCTCAAATTTGTCTCAAAAATATCTCGCGCGAAACAGAACGTCCCGACGGCTTTCTGACTGGAACAGCCGCCATCTTGGCGGCGCTTTCAACCTCCCGCCGACTACCACCGCATTTCGCAAAGTCCGGTGGTAGGGTCACGCGTCCCGCGTGACAGTGAATGAGATTACGGGACGTATGAAATCCAATGGCTGATGGGTGCACACAGCCCTGACTGGAAAACCGGCATCTTGCTTCTTTTCTGCAGTGCCAACGGAACACCATGCCGATACTTGATACGGCTTATTTTTCATGTTTTATAAAACGTTGAAAATAAACTTCACGCGAAGTCTCCAAGCCCCCCCCCCCAGATCGTCAGGCGAAGAAAGTCACCACGGTCGGATAAGCTATTCCGCACGTATAGCTGCAGGATGCTTCATTGCAAACTTCTTCAACTTAAGGAAGCACTCAAAATTATCCGGCCATGCATTGTAGCCATGTATACGCTTCCCGAGAGTACCTTCTTGCAATACCTCTATTGACCATGAAGTACCGCCGCATACATCAGTGGCTTCATAATTGATACTCCACTGCTCCATTTTACATCCATTCAAAATACTGCAAATATATCGCCATTCATCATTGCTACATTGATGGTGAAGATACAGATAGGGCACTCCATATCTATTGCCATCGTGGAAACATTCGCACTGAAGCATCCTGTCCGCAAATCGTAACGTCAAGATTTCACGTGGCGAGTGCGGATCTCCACTTTCGTCATAGATCAAAGCAAGCAGGGGATCGTTCCAATCAATCTTGCCAACTTTGATAGGACTGATCCAGACCGCAGGTTCCAGTTCAGCTTTTTGACTTTCAACCTTATCATATCGGCATCCTACTATCACCAGCACGATCCCAACTACAAGCGCCATCATCTTAACATTCTTTTTTGTTTGCATTGTTTCTTCCTTGATTTTACCCCCTCATCCCGATTCATGAAATCTTACGCGCCATCTTCACTACTCCAAATTCGGCAAATCCTTATTTGCGAACGGAGCACCGTTAATGGCTATACGCGCCGGGGCGGCTACCGCTCTGCCACAAGTCATGCCGTCGCCCGTAGGAATTCCGAATGGTCTTGTCTTCAAACTTGTTCGTGGTATCACCATGTCTCGACTACCTTTCCGTTGTTAAGCATTCCCAAGTATAAAAACATCATGCGAGAAATTCGTTCTCATCATTACGCATTTGTTGTCGGTTCCGCATAACGAGCTCGTCGCTGAAATTGGCATAACAATACCGGCACAAGTGCGGGCAGGTGTTGTACGCTCCAATGTCTTTGCTGATGATACAGCCACATGCTTTACGCTGTCCCTTGTCCTTCTTCGACTTCTTTATCTGCCAGCCGTTGAACATGTCGTATTCCGCGCCGATAAAATCCATAAGCTCCGTGTCATTATGGAAGAGCCGCATCATCAGGTCATCGTCCACACATTTATTGTGCTTGATGCCGTACGCGCTCAAATCGGCCAGTTCACCACATGTGGCAAGTTCAAGGCCAAGTTCCTTGTTCAATTCAGCAAGTCCATGCGCAAATCGAATCTGCTCCTCCGCCGTAAACTCGCGGACGCCCAACTCAACAAGATTACGCTGTACCTTGCGATATCCCGCAATGTCGATAAAGCTAAAAACCAACTTCTCCGTATAACCCTTCAGTTGCTGTCCGATATTGTGGATGCGCCTCAATAATTCGTCAATGGGAATGCGCTCTGTCAACATTAATGGATCGAACCGCCAAATGACACGTTCTTTACCAACACGTTTGGAAAACGCGATAAAGGTTTCTATGCGGTCAACAACGGGCGGGACATTTGGCTCAATCCTTTCAGCATCGTAATCATTCAGCGTGAACTGAAAATAGAAGTTTCGAAAACCCAACGACTCTATCTCATCCAACTTATCCAACATCGGCATTGGATTCTTGGACCAGAAGACTATCATACGAGTTTTTGAAAACGAAACCTTATACAACTTACCGTTAAAAGGATTCTTCCATCCGCACCACCCCTTCTTTAGGCGCAACAGAAACCAATCAGAATAAAAGCGAGGCAAATCAGTTTCTCGACTTGCTGAAACGATTACCGGCTCTAATGTGCTTCCGTGTAATTCCATCAGTTATACCCCTTTAACATTTCATAAACCCAGTGAGCCGGAGATGTGTCGATTATCCGAAGTTGTCGTTTTGCTCGCGTAATGCCAGTAAGCACAGACTCAATCACATGCTCATTTGCGTCTTTATCTTGCGTCACAATCAATATGACGCATTCCAGATCCCATCCCTGTGCAAGTTGGATTGTCGTAAGACCTATATGATCTTCCGTTTCCTCAAAATCGTCACGCCGCTGCTGTTCTTCACAGAAAGGTGCTCCACGTCTATGAGTGCTCAGCCAATTATTGTTCTCTTTGCCAAGTTCAAATAACTGATAAGCGATCTCTGGGTTGTCACAAACAACTGTAATTCGTGATTCGCCATTGTTCTTTAGGAATTCAATTTTAGAATTCACGGCAGGGTAAATTAAAGCACGATCACATATGCTTTCAACAGAGAATACATTTACGATTCCTGGCTGGAATGGGCGTCGCTCAGTTTCATCTTCGCCATATTTTCGTTCGCCAAGATGTTGGAATGCGGCTGCAACTTCCTCAAGCGTCCCCGAGAATTCGCCAATTTGTCTATAAGGCTTATTGAATGAAATCCATGTGGAATTGAATCTCTTACCACTGCCAGCCCTGGGTGTTTTCACTCTAAACTTACCGACATCAACATCCTTCTCCACCGCACCAGACTCAAGGCTCTGTCTTTCATCGCAAAAAGCATAAAATTCGCGATTAGGATTGGCTTTCTCCGTCAGATTATAAAGTGCTTGAACCATATTCGGCTCAACGCTCTGAATCTCATCAACCATTACCGCGCCTAGACGCTCATAGGCAGGAACATCTCTATCCTCAATCAATTCTTGTATATGACGAGTCTTACACTCTTTGCACAACCGTTTTTTGTCTTCATCTGACAAATTCTGTTCATTACTATTTCTAACAAAGCACTTCCCGCTCGAAAGGAAACTTTCGCACAAATACTTATCAATCGTTTTGAATTGTAATAATTTGCGCTCAACATATTCTAGGTCATTAATTTTGGCGAGCAACGTTGCTGCCATCCGCCGCCGATTATGATTGAACAAAGTGACCGTCTTACATGCCATTAAGACTGTCTGATGCATCCGCAAGATTGACATAACGCCATGCCAAAGCATTGTTGTTGTCTTACCACATCCTGCACCACCACGAATTCGTCGCAATTGTGCCCTTCCAAATATAACATCCTTCTGCTTCCTGTCCATTTCCTTGTCAATGTCCGGAAGAGGTTTTGCGCCATGCGGATTAACCACAAATGCTTCCGAGAAATCTTGTGCATTCTCCATGCGATATCGACTATAGTCAACATCTCCGGCAAGCAAACCATTCCGCCAAATAAGTGTCTTCGTAACAGAGGCATGCCCAAGAATATCAGAGTTTTCCAATCCAACCTTTTTGAACAACTCCTTCCATGCTTTGTTTTTTATGTCTAATGCATCTCTAGGTGTAAAAAACACGACTAGGCAAGGAGATATATCAGTGCTCCCCAATGGCACAAACAACAGTCGCCCAATACGATTTTCCCCCTGCTTGTTTTCCCATGTCTGTACATCCACCCATTCGTAACAATCAAAAAAGCACTTCCCATTTATAACGATATTGAACAATGCTTTCTGCAACCCCTTAAGAGCTTCATCGTTAACCCCCTCGTCTAAACATCTATTCCGCTCGTGCACAAGGTTACGAAGGCATCTGTTTCCGCTGTAATATGCTTGGTATGCATGAGACAAAGAACAATCATTCAGTGAAAAGGTCGCGTATGCGCATTTATCAAGCTCTCCTCCGCCAACAATAATGTCAGAGGATTTATCACCCCAAATCTGGCGGTACTTATCCATCTTTAACTTAGTTGCAACCCAATCCCAATTTTTATACTCAGGAGAAAAGGCAACAAACATCTCATTGAAAAAAGGTTTCCCATAATAGTTTCTAACGCATGCTGCTCTTTGCATTTGTGCAAATCTACACAACTGGTCTTCTGACAACAAGTCAATCACATTTGAGACAAGATGCAACCTTGGGGTGTATATGAAAGAACGAGGTATCTCCACTTGAACGGAAGATGAATCTTTGAAGTCGCAGACACAGGTAGTTGTTTTGTCCCTTGCCATAGGGAACAAAACATCGGCAATCTCCTTGGCTCGTTGCAATGCGACAGCAGATATATCGATAAGCGTGACGCTTCGCACCGTTAGCCACAACTGCGGGTTGTTCTGTTGCATAGCCCTATCATATAGTGCAAGCAAGTCCAATCCGCAACCGCATCCCCAAACAACAAGATCAACATCTCCTTGAAATATATTTGGGAACTTCTCGAACAACTTATCGTACAGCCACCTGAACTTTGGCTTATGCCGTGCAGCTACCTTTGCCACATATACATTTATGTAGGCCTCATCACGAGCAACATATCCATTGTTCCTCAACCATTGATAGCGTTCATCTGCATCATTTGGCAAGTCTTCACCGCAAATTCCAAAGAACGAATCATATATAGGTTCGTCCTTCTGGATTGCAAGCAACAGCTTGTCTAGAAACTGCGACATGACGACACTCAATTTAGGGTCACTATCCCCCAAAAGATATACACCTCAGTCTCATTTCTTTTCGCTCGCCTTCCTAACATAGGCACCCAGCATTTCACGTATGTTTCGAGAAACATTTCGTGAGAGCCAACGATCATTGATTAACTTCCGAATAGACACTGTCTCATTACAGATGAATTCACAATCTTCAAACTTATGCTCATGTTTAATCGTCTTTTGTCCAGACCGCTCAAAAGTTTCCTCATAAAGTTTCTCAACTGTTGCCGTAGGTATAGCTATATCCACGTCGCCCCCATGCGACATACATGCTTCAATCAGCTCCCTATTCCCAGAACAGACCGCTTCAAAGAAGATCGTTGTGGCATAGCGGCGACGCCGGCAAACATATTTCTTATAATCATGTTTGGCATGAATGTCGAAGCATGGCGAGTATTCATCATCCTCGTCTGCTTCATTTTCATCTGCATATTGAGGTCTTAGATCGTTCCATTCCGCTTGGAAAAATTCTACGTCCGACGGGCTCAGCTGAATTTGAGCATTAGGCGAACACCCGTTCCCTAATGCAGCCATAATATGCTTCATTGCCATTTTCTTAGTATTGGCATCAGCTACATGTAACCTTCTAAGAGCACCCATCATCTTATCACTGTTCAACTCATACATCCCGCGTCGTGTAGCGCCAGCCTGTTTCAAGACACTAGCTGCCAAAGGATCTCCAATTTCCTCCGCGAAGTCTAATGCCGTCTCACCAAATGAATCTGTTGCATTGATGTCAAGAACATCAGCTAGTTTCGTAACCATCTCATGTTTACCAGCCTGGGCAAACATAAAGAACATCTGTGGGATGTCCCCATAGTACGACATTACTCTGTCATACTTTATTAAATCGAGAAACTGATCCACGATCTTACCCAGTGCATCCCGTATATAGGTCTCATCGATTCCTCCGTCGGCAGATTTCGCCACTAGGGCTTTCTGAATCTCATATATTTTCTGACCCACCGAATCTGCAAACATCTGCCGGGCATTTTGTCCAGATGCCGAGTCTGTCTGAGAAGGATCAGCACCACACTTCAGGTTATGCTTGATCGCGTCGCCAATAACATTACCAGCACGTGCGGTCTCTATCAATGCATTTGTCGCATGACTACGCATTGTCTGAATGAGTTCGTACGCCGCTTCAAGCGTTTCTGGGCATTCTGCTTTCATGATTTTCACTTCCTCTCTGTTTCTGATGGGAACGATCCATCTGAAATTACGAAATTCTACCTTCTTAGCAAGTTCTGGTTTTCTTCCTATTGTCACATGCGATATTGTTCCCTCTTCAACATTGCCGGTGACAATAAAGTTTTTGATCAGGTTTCGAGCTGTAGCCATGTCGCTCTTCTCGACAATCCGCATCAGCAGATTAGCCGCAAGCAACCAAGAACGACCTGATATACCCATCTCCAAGACATCATCTTTAACCCCCGCCACGAACCAATTGTAATTCTGAATACCAGCTTCCGTCAATCCTTCTGTAAGAGGCAAAGCGTATCGTCCAGACAACCCCGCGATACAATATAGCCGCGCCATTACAGGTCTAAGCGTTACGTCATTTTCGTCAGGCGTAAGAGGAACAAATGCTGCTGCCAGACGAACGGAAGGTTCCGTCAATTCTCCGAATGTCGGATTCGCCTCGCCGAACGGATGCGCCGCAGCAATATGTTCATCTGCAACCAAGTTCTCATCAACAGGCAAACCAAGGAGCTTCTTCCGAAAAAGCAATCGTTCTGCCGTGATGTCAAAGTATGCTTTTCGATATGACTCCTTACCAAACTCCACAATAGGAATTTCGGATAGATACGGATCATTCGCACCTTGCCAATATTTCGCCACCCTCAGCGAATCTTCTGTGGCACGGAAATTGTCGCAAACAAAGTCGTAGAGGCCCATTCGTTCCGTCATATCAAACACCCCTCTTAGCCATGACAAGTACCAGCTGATCCGCCTTTTCAATGGCAGATTTAATATCGCTCTTTGTTTTTATTTTAATGACAATCTCATTGCGACAAATCTCCGTTCCTCCCTCGGCAACGACTTCCAATGTCTGTCTGTTCATAGCTTGAACATACACATCTGCCACTTTCCATTCTTCCGGAAGATTCTTGGGCTTGAATCTCAAAACACAAGGATCGTCATTCGGATTTATTGAAGTAAAACCGTTTGGCAGTCCACATTCGACATACGATTTACGAACGTTCTCTTCACTCGGCGCTTCTTTCAAAAGTAACACAAAACTTTTATCATCATCAGTCGCCGCTGCTATTCCGATTTTAGGGAGAACCTCATCTATTGTCTTGCGCCAGAAATCTTTAGGCCTTCGCCAGAAATCTTCAGGCAGATCGAAAATATTGTTAATGACGCGAATGCCATCCTTGCGTTCTGAATCTTCGGAGACCCCAATTGGCGACAACAAACGCCCCGTTGCAAAGCTTCGCTCATATTCAAGACGTGGGTCTTCAATGGATGTTATTGGCAAGCCCATACACTCATTAAGGTCGGCACGTATCGGATCGCCCACCATGACATGCAGCAACGCCTCACACAAGTCTTTCATATCCGATTCTAGAATTGTATCCACAAGCCAGCTTTGGCCGGCAAACTCGTCAAACGCCGTAAACGAGTTCCAAAGTTGATAGACACGCTTGCCGATCAATATCTCCTGCTCCGTCGCTGGAACGGTAAAATCAGATGTTGGAACAATAATCCATCCATCATCCAGCCGCTTGTAAAGCAGGCCAACAAGATTGTTATCGCCTTGCGCGAAAAGGCGAAGTTCTCCGGCATTCAGAGGAATGTCGAAATTACCATTGCCTTGATCGTGTTCAACAGCTCGCGTTGCGCCTTCATTGTCTCCGCGTTGCTCCCATTCCTTGAGGAACACATCCAAGAATTGCTTTCTCGTAGTTGACTCGCTCATGGTTTAAACCTCCGTACCTTCAGTCGCTTTTAAGGAATCACTTCCAAGAATCGCCCTGCAAGACGACATCAGCAGTTTGGCAAACATGATGTCATCCGTCCGCACATCTCTCTTCTTAAGTTTGCCTGCCATCATTTCCATGCATTTGCCTTTTAGCGTATAGGCCCTTGACTTGCCAACACCCAGTTTCTCCAGAATTACAGGATTGTCCAGTGTCTCGCCTTGAGCCGTCATATACAATAGTAGCGCAATCTTGGTCTTTTCCAGCTTCAACTCATTTTCCATCTCAGAAAAGACATCTGCAATCTGAAATCTAAGCGCATCAGCATCAAGCCTCAATCCGAAAATGTATTCAGCCGCTCTCGTGGTTGCGATCTCGTTTTTCTCGCTCGCCGATTCCCAGACTACCTTGCGAGTCCCGTCGCTCTGCTTGATACTATGAGGCCGCCAACCTTTTATCGTTGCAATCCAGTCTCGTACGATATCACGTATCTTGCCTCTCTGCGGACTAAACAAAACCCCACAGACGATTTCTTTGAGCGTAATACCCTCGTTATCCATTCTAAACTTGTAAAGTTGTTTCAAAGGTTTCCGACTTTTTGCCTCGGTCCGGTCACTTCCAAGAAGAAAGTAAGAATCGAAATAGGCCACTGGATCATCACTCTCAAATTCCTTTGATGAGTAGCCCGAACGTACAAGCGCCGTAGCCATTGCGGACGAAATCTGACTTCGCAAACCTTCAGCCAAATCGGGGCATTGCTCTAGTACCCCAGCAACGGAACAAATATCAAGCCATGCTCTCCATGCGGCATCACCACCAGCCATTTCGTATGCATCTTTTCCTATTGACATAAGCTACTCCTTATCCTATCGAATAAAACCGCCGAGTAAATCTACGCATTTCTTCTTTCTCTTCATCGCTCATCTGCCGACCTGTATCATTAGGGACAACAATACTCATCAGCTTTCTTTCCTTATCGGCTTTCATTCGCAGTTTTGCCTGCTTACTCTTATCTCCAAGGACTAAATCAAAGTCACTCTCCAATCTGGGAATCGTACCTATTTTATTCAATTCAATCGGCACTGCGCTAAAATACCCAAATATTGTAACATGTTCACCCTTGCCTCTTGCTGCTTCATTACTAAAATTACGTAATGCAAACACCCGACCAGATTTGATCCGTTCATGGTCAGATTCGCGTTTAGGCGTTGTTCCATGCCACATTCTGATTGCAGCATGAATACTAGGCGTTGGCGATACCGTATTTAGGCATATCCCAGGATGATTCACCCTATCTTTTCTACGAACATAGGAACTTGGCAATTTCTCTTCCCAAATAGCTTCACCGACATACCACAACGAGCCAAATTCAAATTTCATCAATTTGAACATAGCTCGTAGCCGTGGTGTTAGAGAGTCATTTTCCATTGTGCCTCCATTCAGATAGGTTCGCTTCTCAAGCATTTTCCACCTTCTTACAAAAATCTTCATGCGCCAGCTACCAAATCGTCTCTGTCAGTGTCTCCGAGGAGGAGTCCACACCCGTGATGAGAATGGTATGCTTGGATTGTTCGTAACTCATCCAATCACCTCCCTGTTTCTGAATTTGACGGATTCGTATGACGGGGCATTAAAGCCTCGGCGATTTGCCGCTCTGCGTCGGCGACGCACTTGGTCAACTGCGCCTTGGTGGGGAGTACCTTCTTGAGCTCGTAGTCGGTGATGCCCATCGGCAGTCCAAGTTCCTCCAAATGGTACTTGGCAAGGACGCGGTTGTGTTCCCTGCAGATGAGAAGCCCGACAGGCTGGTTGTCGACCGGCGTGTTCAAGACATGCTTCGCAATCGCCATGTAGCCGCTCAGCTGTCCGAGATCGGCAGGTTCGTACTTGCCGGTCTTGACCTCCACGACGAGATAGCGATGCAACGGCACGATGTAGAAAAGCAGATCCGAAAACCTCGAATTTCTGCGGATCCTTCACGAGCTGCCGCGCAAGGTCGCAGTCGTCGGACGGCATCGTCAGGTCAAAGTTCGTCTGGTTCCTCTTCTTTCCAGGATACTTCTCGCTAATGTCCTTGCCGAGATTCCAGTAGAACTCGATCAACGCAGAATTGACGGCGACCGCCGCCTTGATCTGCGTTGCGCGGTACCTGCGCTTGAGGTCGGCAATCCACGAGGAATAGGATTGCGCCTCTCCGCTGCTCTTCACCAGAGTCGAGCTTTTCGTTCGCGTTACCTTCTTCATGCAAGTCCCTCTTTAAATTCCGTCTCCGTCAGCACCGCCGGGTACGTGCCCATGCCCGCGATAAATATTGTGCGATTGGCGGATTTCATCCGATCACCTCCCAATGGCCGCCCTTGTCGGGGCCGATACGGCGAAGACAGCCTATTTCTTGCAACCGAGCTAGATTGTATTTGATTCCATCTATCGTTATGCCTGAGATGGCTTCACCTATCGTGCGCCGTGAAGCCGTGGGGTTTTCGCGTAGAAACTTCAGAATGGACTGTTGGGCAACACTGAGCGAGTAACTCTTCTGGGCAGTCTTCTGGGCAGTCTTCTGGGTAGTCTTCTGGGCAGTCTTCTGGGTAGTGTCCGTTTGTGAAAGTTCTCCTTCAAACGCACGGTCGGCGGAATAGGCATCATCAAGGGGGACGGTGAGCCGGAACACGTCGTCTTCATCAAACACGGGCTCGGCGTTCGAGTATATCTTGACGTAGTGGTAGAGGTTCCGAACGCCGGAGCCGAGTTCGTCGGCGAGCCGGATCTGATGGAAGAAGTTCGCGATGATCGGGTTCTTCGGCTCGGGTTCCAGGTTCTTCGGCGTAATGCGTCCGTAACGGAACGCGCGATTGGCGTTCTCGGTGTACATGCGGTTGCGCTCGATGATAAACCGCGCATAGCGTGCGCTTGAGAACTCACGATGGATGAGCAAGTTGCCGATCATCTCGCGCAGAATCTTGTCACGAAGCGACACCCGCATGTCGTCCTCAAGGTAGAACTTGTCGAGAAGGTGCTTCTCGCCAAAGGCGCAAAGCTGGTCATAGCTGTCGAGCAGATTGGTCGACACGGTCACGCGGTCGTCGTAGCGGTCGACGTTCACACGGCGGAGCAAGGCGTCAGTCTTGTAGGCGGGAAACACGTCGCCGATGCAATCGTCCAATCCCAGAAGCAGAACCGCCGCGGCCTTAAAGCCCTTCTTACCAGACTCGGCATCCACGCCCAGCAGTTTCGCGCTCTTGAATATCGCATCCGCAGACATCCGACGCCACGGATGCCCGTCTCGCGTCATCTCCTTGATGCGCGGAAGCAAGTCGAGCCGCAGATCTTTCTTCGTCACGTACGGGAAAACCCGCTGTTCCGTAAAGACATGCTGCTTGCGGATGAAAAGCTGCGCGAGAGGCTCCGTCCCTTTTACCCGCACATCCGACTCGTGCACGCGCACGTACGTAATGCCCTTGAACCGATGAACTTCTGGACTTTCAGGCACGTGCACATAGATCAGATGCTTGCGCTTGTAAACAATGTGCTCTGGATACAGCTGCGTAGTCGGTTCAAAGAGATTCGGGTCATTCATCACCTTGACGAAGTTACGAATCATCGCATCAACCGACTTGGGTGGCAAACCGACAACAGTACCGTCGTCGTCAACGCCAAGCAACAGATCGCCGCCCGCCTTATTGAGAAACGCGCACACAGACTCGAAGGTGTCGGCCTTCGGCCCGTCGCCCGCACGCTTGAACTCGATGTTAAGGTTCTCGCCAATGGTGAGAAGCGTGTTGATTCTTGATGAAGTGATTTTCACGGTTTTGTCTCTGCGGCAAAGTATATCAAATTTCCAGAATGCTTGCGCACCGCTTCGGTCTGCCCTGGCAGAGGCGGGGGCATCTGTGTTTTTCACCGCTTCAACCTCTCGCTTGCCCACGCGTTTTGCGCGATCAAGCGTCCGCCTCCTGCTTGCTCGGGCATTTCACTCGATCACGCGTCCACCTCCCGCTTCAGCCTTCAACCTTCGTCGTCGCTTTCGCCCTCACGATCGTCGCTTTCGCTCTCACGCAGTGAGTCGCCGCCACCACGATTCCTTTCTCCGCACCGTAATCTCGCGCTCGTACTTCTCCCTCCAGCTCCGCAGCGTCGCGGCCTCGTCGAGCCGCTCCGGGTCGCACAGCGCGTCGATCCGCGCCATCACCCTCGCCGCCACGTCCGGCACGCCCTCCATCGCCTCCAGGTACACCGCCCTCGCTCTCACCACCTCCACCGGCGGCGCCTTCCCGCCGCGTTTTTCGCTGCTTCGCAAGTCGTCCGTGCACGGATGTGCCCCGGCGCATGGATGTGCCTCGTCATGGAAGTCAACCATACGGCTTCCACCATCGCCATAAATTTTCTCCGCACCGTGGTCGCAAGATCCTCCGTCCCCCATGCGGCCCTCCTTCTCCTGCCTGTCCGCGTCCTCCGCCAGCACCGCCGCTACGGGCGTCGGGTCGGCGAGGCCCACCACCTGCCTCAGCTTCTTCGCCGCAGCCTTGTAGCGCATCACCATCGAGTAGTGCTCCGCGAGCTCCGGCAGGTTGTCCCGCAGCCAGCCCTTGATCCCTGCGTTGCGCCCAACGATCCGCCCCGCCTCGTCCATGCGCAGTGAGTTGTCCACGTAGCACTCCAGGTCCTGCACCATGCTCCCGAAGCGCACGAACGACTCCTTCGAGTCGCAGACGTGCCGCCACGCCTCGAGTAAGTTTTCCTTCGTCGGGCACGGGCTCGTGGTCGCGCGGCGGCACACGCGCCTGCGCTCCTCGGCCATCGCCCTGCGCCTGGCCTTCTCCGCCTCGTAGTGCATGGGGCGCGCCGCCTTGTTCCTGAGCGTGGCTATGCGGCGCGAGAGCGCCCGGTGCAGGAACGCGAGCGCCACAAGCGGCGGCAGCGCGAGGACCGCGGAGCCGCCGTAGCTCCGACCGGTCAGCGACTCGCGCGCGGTCATGAGGCGGGAGAACCCGAGCAGCAGCGACGCGAGGATTCCGTCATGCGGCACGTGGCGGATCACGTCCTCCTCGCCGAAGCCGAGGGCGTGGAGCGCGGGCACGACGTCGCACAGGATCGAGGGGTCGTCCTCCGCGAACGCCCACATCTCGCGCTCGGTGCAGCCCTTGCGCCGCCAGACGACAGCGAGACCCTCCGAGATCTCGCACAGGTCGCCGAAGGTGCCATGGACGCCGCGCGGCCTGCGGCTGGAGGTGGCCTTGTGGGCTATGCCGGAGGCCTTCTTGCGGCGGACGGGGACGGGCGCGCCGCTTGCATCTGGCGAAGCGGGGCCGGTGGGGAACGGAAATGCCGCGCCGCGCGCCTTGCGGCGGCGGGCGAGGGAGGGGCCAAAGGGAGATTTCTTGCTCATGGAGGGAAGTATACCACGGGTTCGGGTTGAATGCAACTATGGTGCGGAGAATTTTATTGTGGCGGATGCATGAAGATCGTTGGGGCCGATGTGGTCGTCAAGGGCGCATGGGCGACCGCCATGGTCGCAAGAGAAACCAGCAAGGTCGCAGGGGGTGTTTGTCGCCAAGATGGCAGGGATGATCACCAAGATCGCAGGGGCGGGCAACAAGATCGCAGGGGTTACCGGCCTGTGCCTTTATCTATGGCGCGTCGCCGACCTGGATGGTCACCGTGGCGCTGTCGCCGGACGCGGTGGTGCAGATGACTGCATGTCGCCCGGGCGTCGGCTCCACCGCGAACGGCTCGGTGCCGACGCTCTCGCCCGCTGGCTGCCCGTCCACGAACCACCAGAGGCGCGAACCGGCCGGGTTGCCAGCCACCTGGCAGACGATCCGCTGGCGGATCCCGCCCGGCACAACCTTGAACACGGCCCCGTCCTCCGGCCTGGAGATGGCAAGCGTAGACCCCGCCCGCGGCCTTTCCTTCACGTTTCCGTCCAGATCGCGGTAATGGACCCCGCAGAGCGCCGTACCGCTCCGCCCCGCGAGCGCCCGCCCGTCCTCGGTCGCCGGACAGTCCGCATTCGCCGGAAGGCCCGTCACCGAGCAGACGCGCCTGTGGACCACCTCGCCCGGCTCCACGAACCACGGCCCGTCGTTGCGCGGATATAGTGCGCGCGCGATACGCCACGCGAGCGGCGCGGCCGCCTTCACGCCCACGAGCGTCGTGTCCCCGAAGCCTCCCGACACGTGTCCGCACCACACGCCCACCACGTAGTCT
>Ga0265298_10004478_pt1 | contig 17848 bp, 14 predicted proteins | sample AusTroGonzalo_MG_3_FD_193486 | JGI IMG/M metagenome (GOLD analysis project Ga0265298, IMG submission 193486) | Bovine rumen microbial communities from tropical cattle in Woodstock, Queensland, Australia - Gonzalo_01 | ecosystem: Host-associated > Mammals > Digestive system > Stomach > Rumen ... | reverse complement strand
GGCCTACACCAAAGCAATTCTGTCCATTCTGAAACAGGAAGGCATCACCAGCCGCCAGTTCTACGTCTATCACGACAGCACCTTCACCATCGTGAGGAAAGACCGTAAAAAGGACGACTTCGTGCTGAGGGAACAAACGGACGAGCCAGTGCAGACGAAGAGCGAGACCCGAGGAACCGTCTATACCCTGCACTCAAGAGCACAGGCCGATGCGGTGCTGGAGCAAATCGTGAAGGTCACTTGGGATTACCTGGATAACGCCCCCAATGCATGGTTCTTTTTCCATCCCTATAATGACTTTGGAAACTGGAGACTGAATGAACTATTTCAGAGCAACTACCTGTCGAGAGTTCCCGATTTCTATCACATTTACCTTCACTGTTTTGGCGAGGAATACAACATCATGATTGTGGAAGGCAAAGGCGACATGATGGTTCCTGCAGAGTGGGCCGTTGTGAAGAGCTGGAAGAACGGCAAGGTAACCTACGACAAGAAAGAATTGAAGAGCTTGACGCCTGAGAAGGCCCGTGAAAAGACCTCTGGCTTCACCTCTGTCACCACCCGACAATTCGAACCTTTCAATTAAGTGACAGATTGATAGGTTCAAGTGGAAGTCTTTTCCTAAACAAAGGCACAATTACACAGTTTCTACAGCGGAAACTCACATCAACGTCCAAGTTAAGAATCAAATAATCGTTAATTATCAGCTGTGTATGCCGATAATTAACGATTATTTCGTATATTTGCAAACGAATATACAACTGACTTAACAAACCTAGAATTATGAGAAGATTTCTCTTTATCTGTCTGATGACTACTGCCTGCCTTATTACGGCATCGGCACCGCTCGACCTCTGGTCGCTTGCAAGGCAAGAACGCAGTATGCGCACGGGAAAGAACATTCCACTGGACTCTATACGCCTGAGCGACCCAGCTATTCTGGCCGATCAGAAAACAAACATGTACTATATGACTGGAACAGGCGGTATGATGTGGCGCTCCAGCGACTTGAAGTTATGGGAAGGACCGATGCGCGTAACGGAGTTCGAGGCCGACTCATGGATGGGGCCGCGCCCCATGATATGGGCAGCCGAGTTGCATCAAACGGGCGATGGCTGGTACTACTACTTCGCAACATTTACAAACCAAGAAGTAAAAATAGATACCGTTCGTGGCAATGTTATCGAGCGACGCGCTTCGCAGGTGCTCCGTGCTGACAATCCGATGGGACCCTACCGCGCATTCGGCGACGCCACCTACCTGCCCGCCAACCGCCCCACACTCGACGGCACCTATTGGAAGGATAGCGACGGCAAGCCCTATATGATATTCTGCGGCGAGTGGCTGCAGAACTGGAACGGCACCATGGAGAAAATTGAACTGAAGCCCGATCTCAGTGGTACCATCGGCGAACCGCAGGTGCTCTTCCGTGCCAGCGATTCTCCGTGGAGCCGCGAGAAGAACGATAAGGGAGAAATCACTTGGAACAAAGTGACCGACGGGCCTTATCTCTTCCGTACGGCAACAGGAAGGCTCGGCATGGTGTGGACTTCATGGGTTTTTGATGTCTATACGCAGGGCGTGGCCTATAGTGAGAGCGGCACGCTAGACGGTCCCTGGATTCAGGAGCCAGAGCCTATCACACCGCCGGGCTACGGTCACTCCATGCTCTTCCAGCGCTTCGACGGTCAGTGGATGATGTCCGTACATCATCACTCGAAAGATACCCATGGGCGCACAGTACGCATTCCCCATCTTTTTGAGGTGGACCTTAGTGGCGACAAACTAATAATCAAACAATGACTATAATCATGAAACGTACGTTTTTCCTTACCCTCATCGCCCTCATGACACTGTCAGTAGCGGCGAAAACCAAGCGTGCCCTCACAGAAAAGGACATGGGTGCCTATCTTTTTACGTATTTCAGTGATCCAACGCACGGACTGTTCATGGCCATCAGCTATGACGGCTATACGTTTACGGCGGTAAACAATGCCGAGCCTATTATCTCGGGCGACTCGATAGCTGAGCAGCACGGCATCCGTGACCCACATATCTATCGTGCCCCTAATGGCAAGTTCTATATCGCAATGACCGACCTGCATATCTTCGGTAAGCAAAAGGGCATTCGCACCACACAATGGGAGCGCCCTGAGGCATACGGATGGGGTAATAACCGCGGGTTGGTGCTAATGGCTTCAGATGACTTAATTCATTGGACGCACCACGTGGCACGCATTGACAAGCTCTTCCCAGAGAAGTTCGGTGAGGTGGCTTGCGCATGGGCACCACAGACCATCTGGGACCCTGAGGTTGGAAAACCGATGGTGTATTTCACCATTCGCCAGCAAGCGGGTGGCAGAACAAAGCTTTACTATAGTTATGCCGACGAGGCTTTCACCACACTGGAGACCGAGCCACAATTGCTTTTTGAGTATCCCGACACAACGATTCAAGTACTCGATGCCGACATCTGTCCGATGCCTAATGGCCGTTACTTCATGACCTACGTATCGCAGGAGAACCCTGGCGGCATCAAGTATATGATTTCTGACAAAATCAATCACTTCGACGACTACCACGCCGAGCAGATTGACACAGAACGTACGGGCTGCGAGGCACCCAACGTATGGAAACGCATCGGCGAGAAGAAGTGGGTTGTGATGTACGACATCTATACCATCCAGCCCAACAACTTCGGTTTTGTAGAGACTACAGACTTCAAGACCTTCACGCCACTGGGTCGCTTTGGTGAAGGAAAGATGAAGATGACCAATTTTGTATCGCCCAAGCACGGCAGCGTCATCCATATCACAAAAGCAGAAGCCAAGCGACTGGAGCAATACTGGAATGAGCAGCAGAAGAAAAAGAAGGCTATCCGCAGTGGTGAATTGTGGTACGATGACGGCGGACGTCACATCAATGCCCACGGCGGCGGAGTGATGAAATACGAAGACACCTACTATTGGTTTGGTGAGCATAAGGACGACCGTACCAGCGACGCGATGGTGGGCGTGATGTGCTACTCGTCGAAGGACTTAGTGAACTGGCGCAACTGCGGCGTGGCACTGAGCGTTACAGAACCTGCCCCAAGCCAAGGTAACAACCGTAGTTTCAGAAGGCGCGGCGCAACGACCGACTCCGACATTGAGCGTGGTTGCATCCTGGAGCGTCCAAAGGTCATCTATAACCCTGTGACAAAGAAATTCTGCATGTGGTTCCACTTGGAGCTAAAAGGTCAGGGCTATAGCGCTGCCCGTTATGGTGTGGCTGTAGCCGACCGTCCAGAAGGCCCGTATAAGTTCCTTTATTCCTCAAGAGCCAACGCCGGTACATGGCCCGTGGAAGGCTCGCCCATGCACTTTGACGAGTATTTGAAGCGTGATTTCGGCACGGGTCAGATGGCACGTGACATGACGCTCTTCGTAGATGACGACGGTAAAGCCTATCATATCTTCTCATCAGAAGAGAACTTCACACTGCATATTGCCGAGCTCACTGCCGACTACCTGCACCACACGGGCCGATATACCCGCGTAGCTCCCGGTGGACAAAACGAGGCTCCTGCCATCTTCAAACACGACGGCACCTATTGGATGATTACCTCTGGCTGCACCGGTTGGGCACCCAACGAGGCCCGTATGTTCTCTGCCCCTAGCATCTGGGGCCCATGGACCCAACATCCCAATCCTTGTCGCGGTCCGTTGGCAGAAAAGACCTTTAATGGACAGAGCACCTTCATCCTGCCCGTCAACGGACAGAATATCTTCATGGCCGACATCTGGCGCCCGAATCATCCACGCGATGCCCGCTATATCTGGCTACCTATCGAGTTTGAGGACGGTAAGCCCGTCGTTCGTTGGCGCAATGAATGGGAACTATCAACAATAACTAAATAAACCTTTTAACATGATGAAAAAACAACTATTCCTTCTTGCCTGCTGCTTCATATTTGCATTGAGCAGCTTTGGGCAACAACAGTTAGGACAACGTCCCCGCGTAAAATCGCCCGTTGTCAATGCCGACGGCACCGTCACCTTTAATTTCTACGACCCAACGGCACAGCGTGTTAGCGTGAGTGGCGATTTCGAGGAGATTCGCAATAAGCGTCTTGACATGACAAAGCAGGAGAATGGAGTATGGACGGTGACAACAGCTGCACTCAATCCTGAGCTTTATTCCTATAGCATATCTGTTGACGGACAGCGTTTCGTTGATCCCAGCAACAGCTATGTCAATCGTGATATCTCGACGTTGAGCAATATCTTCATAGTTTCAAAGAGCGCTGATGACAAAGGCCATCTCTATTCCGTAAACAATGTTCCTCACGGCACACTCTCCCGTGTATGGTACGACAGTCCCACACTGGGTCAGCAGCGCCGTATGACCGTTTATCTGCCCGCTGCCTATGACGGCAAGAAACGCTTCCCCGTCATGTACTTGTTGCATGGTCATGGTGGCGACGAGACAGCTTGGGGCGATCTTGGTCGTGCCTCGCAGATTATGGACAACCTCATTGCCGAGGGTAAGTGTGTGCCTATGATTGTGGTAATGCCCAATGGCAACCCCACCTGTAATGCAGCCCCTGGCTGGTGGCATGAGGGAATGTACACCCCCGATGGAAACGCCTTCAATCAGCGTGGTGCCAAAGCCTCAATGGAAGAAAGCTTCATGGATATCGTCAACTTTGTTGATAACCATTATATGACTATCAAGAAACGCTCTGGCCGCGCCGTCACTGGTCTATCTATGGGTGGTGGTCATACCTTCGGCATCTCACGCCTCTATCCTGAGACGTTCGATTACTACGGTCTGCAGTCGGCTGCATGTCGTATGCCTCGTGAGATTGTACCTAACACGCCCAACTCCAAGCTCAATCAGAACTATGACGAGCAGATGAAACGCCTGTTTGACTCTAAGCCAAAGCTCTTCTGGATTGCTATCGGCAAAGAGGATTTCCTGATGCAGATGAACACCGACCTGCGCAAATATCTCGATGAACATAAGTACCCGTATGAGTATTACGAGAACGACGGCGGTCATATCTGGCGTAACTGGCGCATCTATCTGACTATGTTTGCCCAGAAGATTTTCAAGAATTAAGTTATCAATAAACATACTACTATGAAAGATTTCAATTACTATGCACCGACCGAGGTGGTTTTTGGTGAGAACAGCGAGGAGCAGGTGGCTGCCCTTGTGAAGAAATATGGCGGCACCAAGGTACTCGTACACTATGGTGGACAGAGTGCTGTTCGTTCAGGGCTACTGGATAAGATTTGCGGACTGCTAAAAGAAGGCGGCGTTTCATTCGTCACACTGGGTGGTGTGGTACCTAATCCCCGTCTGTCACTGGCACAAAAAGGTATAGACCTCTGCCGCAAGGAGGGAGTAGATTTTATCCTCGCTGTGGGTGGCGGTAGTGTTATCGACTCTGCGAAATGTATCGGCTATGGTGTCTGCATGGATGGTAATGTATGGGATCTTTACCTCGGTAAGGCAGAGGCTCCCACAAAGATGTTGCCTGTTGCAAGCGTGCTCACCATTCCTGCTGCTGGTAGTGAGATGAGTGAGGCAAGTGTTATCACCAATGAGGATGGTGACGTTAAACTGGGTTATTCTAATAACCTCTCCCGCCCCAAGTTTGCTATCATGAACCCCAAGCGCACCTTTACCCTGCCTCCTTATCAGACAGCAGCCGGTGTAACGGATATGATGATGCACACTATGGAGCGTTACTTCACAAAGGATGATGACATGGACTTTACCACAGATTTGGCCGAAGCCATGCTGCGTAGCATTAAGAACGCAGTCTTTGCCGTACTGAAGAATCCTGAGGACTATCGCTATCGCGCCCAGATTATGTGGGGCGGCAGTCTGATGCATAACGGTCTGACGGGCTGTGGCGTGGCTGACGACTGGGCCACACACCAGTTAGAGCATGAGCTTAGCGGAATGTTCGACGTTACTCACGGTGCTGGTCTTGCAGCCATCTGGCCCAGTTGGGCACGCTATGTGATGCACGAGAACATCTCTCGCTTCGTCCGTTTCGCCGTCAACGTGATGGATGTGCCTAACGACTTCACCAACCCTGAGGGCACCGCCCTGAAGGGTATCGAGGCTATGGAGCGTTTCTATCATGCTATCGGTATGCCAATCAATATTAAGGAACTCATTGGCAAGGACATCACCAACGAAGAAATCAAGGAGATGACTCGCAAGTGCAGCCGTAATTATCAACACACCTGCGGCCAACTGAAAGTGCTCAAGGCAGAAGATATGGAAAACATCTATAAGATGGCAAGGGGCAGAAAAAGTTAACTACGGCACGAGAATCGTCTGGGCATGTTTTACTTGTTCAGCAGTAGGGGCAGGAACTTCGGTAAGTGTATATGGAATACCAAGTTTCTGCCATTTAAATGTGCCCAAAGTATGATACGGCAGCACTTCAACTCGCTTAACATTTTGTAGCGTATCAATGAACTGACGCAAACATTTCAACTGCTCATCATCAGTAGTGATGCCAGGCACCAGTACGTGGCGAATCCACACGGGCTTGGCGATATCCGACAGATAGCGGGCGCAATCCAGAATGTGCTCGTTGCCGTGACCTGTGAGCCAGCGATGCTTCTCGCTGTCGATATGCTTGATGTCGAGCAGCATCAGGTCGGTACTCTGCATCAGGCGCTCGAACTTACCAAAGAAAGGCTCCTCGCGAGTAAAAGGCTGGGCAGCGGTATCCAGACAGGTGTTGATGCCACGTCGATGGGCCTCCTCAAACAGTTCTATCAGGAAATCAATCTGCAGCAGCGCTTCGCCACCGCTCACAGTAATACCGCCATCGGGACCCCAGTAGCTGCGGTAGCGCTCGGCCTTGTTCAGCAGCTCATCAACGGTAACAGTTGTGCCGCAGGCATCCGAGCCCAATTTCCATGTGTCAGGATTGTGACAGTAGCGACAACGCATACGGCAACCCTGCATGAAAATCAGAAACCGAATCCCTGGCCCATCAACAGAGCCAAAGGATTCGGTAGAGTGTATATAGCCTGTACTACTCATTACAGACTCTCGTGAGATTGACGTGCAATTACATCCTCCTGCTGCTCGCGAGTCAGGTCGATGAACTTCACAGCGTAACCAGATACACGGATGGTGAAGTTAGCGTACTCAGGCTTCTCTGGATGCTCCATAGCATCGCGCAGCTTATCTACACCAAACACGTTTACGTTCAGGTGATGTGCACCACGGCTAAAGTAACCATCCATTACACGAACCAGCGTGTTAGCACGCTCCTCGTCATTCTGGCCCAGGGTGTTGGGGCTGATGGTCTGAGTGTTAGAGATACCGTCAAGGGCATACTCATAAGGCAGCTTAGCTACTGAGTTCAGAGATGCCAGCAATCCGTTCTTCTCGGCACCATAGCTTGGGTTGGCACCTGGCGACAGAGGAGTACCAGCACGACGGCCATCGGGCAGGTTACCTGTGTACTTACCATAAACCACGTTAGAGGTGATGGTGAGGATAGAGCAGGTGGGGGTAGCGTTGCGATAGGTAGCGTGCTTACGAATCTTCTTAACGAAGGTCTTCAGCAACCATACAGCAATCTCGTCGGCGCGGTCGTCGTCGTTACCGTAGCGTGGGAAGTCGCCCTCGGCTACATAGTCAACGTTGAATCCCTCTTCGTCGCGAATCATCTTTACCTTTGCATACTTAACAGCTGAGATAGAGTCGACTACGTGAGAGAAACCTGCGATACCGGTAGCGAATGTACGACGTACATTGGTATCAATCAGGGCCATCTCGGCAGCCTCATAGAAATACTTATCGTGCATGTAGTGAATCAGGTTCAGGGTGTTTACATATACACCAGCCAGCCAGTCCATTGCCTGGTCGAAGCGTGGAGCCAGCTCCTCCCATGTCAGGTACTCGTCCTTGATGGGGCGGAAACCAGGAGCAACCTGCTCGCGGGTCTTGGCGTCGACACCGCCGTTACATGCATACAGGAAACACTTAGCCAGGTTAGCGCGTGCTCCGAAGAACTGCATCTCCTTACCAGTCTGTGTAGCACTTACACAGCAGCAAATGCTATAATCGTCGCCCCATACAGGACGCATAACCTCATCGTTCTCGTACTGGATCGAGCTGGTCTTAACCGAAATCATAGCAGCGTACTTCTTGAAGTTCTCAGTCAAGCGAGGTGAGTAAAGTACGGTGAGATTTGGCTCGGGTGAAGGCCCCATGTTCTCCAGGGTGTGCAGGAAACGGTAGTCGTTCTTGGTCACCATGTGGCGTCCGTCCATACCCATACCACCTACCTCGAGAGTAGCCCAAACGGGGTCGCCCGAGAACAGCTCGTTGTATGATGGGATACGAGCAAACTTAACCATGCGGAACTTCATTACCAGGTGGTCGATAAGCTCCTGAGCCTCGCTCTCAGTCAGGGTTCCCTCTTCCATATCACGTTGGATGTAGATATCCAGGAATGTAGATACACGACCTACCGACATGGCAGCACCATTCTGAGTCTTGATGGCAGCTAGGTAGCCGAAGTACAGCCACTGTACAGCCTCGCGAGCGTTGTTAGCAGGCTGAGAGATGTCGAAGCCGTAAATCTGAGCCATAGCCTTCATCTCCTTCAGGGCCTTAATCTGCATTGAGATCTCCTCACGCTGACGGATGATATCGTCGCTCATTACACCACAACCGCAGTTGCGCTTGTCGGCCTCCTTCTCGGCAATGATGAAATCGATACCGTAAAGAGCCACACGACGATAGTCGCCTACGATACGGCCACGGCCATAAGTATCGGGCAGACCGGTCAGAATGTGGTTATGACGTACGTGCTTCATCTCCTCAGTGTAAGCATCAAATACGCCGTCGTTGTGGGTTTTGCAATACTTAGTGAAAATCTCGTGCAACTTCTCTGATGGCTGGTAGCCATAGTTTGTGCACGCCTGCTCGGCCATCTTGATACCACCAAAAGGCATGAAAGCACGCTTCAGAGGTTTGTCGGTCTGCAGACCAACAACCTTCTCCAGATTCTTCATGCTTTCATCGATGTAAGCAGGTCCATAAGCTGTCATACTTGAAACAATCTCCGTCTCCATATCGAGCACGCCTCCCTTGGCACGCTCCTCTTTCTGCAGTTCCTGCAATCTTCCCCACAAGCTATTTGTTGCATCTGTAGGGTCTGCTAAAAATGATTCATCACCGTTATAAGCAGTGTAATTGTTCTGAATAAAATCTCTAAGATTAACTTCTTCTGTCCACTTGGTTCCTTTAAAACCACGCCATTCTTTACGCATATAAAAAGGGATATAAAAATAGTATTACTAAAAAATTGGGTGCAAAGATAACACTTTTTCCTGAAATTTTATTGTTAATTATCAGAAAAAACTAACGGAACGCCATTTTACCTAACATTTATCATCTCGTTTTTTGTATTTATCATATAAAACCTTCAACCTTTATGCATTTTCATGATCTTTTAACGGATGCTATTTGATGTGCTAACGAAGGCACCATTGTATTTTCTTCTGATTCGCTTGGCGGTTCGGATTATTTGTCGTATCTTTGCCCTGTGCATTTCCAAGTCCGGAGCACATATAACTAAAAAAGACCATAAAAATGAAACAAGTTCTATTAACAGCTCTATTCGTATGCACAGCCTTTACAGCCTCGGCTCAGGATAGTAGCGACCAGGTGTTCACCCTTAAGAACGGTGACGTAAGCATGACCATTAACGCTGACAAAGGTGGAAAGATCCTGTCATTAAAGTATCAAGACAAAGAAGTGCTGTCGCAGTCGCGCTGGCCAGAATCCTTTGGCAGCACGTTCTGGACCTCGCCTCAGAAGGAATGGAACTGGCCCCCAGTACCTGAGTTCGACAAACAGACCTACACCGTAAAGCAGAAAGGCGAAGGCCGACTGACCATTACGAGTCCTGTCTCTGCCCGACTGGGCCTCAGTGTGGGTAAAGACTTTCAGACAGATGCCAAGGACGGAGCTTTTATCATCACCTACTCTATTAAGAATGAAGGTAATGAACCACGCCGCGTTGCCCCTTGGGAGATTAGTCGTGTGCCTAATGCCGACGGATTGATATTCTTTGAAGCTGTAGATAGCATCTGGCCTGCAGGACTTATGTCTTTCGAAACTGAGCAGGGAGCATCATGGTATAAGACCGACGAAGCACCACAAAACCGTAAGGTCAATGCCGATGGTCATGGCTGGTTGGCATACGCAGCCAATGACCTGCTATTGGTAAAGCGTTTCCAGGATTTGAAAAACAATGAACCTGCACCTGGCGAAGCCGAAGTGCAGGTCTATGTCAATCGTGGAAAAACATATATAGAACTGGAAAGTCAGGGAGCCTATACCCTTCTGCAGCCAGGCGAGCAGCTTCAATGGACCGTACGCTGGTATCTGCTACCTGCTGATACCACTAACAGAAAAGATCTGCTCAAGAAGATTAGCGCGCTTCCAGCCATAGGCCAAGAGTAGCCAGCATCACATCGTGATACTTAAACCAAGGACCGAAGCCATAGCCGTGACCGCCATTCGGATAGATTAGCATGGCACATTCGTTACCCGCGCTCTTCATGGCTTTATAGTATTCCAGACCATTCGTAAGGGGAGGCACCAAAGCGTCATCACTCGACATAATAATGATGGCAGGAGGTGTCTCACCTTTTTTCACGGCATTCTGTGTAGAAAAATCACGCACCAAAGCCTCATCCTTCTGTCCCTCTGCGCCTAAGAAGTTTACACACGACCACTTATGCGATACGTTCTCGTCCATCGAGATGACGGGATAGAACAATATCGTGAAGTTAGGACGCACCTCTGGGGCAGAGTGCGTAGAGATAACTGACGATAGATGACCACCTGCCGAGAAACCCATGATACCTACTTTCTGTGGATCAATACCCCATACGGCAGCTGAGTCGCGCACAATGCGGAAGCCCTTTTCTACATCACTAATAGGTATGTTACGATTACCATCTGGCAAGCGGTAGTTTACCACGAAATAAGCAATGCCTTTCTCGTTCAGCCAACCATGAGCCAGTGTACCCTCATGCGTATTCGACAACATAGAATAGCCTCCGCCAGGAATGCCAACGATAGCCTTCCCACAGGGAGCCTTTGGCAGGAAGCACACCATCTGCGCCTTCCCGTCTTCCGTCAGGTTCAGGGTAAACTTACGTGCCGTAGCTTCCGATGTCTGCTCGTTAAACTGCGGTCTTTGCGCCTGCACACCCGTTGCAAGCAGCAGTGACAACGTCACCATTGAAAACACCTTTTTCATCATTCTTTTTCCTCTATATTTATAGTTTATGGTTTGACGGGGACAAAGTTACGAAAAGTCGAGAGCAAAACAAAGAAACTTGTTTCTTTTTTTGCCGAGACGGAGTAATTTCGCCATCGTAGATGGCAAAGTTACGAAAAAACAAGAGAAATGCAAAAGGAAAGCACGCTTTTATTTTGCATTCACACATCACGAACCCAGTCCGAAGGCGTCGGACTATGAGTCCGCTCCCAACGGACTCATAGTCCGCCCTGGACGGACCGGCCTTAAGGCAAGGGTTGGCGAGACGACAGAGCCAGCCTATTGCATAGAAACCTTACGAAACCTGATGGTGGATGCCTGAAACAAAACATAATTTTTCTAAAATCAGTAATTGTTTAGGAAAAAATGCGTACCTTTGCACATTCATATATAATTAAGGTATAAGAAAAATGTCGTGTATACTACATATAGAGACTAGCACCTCTGTGTGCTCGGTGGCCGTTTCAGAGGATTCACACGTGATTTTCCAACAGGAAGACCACAGTGGACCGAATCATGCTGAACGACTTGGATCGATGGTTGACGAGGCCCTCTCGTTTACTGATAATCATGCTATTCCGTTTGATGCCGTAGCCGTGAGTTGCGGACCCGGCTCTTACACAGGACTGCGTATCGGCGTATCAATGGCAAAGGGCATCTGCTATGGCAGAAACCTGAAGTTGATTGCTGTGCCTACACTGGAACTGATGTGTGTTCCCGTATTGCTACGCGAGATGGTGGAAGAGAACGCCCTACTCTGCCCTATGATTGATGCCCGCCGTATGGAGGTTTATGCCGGTATTTATGACCGTGCCCTTCACGAGGTTCGTCCCGTAGGTGCCGATGTCGTTGACGCAGAGACTTACAAGCAGTGGCTCGACGAGCGCCCTGTGTATTTCTTTGGCAACGGTGCAGCGAAATGCATGGAGACCATCAACCATCCTAATGCCCACCTGATAGAGGGTATTGAGCCATTGGCAAAATGGATGCAGCCACTAGCCGAGCGTCGTTTGCTGAACGAGCAGACGGAGGACGTGGCCTACTTTGAACCCTTCTACCTAAAGGATTACGTGGCAAAGATGCCTAAGAAACTGATTTAACACTATGGAAATAAGAGGATTAGACTACAACACGCAGCGCGAACTGCTGCAGATGCCAGAATACGGACGCGAGATTCAGCGGATGGTAGACCATGCCGTTACGCTGCCCACTAAAGAGGAGCGACTGCTGTGCGCCAAGACCATCGTGAAACTGATGGAGACAAAGGTGCCCCAGATTCGCGAGAACAGTGGTTACGAGCAGACGCTATGGGATCATCTGTACCTGATGAGCCACAAGCAACTGGATATTGACTGGCCCTATGATATCAGTGGAGCAGAGAAATTCCACGATAAACCCCAGCCCATGAAGTTGCCCCAGAGCAATGTACGTCTGCGCCACTACGGCAAGCTGGTTAGCGAACTGCTTGAGAAACTCAAGGAGATGCCTGATGGTGACGAGCGCGATGAACTGATTCGACTGACAGCCAATCAGATGAAGCGCGACCTGGTGCAGTGGGGACACGGTTCTATCGACGATGAGAAAGTGGCCGATGACATGGCTCGCCTGACAAATGGCGCTATACAGTTAGATCTTAACCATTTCGTTTTCGAACGTGTTAATCTTAACGAGCCCCAACAGAAACGTTCATCTGGAAAGAAAAAGAAGTAGTACATGGCAGCATTCATAATAGAAGGAGGACATACTCTAAACGGAGAGATCCAGCCACAGGGCGCCAAGAACGAGGCCCTGGAGGTGATTTGTGCCACCTTGCTGACAAGCGAGAAGGTTACCATCCATAATATTCCTAAGATCAGGGACGTGATGAACCTCATCCAGTTGCTGAAGGATGTAGGCGTAAAGGTCTCTTCTGAAGGAAACACCTTTACGTTCCAGTCGGACGACTTGAACCTGGACTATCTGCAAAGCAACGAGTTCGTACAGAAATGTGCACAACTGCGTGGATCGGTCATGATGATTGGTCCGCTGCTGGCACGTATGGGTAAGGCCACGATTGCCAAACCTGGTGGCGACAAGATTGGTCGTCGCCGTTTGGATACCCACTTCCTGGGCTTCGAGCGACTGGGCGCACAGTTCCACCATGTGGCTGAGCGTGATGTCTATGAGATATATGCCCAGCAACTTAAGGGTTGCTACATGCTGCTCGACGAGGCTTCCGTTACGGGTACTGCCAACATCGTGATGGCTGCCGTCATGGCAAAGGGTACCACAACGATATATAATGCGGCCTGCGAACCCTATCTGCAACAGCTCTGCAAGATGCTGAACAAGATGGGCGCACGCATCAGCGGCATCGCCTCAAACCTGTTGACTATCGAGGGTGTGGACCAACTGAACGGTACGGAACATACCATCCTGCCTGATATGATTGAGGTGGGCTCGTTTATCGGTATGGCAGCTATGGTGGGCGACGGCATCCGCATCAAAAACGTGTCGATTAAGGACTTGGGAATTATCCCCAACACCTTCCGCCGCATGGGTATCAAGATTAAGGAAGAAGGCGATGACCTCTTCATACCCCGCATGCGCCACTATGAGATACAGTCGTTTATTGACGGTACCATTATGACACTGGCCGATGCCCCTTGGCCAGGACTGACCCCCGACCTGCTGTCTGTACTCATCACCGTAGCCACACAGGCTCGCGGATCGGTATTGGTACACCAGAAGATGTTCGAGAGTCGCCTGTTCTTTGTAGATAAACTCATCGACATGGGTGCACAGATTATCCTTTGCGACCCCCACCGTGCCGTCATTGTAGGTCACGACCGCAAACTGCAACTGAGGGGCGGACGCATGTCGAGCCCAGATATCCGTGCAGGTATCGCTCTGCTAATTGCTGCCATGAGTGCCAAGGGCACCAGTCGCATTGATAACATTGAGCAGATTGATCGTGGCTACGAGGATATTGAAGGTCGCCTGAATGCACTGGGTGCAAAAATTGAGAGAGTTAACTAGTATGACTAGTAAAACTAAAATATGATTAAAAAGGAAGACGTATATAAGATAGGCCGCATAGGAAAGGCGCACGGGGTGAAGGGCGAGGTGTCCTTCAACTTCGATGATGACGTGTTCGACCGCGTGGATGCAGAATACCTTATACTGGAGGTTGATGGCATCCTGGTACCTTTCTTCATGGAGGAATATCGCTTCCGTTCTGATAGCACGGCACTGGTAAAGTTTGAGGATATTGACACGCAAGACAGGGCTCGCGAGCTGACTAATTGCGACGTCTATTTCCCTCGCGACCTCGCCGACAATGACGAGGAGGAGCTCACCTATACTTTCCTCGTAGGCTTTGATATCATTGATGACCAAAGCGGCAAGAACGTTGGTACCATAGCCAGCATCGACGATAACACAATGAATATCCTCTTTGAACTGGAAGACGGCACACTGATTCCTGCCAGCGAGGAACTGATTACTGATATTGACAAAGATAACAAAACAATTACAATAGCCCTTCCTGAGGGTATCTTGGAATTATGAAAAAACAAATAGCTATTCTCGGTTCAACGGGAAGCATTGGCACACAAGCCCTCGAAGTGATTGAGGAGCACAGCGACCTCTATGAGGTGTACTGTCTGACAGCCAATAATAAAGTGGAACTACTGGCAGAACAGGCCCATAAATTCAAGCCTGCTGCCATCGTCATTGCCAACGAGGCTCGCTATGATGAGCTGAAGGCACTGATGAGCGATATGCCCGATGTTAAAGTATATGCCGGAGCACGCGCACTCGACGAGATTGTTGAGGCAGGACCTATTGATATGGTGCTCACCGCTATGGTGGGCTTTGCTGGTCTCTCGCCCACAATTCACGCTATCAAAGCAAAGAAGACTATCTGTCTGGCTAATAAAGAGACGTTGGTCGTTGCAGGTGAGCTGATTTGTCAGTTGGCACTCGAGAACCGTTGTTCCATCCTGCCAGTAGATAGTGAGCACTCTGCTATCTTCCAGTCATTAGTAGGTGAGGACGAGAACCCCATTGATAAGATTCTGCTTACAGCCTCTGGTGGTCCTTTCCGTCTGAAGACAATGGAGGAGATTGCCCACGTCACCAAGGCTGATGCCCTGCGTCATCCTACATGGGATATGGGTGCAAAGATTACCATCGACTCTGCCTCAATGATGAACAAAGGCTTTGAGGTGATTGAGGCCAAGTGGCTCTTTGGTGTTGAAGCCAAGCAGATTCAGGTATTGGTACATCCCCAGAGCATTGTGCACAGTGCCGTGCAGTTCATGGATGGTAGCGTAAAAGCTCAACTCGGTGTACCCGATATGCGTCTGCCTATCCAGTACGCCTTCTCGTTCCCCAAGAGATTGTCACTGAGTGGTGAGCGTCTGGATCTCTTTGCTGCCCAGCATCTGGATTTCTTTGAGCCAGACCTGAAGAAGTTCCGCTGTCTGGCAATGGCATACGAGGCGCTGAACCAAGGTGGCAACATGCCTTGTATCGTCAATGCAGCCAACGAGATTGTGAACCGTGCCTTCCTTGAGGATCGTTGCGGATTCCTGCAGATGGGTGACATCATCGAGAAGACTATGCAAAGCGCCACCTTCATCCAGAAGCCTACCTACGAGGACTATCTGAATACGGATGCCGAAGCTAGGCGCATAGCAAGTGAACTATTGAAGAAGTAAAAAACAAAAAAGGTAAAAAGATAATGGAAGTATTTCTGATAAAAGCCCTGCAGTTCCTGATGTCAATCAGTCTGCTGGTGCTTCTCCACGAATTAGGACACTTTACGTTTGCAAAACTCTTTAAGGTACGCGTGTCCAGATTCTACTTGTTTTTCAACCCTAAGTTCCACCTTATCAGTACATACGACACTTGGGTACGTCGTCTGTTGAAACTAAAACCTGAAGTAGTTCCTACCAAGGAAGTAGAAGAGACCGACAAAGACGGAAAGACTACCAAGCAGCAGCAAAAGGAATATGTTGGTACGGAATACGGAATTGGCTGGCTGCCCTTAGGTGGTTATTGCGCCATTGACGGTATGATTGACGAGACCAACCAGAAACTCAGTGAGGAAACTCATCCTTGGGAGTTCCGCACGAAGCCCGTATGGCAGCGACTGCTGATTATGGTTGGCGGTGTGCTGGTTAACTTCATACTGGCATTCTTTATCTACTCAATGGTACTCTTCACCTGGGGCGAGACCTATACTCCACTGCAGAGTATGAAACAGGGCATGGAGTTCAACGAACAGGCAAAGGCTATTGGTTTCCAAGATGGCGATATTCTGATTTCTACCAATGATAAGGAATTCAAGAAGGCCGATGCCGACATGTATCGCATGCTTTGCAATGCCAAAGAGGTTCATGTAAAACGCAATGGAAAACTCGTCACCATCCAGATGCCAGAAGGACTCAGTCTTATTGAGATGGCGCAGGAAGTTCCCGTTTTTGTGCGTCCGATGGTACCTGCTGAGATTGACAGCGTCATTCCCGGTACACCTGCTGATGCCATTGGCTTACAGAAAGGTGACTTGATTCTGGCTGCAAACAACAAACAGGTGAACTCTTTCTATGGTTTCACAGACGAGTTAACCCGCATGAATGACGTACTGTCATCAGCAAAGACACCTGCCGACAGCACAAAGGCTTTGCAGTTAACACTGGTATATCAGCGAGGCGAAAACATAGATACTGTCAATACGGCTTTGACAAAAGACCTGAAATTGGGCTTTGCACCCAAACAGGCTTACGAGCCAACCACATTCGAGTACAATCTGTTTGAGAGTATCCCTGCAGGCATCGCCTACGGTTGGAATATGTTGAGCAGCTATGTAAGCGACCTGAAATATCTGTTTGCATCTGACGGTGTGAAGCAGTTGGGTGGCTTTGGAGCCATCGGCAACCTGTTCCCCTCTGTATGGGATTGGCATCAGTTCTGGCTGATGACGGCTTTCCTGAGCATCATCCTGGCCTTCATGAACATCCTGCCTATTCCTGCATTAGACGGTGGACACGTGTTGTTCCTGCTCTATGAGATGATTACACGCAAGAAGCCTTCTGAGAATTTCCTGATTAAGGCTGAATACATCGGCTTTGGTCTCCTCATCCTGCTGATGGCAGTAGCCAATCTCAATGATATTCTGCGCTACCTGCACATTATGTAATGGGAGGCACCCGCTGTTGTAGCGTTCTCAAAGAGAAATAAACACAAAAGAAAGCTACATACAAAAGACATATTTGAAGAACTGTCGGATGCAATCCGTCAATACTTGCACAAGGCATTTGGGAAATCCACCCAAGTGCCTTGTTCAATATACCAACAATCCAAAGCAATACAGGACTAAACACAGGAAATAGTACAACAAGGAGGGCACCATAAAGAATGATTGTTGCTGCTGGCAATACCACAAAGTTGGTAAGTAGGAAATAAGTAGAGAAACGTCCGAAGTGATAGGCAATAAGTGGGGCCACGCCTATCTGCGCTGCAACTGACATTCCC
>Ga0265298_10004477_pt1 | contig 17849 bp, 10 predicted proteins | sample AusTroGonzalo_MG_3_FD_193486 | JGI IMG/M metagenome (GOLD analysis project Ga0265298, IMG submission 193486) | Bovine rumen microbial communities from tropical cattle in Woodstock, Queensland, Australia - Gonzalo_01 | ecosystem: Host-associated > Mammals > Digestive system > Stomach > Rumen ... | reverse complement strand
GCATAATCTTTTAAATTTTGCGGATATTCAATACCTGCACAAACATCAAATTTTATATCAAAACCCAAATATTTACTTAATAATTTCGGTATTTTTACCCTGCCGATATCATCTTTACTTGCATGGTGGCTGCATGCTTCGGCAATTAAAATTTTGTCGGAAGGTTTTAAAGTTTTTATTTTATCAATTGCTTTTGCCATTTCAAAAATATCGGATTTATTTGCCGAAAATATTATTGAAAATGTTGTTAACGGTATTTGTTCGGGAACAATTTTTGAAACTTCGTTTATTACCTGTGAGTCACATATAACGATATCCGGAGGATTTTTTAAATTATCCAAACATTTTTGAAGTTCCGTATTTTTTACAACATAAGCCATTGCATTTATATCAAGGATACTTCTTATCATTTGAACTTGTGGCAAAATAAGCCTGCCTTTAGGTGCACCCAAATCAATCGGGACAACCAAAACTACCGTTTGAAAATTTTTTATTATGTTGTCGGTAAGCTGTTTTTCCTCAATGTTATTGGAAATTAATTCATGTATTATTTTTGTAAAGTCGGTTAAAAATTCTTCTCTATAATTCAAATCGGTTATGTAATTATATTCTTTATATTTATATTTTTTTATTTTGCTGATAAAATTATCGGCCGGTTTAATTTTTTTATAATTATTGATTAGTATAAAAAAAGGAATTTCGTTTTTATTTAATTGTTCAACAAGGTTCTGCTCGTAACTTGTCCAAATATCAGGTTCAACAACAATAACGGCAACATCGGCAATTGAAAATATTTTATAAGTTTTTTCTTTTCTTTGTTTGGAAAGTTCGGAAATATCGTCAATACCTGCAGTATCAATTAAAGTAACAGGCCCCACATAAGAAAGTTCCATGTTTTTTGAAACAGTGTCTGTTGTAGTGCCTGCTACTTCCGATACTATTGAAATATTTTGACCGGTAAGATAATTTATAACCGTCGACTTACCGACATTTGTTCTTCCGAAAATACCTATATGAACGGTTACCGATTTTGGAGCCGAAAACATTTTTTATTTTGCTTTACCTTGGTTTGCAACGGCTTCCATAGCTTTTTTAACGGCTTCAGGGTCACCTACATAATAACTTTTTATAGGTTTTAAATTTTCATCCAATTCATAAACAAGCGGCATTGCCGTAGGAATATTCAAATTAACAATATTTTCATCACTTATATTATCCAAATATTTTACCAATGCCCTTAAACTGTTACCGTGTGCAGCTATAATAATTTTTTTACCTTCTTTTATTTTGGGTGCGATTTCGTTGTTCCAAAAAGGAATAACTCTTGCAACGGTATCTTTTAAACATTCCGTTAAAGGAATATCTTTCTTGTCGACATCTTTATATCTCGGATCATTACCTGCATATCTGTCATCGGAAGTTGAAAGCGGTTCAGGCGGAGTGTCGTAACTTCTTCTCCAAATTTTTACTTGAGCTTCCCCGAATTTTGCTGCCGTTTCGGCTTTATTTAAACCTTGTAAAGAGCCGTAATGTCTTTCGTTAAGTTTCCAACTTTTTACAACAGGTATCCATAAAAGGTCCATTTGTTCCAAAACATTATTTAAAGTTTTTATTGCTCTTTTTAAAACGGAAGTATATGCCAAATCAAAAACAAAACCGTCTTTTTTTAATTGTTGTCCTGCTTTTTGTGCTTCGGCAACACCTTTTTCCGACAAATCGACATCTGTCCATCCTGTGAATTTGTTTTCTTTGTTCCAAACACTTTCACCATGCCTGATTAAAACTAATTTGTACATATTCAACATCCTCCACTCTATATTTTAAATTTCAAGCTTTCAGCTATAAGCTAAAAAACAATTATATCATTTTTTTATTGAAAATACCGTTGTGATACAAAATATTACACATAAAACTATTATTATTGTAGCGGCAACGGGAAGTTCCACAAAAGAAGAAATTAAAAGCCCGACAACAGAACCCGTTACTGCAAATACCGATGATAAAATATACATATTTTTTATTTTATCCGTAAGCTGGTATGCTGCTGCCGACGGTAAAGCTATTAAGCTGTATATCAACAAACCTCCTATGGAACTTAAATTAAAACTTATTGTAACCGAAATTAAAATCATTATGATATAAATAATTTGTTTTTCCGGAACGCCCAACAAATTTGCAATTTCTCTGTCAAAGAATACTGCCATTAAAGCCTTATGAAAAAACTTAATAAAGCCGAGCAATACTATTATCATTATAAAGTTTAAAATAATTTCCCTGTTGGTAACTGTTAAAATGCTGCCCCATAAAAAGCCGAGTATTTCAACCTGATAATTTTTCATAAGTCCGGCAAACAACAAAGCAAGCGCAAGCATAAAAGAAAACATAATATTTATTGAAACATTACCGTGTAATTTTGCTTTTTTTGATAAAGGTTCAATTAAAACCGCCGTTAAAATACAAAATATAAAACTTAATATAATCGGATTAATTCCTAAAAAAATACCGATAACGGCACCTGCAAGTGCAGCATGTGCCATTGCCACACCTATAAAAGAAATATTTAACAACAAAATCCAAACACCGGCTATCCCGCAGGAAATTCCGCCGAATACAGCCATAAACAAAGCTCTGTTAAAAAACGAATAATTAAAAAAATCTAAAAATTCCATAACTTATTAAACTTGTCCGAATTTAAAAATTTTTCTTTGTTTTCAAAAAATAAAATTTCTCCGTCGGAAACGAACATAATTTTATTGCAACATGAAGGTATTTGATGTAAATTATGAACTATTATTAAAGAAGTTATATCTTTATTTGAATGAGTATCATCTATTATTTTTAAAATATCTTTTTGACAGGAAACATCTATATTTGATAAAGGCTCATCCATTAACAAAATTTTTGCATTTTGTAACAATACCCTTGCAACAGAAACTTTTTGCCTTTCCCCGCCGGATATTTTGTATATGGGCTTTTGCATAAGTTTAAAAAGATCAAGTTTTTTTGCAATTTCGTAAACTAAAGCAATGTCTTGTTTTGAATATTTTTTAAAAATACCGTTTTTTGCCAAAAGCCCCATGTATAAAACATCTTGGACAAGTATCGGCATAAAATTATCTGTGGAAATATTTTGAGGGATATAACCTATCTGTTTTTTTGTTTCGGTATTTATTTCTTTATCAAAAATTTTAATTTTGCCTTGTGAAGGTTTTAAAAGCCCTGCCAACAATTTTAATATTGTTGTTTTACCTGCACCGTTAGGACCGGTTAAAGCTATACAATCGGAACAGGAAACATTAAAAGTAATATTTTTCAATATCGGTTTTTTATCAAAATAGAAATTTACATCTTGGACGGAAATAACTTCATTCATTGTAAAACCTTATCCAGTTTTAACACATTTTCTTTTAATGTTTCAATGTATGAATAATTTAAAGGGAAGTTACTTATTACAACCTGTTCCGTTTTTAAATCTTTGGCTAATGTTTTACCGATATCGGTTCCGGACTGTAAATTATCTATAACAACTTTTACTTTATTGTCTTTTATTTTTTTTGATATTCTTAACATTTGTGCGGAAGAAACGGTTTCGGCTTTTCCGTATTCGGCAACAACATCACAGCCGAGCCACTGCATAAAATCAGCAACTTGATTATTACAAACTATTTTTTTACCGTTATATTTTAACCTTGCTCTTTTTGAAATTTGTTCTTCAAGGTGCCTGATTCTAAAAATATATTTAACTAAATTTTGCTCATAAAAAGCTTTATTCGACGGATCCAAATAACCGAACATTTCGGTAATTTCTTCGGCAGCTCTTACATTTATGTAAGGTATCATTAAGTTACCTTCCGTTTTTAACTCTTTATAAACAGCCGATAAGTTTGATGTTCTTGTTTTTAAACTTTTAGCCCAAGGCTGCCAATAATGGTACATAATAATATTGCTTGTTGCAATTTTCTTAAGCATTGCTGCATCAATATCATTGCTGTTTGGACAAACAACAGGTGAAACAATCAAAGTTAATTCAAGTTTATCGGCACAAATTTCTTTTAATAAAGAATATATATGCGAACTTGTTACACTTACTTTTATTTTTCTGTGAGGGTCAAAAGCAAAAGAATTTATGTTAAAACACAATATTAAAAATAAGACCAACAATTTAATAAGTTTTATTTTCATTTTTTATTTTTTTCCGTATCAGAATTTAAAAATCTGTATTCAACTTCATCTTCGGCAATAACATTAAGCTCAAATTTTGCTTTCCTTTCCAAATATGAAGGTTTGTTTTCAAGATAATATAACCTTTTCTTATATTCGGCATTATCTTTTTGCAAAACTTTTATTTTATGATTCAATTCATAATATCTTGCCTTATTTTTGAAAATTTTTATGGCCGTTTTATTAAAAAAAGTAAGCCCCAATAAAAATAAAATAATCAAATATCTTAATTTTAAATATTTTTTAATTTTACTTTTCATTTTAAACTATAAAACCTCCGCCTAAAACGGAATCACCGTCATAAAATACTGCCGATTGTCCCGGTGTTATTGATGCTTGCGGACTGTCAAACAAAACAATATCTTTACTTACCAAAGCTTGGGCAGGTTTATGCTGCCTTCTTATTTTTACCATTGCTTTAAATTGGTCAGGCTGTTTGTTTGAAACAAATTTTATATTTTCCAATTTTGCAACTCTTGAAAAAACATCTTGCTTTGTTCCTACAACTACGGTATTTGTTGCAACATCCAATTTTAAAACATAAACAGGTTTAGGTGTAGTAATTCCCAAGCCGCTCCTTTGCCCTATGGTATAATAAATTAAACCTTTATGCTTGCCTAATTTTTTACCGTTTTTATCAACTATCAAGCCCGGTAAAACTTTTTTATTAAAATCTTTAACGGTATCTTTCAAAAAATCTTTATAGTTTGTTTTTATAAAACATATTTCCTGGCTGTCTTTTTTTTGTGCAACGGGCAAATTTGCTTTTTGTGCAATTTCTCTTATTTCCTGTTTTGTATAATTACCTAAAGGAAATTTTATTTTAGACAGCTGCTCTTGCGAAAGTCTGTATAAAAAATAAGTTTGGTCCTTTTGCATATCTTTCGGAAGCTTTAATTTATATTCATTATCCTTATTTTCTACTACTGCATAATGACCTGTAGCAAGGTAATCAAAACCCGCTTTGACGGCATAATCAAGCATTAAGCCGAATTTTATTTTTTCATTACAAACTATACACGGGTTTGGAGTTTTTGCAAGCAGATAACAATTACAAAAATCATTGATAATTTCATTACAAAATTCTTTTTGCAAATCCAAAACATAATGTTTTATTTTTAAAACATCACAAATTTTTTTTGCATCAAAAATTGCATCATCGGCAAAAGAATGAAGTTTTAATGTCAGCCCTGCAACTTCAAAACCCTGCTGTTGTAAAATATATGCTGCAGCTGAAGAGTCCACCCCGCCGGATAATGCAACCATTACTTTTGTCATTAAATTATCCTTTATATATAGGTGACATTTTTCTTACTTTTTCAACAAGGCCGGGTAACACTTCCAAAACATAATCGATATCTTCTTTTGTATTGTATCTGCCTAACGAAAACCTTAATGTTCCTTGTGCCGAAATGGGGCTTGCACCTATTGCAGATAAAACATGTGAGGGTTCGCTTGAACCTGTTGCACATGCAGAACCTGCAGAAGCGGCAATGCCTGCCATATCAAGCATTAAAAGTAAAGATTCCCCTTCTATATAATCAAAACTTACACTTAATATACTTGCAACGGAATTTTTGATATCCGTATTTATAATTACATTAGGAATTTTTGACACTATTCCGTCTTTAAGATAATTTCTTAATTTACAAATTTTGTCCTGTTCCGTTTCAAGCTCGGTGTTTGCAAGTTCCAATGCTTTTGTTATACCTGCAATTCCGGCAATATTTTCCGTTCCGGGTTTTAAGCCGAATTCGTGATGACCGCCATGAAATAAAGGTTCAATTTTTGTTCCTCTTCTTATGTATAATGCACCTACACCTTTAGGTCCGTAAAACTTGTGCCCTGAAACCGATAACAAATCAACACCTAATTTTTGAACATCTATTTTTAATTTCCCTGCAGTCTGCACGGCATCGGTATGTAACAAAACGGGAGTTTTTCTTGTTTTATTTATTTGTTTTAATATTTGTGATATTTCTTCTATCGGTTCTATAATACCTATTTCGTTGTTTGCATGCATAACACTTACAATAACGGTATCATCTGTAATTTTATTTTTTAACTCTTCAATATTTATTCTGCCTGTTTTATCGGTTGAAATATAGTCAACTTTACATCCGTTTTTTTGTAAATTTTGACAGGTATGTAAAATTGCATGGTGTTCTATTTTACTTGTTATTACATGTTTGCCTTTACTTGCAAGTACCGAGCCGACTATTGAAATATTGTCGGATTCGGTTCCGCAACTTGTAAAAACAATTTCGTCACTATATTGTGCATTTATAAGTTGGGAAAATTTTTCTCTTGAAGAATTTAAAACGGCTTTTGCTTCCTGCCCGAAAGAATGAACGGATGATGCATTACCGTATATATTACAAAAATAAGGGAGCATTGCTTCTAAAACTTCTTTCCTTACCTGTGTAGTTGCACTGTTATCCAAATAAACTTTTCTTTCTGTCATTTTGTTGCCTTCTTTTTTGAATTTATTTTATTCTGTATATGGTCCTGAAAATTTTCCGAAAAATAATGTGTTCCGTTTCCTTTTGAAACAAAATACAAGTTATCGGTAACTGCAGGATATAAAACGGCTTTTATTGCTTTTGCACCCGGGTTACAAATAGGTGCAGGCGGAAGCCCGTTATGCCTATAAGTGTTATACGGCGACGGAAAGTTCAAATCTTCAAGTGATAACCTTTCTTTATTTTTATCCATTGCATATAATACCGTAGCACATGACTGCAGCCTCATTCCTTTTAACAATCTGTTTAAAAACACACCTGCAATAACAGGCCGTTCATCATCACTTACAGCTTCTTTTTCAACTATTGAAGCAAGTATTATTATATCTTTTTTAGACATATTTATTTCATTTGCTCTTCGGTCAAAATCTTCTGTCCAAAATTTATCAAATTCATCGGTCATTATTTTTATTATTTCTTCAACTTCCATATTTGGAATTAAAAAATAAGTATTGGGAAACAAAAAACCTTCCAAATTATTTTCCCCGGTAGAATTTATAAATTTTTCTCCGGAACAAATATTATTTTCATCCAATATATTTGCAATTTGTTTTATTGTCCAGCCTTCAGGTATTGTTATTTTTATATTTTTACTTTCACCGTTTGCCAACTTATTTATTATTTTAAAAGAATTATCTTTTGTGTTAAATTCATATAAACCGGCTTTTAAATTTTTTGAATCGCCCGATAATTTTAATGATGCAAGAAAAAACATTTTTGAATAAATAACTTCGGATTCTTTTAATATTTTTGCAATTTGTTTCGGTGAAGTTCCTTTAGGAATAAGAACTTCAACCGTTTTATTTTCTTTATTTATAAAAAGAAATAAAATACCGGCTATTAAACAAAAAGTTATTGTTGTAATTATTGTTAATCTTTTAGCCATAAATCACTCAATTCCGCAGTAATGTCAAAATCGGATTCCGTATCTTTTTTATTTGTTTTATTACTTTTATTTTTTTTATCTTCTTTAAGCCATAAATCGCTAAGTTCCCTGCTTACCGCAGAAAAATCATCTTTTTTATATTTTATTGCAGGACGAAGTCGGGTTATTTGTTTTGCCCTGTCGTAAAGAAATTCGGAAACCGACATTTTTTTTACTCCGCCGCCGATTCTTCTGAAAATTCCTTTATCGTTTGTTACCACAACAATATTATAAGGCTTTAAAGATTTTTCAACATATTCAACAATAACATCATCCGCAGACTTTTGTCCTTCACTGAAAATTGTTTTTATCCCTTTTATAGTTGTTGTAGTGTATCCGTTAAATTCAAAAGGGTTGGAACTTTTACAATCAAAAACAACTGTTATAGAATTTTTTCCCTGCGGATTATATTTCAAAATAAAATCTATAAGTTTATTTCTGGAAGTTTCCAAACTTCCGGCAGTAAACATATCGGTAAATTTTATTACATTATAACCGTCAACCAAATATTCCATAATTATTTTTTTTCTAAAATTTTGGAAATTTTTTCTTCAAGTTTTTTCTGCTCATTTAAAACATATTTCATTGCATCTGCTACCGGGTCGGGCAGTTTTGCATGTTCAAGATGGTTTATTTCGTCCTGTGTATATCCTATACTTACCCTTGCAGGAATACCGACTGCCGTTGCATTTGCAGGCACATCATGTGTTACAACCGATGCCGCACCTATTCTTGCATTATCACCTATTGTAATTGCACCCATAACTATTGCATTTGAACCGACAATTATATTGTTGCCTAAAGTAGGATGCCTTTTAGTTTTTTCAAGCGAAGTTCCGCCGAGTACTACACCTTTATAAATTAAAACATCGTTTCCCACTTCTGCAGTTTCACCTATAACGACACCCATACCGTGGTCAATAAAAAACCTTCTTCCTATTTTTGCACCGGGGTGAATTTCTATTCCGGTAAAAAACCTTATTATGTGCGACAACAACCTTGCAATAAAATAAAATTTATGCTTCCAAAAAAAATGAGAAATTCTGTAACCCCAAATTGCATGCAAACCGGGATAGCAAAATAAAATTTCAAGTACCGACCTTGCAGCAGGGTCCTTTTTAAATATTACGGAAATATCTTCTTTTAATAAATTAAATTTACTCTTTAAACTCATAATTTTATTATTATACAAAAACAAAAAGTATTTTAGAAGAAGTTTTTATTAAAGAACCACAATATGCAATAAACATATTGTGGTTCTTAGTTTAAATTGATTTTATTACTATAAATTCAACTATGCTGCTGCAGCTACAGCCCTAATACCTAATAAATTTATTATTGCTTTAGGTTTATATTTATCATCTCCTCTGGCTCCTTTATCAATAACATCCAATAATAAATTGTTCCAATCCACAATACCGTTTGTAACCGCCTCTTTATATTTTTTAACCTCGCTTTCATTTTCTACAATTCTCTTTATATCTTCTATATTTATATCAAACTTTTCATCATTAACACCAACAAAATTATTATTATAAGCATCCGTTATTGTTTCTACCATTACATGTAAATTTACAGCTTTACTTACTTGTATATAAGACATTATATCAAGTGCGGATTTTGCATCCCTTATTTGTTCGGCCGATATCATTCCGCTATTATATGCAATTAAAATATCTCCTGCGGCTCTAAGTATAGCTGTTGCTTGAATTTTATCTGCACTTGAAATATCCGTCATTTTTGCAACTTCATCTATTCTATGCATAACCATACTTGTTATATCTTTATTGCTTATGTCGTTATTATTCAAATCTTTTATACTAATACCCAATAAATTCGAAACGGATTTTACATCTTCACACATAACTAAAACTGCAGAAATGAAATTTGAAGTTTCTCCTGCTTTCATTATGCCGAATATAGTTGCATCTGCAAAATCTTTTGCTCCACTCTCAGATTTTTGCTCACCTTCTGCACTCTCAATATTATTTGTTCCCATTAATCTATTAAATACTTGTTGTTCTATCGTTTTAGCATCATCCATTCTTCCAGCATCTATAGAAGAAGCCCATTCCATAATTTGTGCTTTATTTGCTTCAAGATAACTTCTTTCTGCTTGGCTATCACTATTTTGAATTCTATCGTTAATATACTTTTCAACTCTGCCTTCAAAACTTTCAATATCACTATTAATTGCTTTAGTATTACTATTACTGCTTATTTCAGCTTCCGCATTATTACTGATATTAGACATTGCTTTTGAAAGGCTTCTTGTAGCCATAATAAATTTGAATCCGTGCAAATATGCTCCGGTTCCTAATAAGTCTATCTTATCGGAATTTGAAAGTTCACCTATTTTACCTATTATACAAGAAACCGTGTTGGTAGGTAATAATTTAAATGCCAAAGATACAACTGCATTACCAACCGATTTAATTGCTTCTTTAATTGTATCAAGTATAACACTTCCCAAAGAAGATTCGGAAGATGAAATAGCTTCACTAAATGAAGATATTTTGTCTTTAATTTTATCAAATACACCACCGGAAGAAGATTCGGAAGATGAATTGGAAGACAACCCTATAAAATTACTTATTTTACTTATAATAGGAGAAACTATCTTAGCTACAAAAGAAACCGCAGCTTTAAATAAACTTACAAATGCTGAAGCAATTCCGGTTACAAATGAAGCGGCTGCTTTAATAAAATCACCTATTATAGAATCACTTAAATAATTCTTTACTTTCTCTATAATACCATTTTTATTTTCTGATATATCGTTGTCAACTTTACTATCTTCATCAACATTTGATTTTGTTTTCTCTTCGGTTTTATCAATCTCACTTGTTTCGGAAGAAGAATTGGAAGACAACCCTATAAAATTACTTACTTTACTTATTAAGTTTTTAATAGGTGATACAATTTTAGAAGCTGCTGCCTTAAAGAAACCTACAACCGATGAGACAATTTCTGATATAAATGAAGCTACTCTCGTAAATAATTTTCCTACTACGGAATCTTTTAATTTCTCTACAAAACCTTTTTCATATTGTGAAGCCTCAACTTCTTTAAATTCATTTACAACATCAGTATATTTATCATAAACTTTTTGCATTTCGGAATCAATTTCTATATCTTTACCACTTAATACTTCTACTGCTTTCATTTCAACTGCAGAAGGCAATTCCATATCCAACATTTGTTCCAATTGAGAAATATGTTCAGCATTTAATATGTTGGTTATTTCTTCTCTTGTTAATTCATAATTATCAATTAATTCAATTATAGTATCACCAAGTTTGGAATCCAATAATTCACTTAAATTTTTAACATCCAGGTTATTGTCAACCGCCTCTTTTGCTAAGTTTTCAATATCTAAGTCATTTACTTCCGCTACATATTTTATATTTTCAATATCTAAGTCATTTTTATTGTCTAATAATGTTTTCAATATATCTTGTCCGGTTTCGGAATTCAACAATTTATTTAATTTTGTAACATCTTCTTGTTCTACATCGGTATTTGACAAATCTTCTATCTCACTATTTTCCTTTACATTTGCTTCTGATATAGTTTTTAAATCTTCAACCGTCAAATTATTATTTAAAACTATTTCCGATATTTTTTTACCTGTTTCGGAATTTATTAATTGATTTACTTCTTTAGCTTCATTAGTTTCTTTAGCTTCGTTAGTTTTTTTAACTTCATTAACCTCTTTATTTTCATTGGTCTCTTTAGCATCGGAATCATTTTTAAAGGCATCATTTGTATTTATTCCTATTAAGGCAGATTTTAGTACTTTTTCTATATCTTCACCTTTATTACTTATTGCACTATAAGCTTCAACAAGTCTAACACCTTCATAAGTCAACTCACCGTCCGTAGAATATTTATTGTCATTTAAAATTTCGGCAAGTTTGGCATAGTTTCCGTCAGCAATATTATTTTTATTATTTTCAACTGCAATATCTCTTACTTGTTTTACTGTTCTCATTTCAGTATCCATAGCAAAATTACCGAAATAAGGCATTACTTTTTCAGCTTGAGAATACATTATATCTACAGCTTCCTGAACAGCTTCCGGAGTTACTTCCAAATCAACTATAGCCATTTTTCTGGTGCCATCAACTTTACCACCTAAGGATACATCCTGCCAAGCTTTTAGCCAACTATCAGCAATTTCTTTTGCATCCGTTCCTTCACTTAAAACACTCGATATCTTTCTAAATGTTTTTTCAGCTTCTTCTTTTTTGGAATTTATACTATTTGTTATTTGGTCTTTACCGCCTATAAAGTCACCTCTTCCTTCCATTGCTTGTCCGTCACTGTGATTATTAAATTTTTCATCAAGAATTTCCAAAACTTTAAGTTTTTCAGTATCGGATATATCTTTGGATGTAAGTATTTGATTTACGGCACTTGTAATGCATTTGTCATCCAATGTATCTGTCATACCGAATACTAAAGAGCCGCTGGACTGAATAAAACCTTTTAACATTTTTGCAACTTGCATTTTCTTTTCTGCCGATAAATCTTCATTAAACTCACCTTTTTTTATCAATTTTATACCATATCCTGTATATTCGTCATCATTTCTAAATTTATTGTTCAACCACTTTAATAAAGAATTATGCTCTTTTACATCTGTCAATAAAGAATCTACTTCTTCCATATTTCCATATATTGTTCTTGAGAATAATTCAAAATCATGTCTGCCTACTCTACCCAAAGACTGATGGACAAATGAATATACTGAATCGGTAGAATCTAACCTTAAATCCCAATTCCCTTCATAATCCAATCCCATTCCGCCTCTTTCGTTTGCAAGGATTATTCTTACTTTTCCGTCACCTTCGTTTGCATTAATATGTTTCATAACATCTTCTGCCGTAGTAGTTCCGTTTATCTCTAAAATTTCATAATTAATATTCTTATCTTTCATTTGATTATCTACTTGTTCTCTTATACTTTCTAATGTCTGGTCACTTTGTGAAATAATTAATTGGTTCATTCCTTTTTCCGCACCGATAACAGTATCTTTTGCTATTTTTTCTGCAATAATTCTTTCATTTTCACATTCTCTATATTGAACGGTATTATATGCTTCGTAAATATCTTGATATTTCTCGTTCTGAGATTTATATTCATTTATTTCTTTATTTGATGCACCATTTTTTTCCATATCATTTATTTTATCTTGAATTTCTATAATTTTTCCATCTAAATTTTCGCGAATTGCTTGATCAACAACTTCTTTAGGTGCATCTTTTCCAAATTCTTCATAAACATTATTTACTATTTCAATAAATGTATTTGAAGCTTCTCTATTTCCTTTAAGAATATTTTTAGCCATTTTAATATTTTCATTAAGGCTATCCGATCTGAATTCAAAATTTTTCTTATCACCGAACCTTACAACTTCCATACCATAAATATCCGACAAATCCGTTATATGTGCCATGGTTCCGGACATTCCGACATACTGCCCTGTTCCATAGAACAAACCGCTTCTTGATGTTCCGTAACTCGTTCTGCTTACCCTAACGGCATCAAAAGCTTCATTTAACATCTTATCGGTAACATCTTTTGTTCCTCCTTCCGTATAGCACTGCATAGTTGCAGCATAAGCATAAGCTCTATCACCCAATACCATACTCGGTTGTGCCTGCCCGGAACCCATTGTTACCAACTTACCTAAGGCATCCTCATTTTTTATCACATCAATATCGTTACTTATCATATACTTGCTACTTCCATATTCACTTATTGCCTGTAACATTGATTTTATTTTGCCCGTATTTGCATCACGATATCCCTCTTGTTTCATTTCCGTAACAAATTTTTTAATTTCTTTCATTCCCTCTTCAGTAAATTTTATTTGTTTACTATTATCAATAAAATAATGAACTCCTTCATCTCCTTCTTTACCGAGTATTAACTTATCTGCAGCAAATTGATATGTTTGTTTCATAAGTTCTTTTTGATTTTCATTAAGGTTGTTTTCCAATGTCCCCGCATCACCTTCACTCATTACATAACTCAATTGTGTTTCCATATATTTATGCACTTCATCTGCTATCGTAATTCTTGTATCCCTATTTATAAATTCCGTTAATATCTCTTGTAATCTTAAATCTTTTTCTCTTTCTGCTTTTGCAGCATTTTCCTCAGCCCTTGTTCTTAAGAAACCAAAAGTTTCATCTTGCCATATACGAATTATGTTTCCTTCTCCGTTCATTATTTTGTTTAATTTTTCAACTGTTGTCATTTCTTCACCATCAAAAATAACTTTTTTATTCGGAGTATTCTGTGCTTCCTCAACAATCTTAGTCATATCATAAACTGTAGCACCACCCATTTTCATCAAATCTTCGTTTTTAAAATGATTTTTTATTTCGGAATCATTTTGAACTATAATATCGGTATCTGCTCGTCCGGAATACGATCTTATAAGTGCAACGGTATCGGCTATAAGTGTTTTGCCTAAACCTACCTCGGCAAACAAACCGAAATTCCCGCCGGCAAGCATTGCAATAACCGCACCTTTTTGCCCCAAATTATCACCTTTTGTTTTAAGTCTCCAGCCGTTTGTAAACTTATCAAAATCTTTTTCTTCACAATCTTTAACAGCATCAATTAATCCGTTCATTGCAGCATCAAAATTAATATATTTTAAGAAGTTTTTATCTACATTAAAACCTATAGATTCTTCCGATACAATATTTTCAAATTTGCTATTGACAGAATAAAAATGAACACCTTCAATATCAGGCATAATTGATCTATCATAAATTATTTTATCCGTAACTATATCCATCATTTGATTATCAGTAAGTAACCCTGTTCTAATAAAACCTCTTGAGCCGAAAAGAAGCAATGCCATTTGTTGTTTCTGTTCATCAGACCCTTTTTCTAAGACATAGTTTATTTTATTTGCAAAAGACTTTGCTGCATCCGGTTCAACTTCTTTACCATTAATAAAATCTTGAATACCGGTTTCTATTTCTTTGTAAATTGTTTCCGACTCAGCATTAATAAATGTTGCTTTATTATCATTTTTTGTTTGTTTCGGTTCAATTACATCTTCTTCCACTTCTTGTTTATCATTTAAAGCTTGTACTTTTGAATTAATATTTTTGGTTTGAGCAGTTGTTCCAATTCCAACTTTGTTTTTGATATCACTGAATATTCCAACTATTCCTTTAAAATCTTTACCGATATCTTTATTTTCTATTTCTCCACAAACACTTCTAGTTAACTGAGGATCCAAATACATAAAAAGCGGGCCAAAAAGTGGAATTAAATTGCCAATTCGCTCACCGATATAACCAGATAAACCTTTTATTTTAATTTCTTTGGCTAACTCTTTATTTGTTTTAGCTCCTTCTTTGACATTATTGAATACATCAATAATTGCTCCATAAGAATCCTTTGACCTTAATTCATTAACAAATATTCCACTCAACGGTGAAATTAAAGCCATAATTGTTTGATCATTAAAATTCATTTTTCCCATTTCCTCTGCAGTAAGGAAATTTCTTAATAATGGTGTTAATATTTCTTTTGCGGTTAAACCTGTTTCTACTAATTTCTTTTCATCTGTTTTTTTATCTGTAACTTCAACTGTTGGCATTTTTATAGAACCTTTATTCAAATTATACATAACATCTTCCATTAAACTATTAATTCCATAAACTTCCATAATATCGTATATACATTCAGTTTGCAAATTCTTAATAGTTTCCTGATCCTGTATCATATAATCATTACAAATTATTTTCGGCACAACATATTTTGCTTTTTCATTAAATTCTTTTTGTGCTTCATTTAGTACATTTTCAAGGTTTTCCTTAGTTTCTTTATATACTTCGCCATTTATAGGTGTTCCAGATGCTATTTGTTCTAATTCATTTAATTTATCTTTTGTATCTGTTATTTTTTCAGTAGCAGCATTTAACTCAACCATATCCTGTATTGCATATTGCTCTATTGCATAAGCATTCATAGCTGAAGGAATAAAGAACATTGACAAGTTACCAAGGAAAAACTCAAAGAACCCGCATCTTTCACCTTCGGAACTGACATATGTCTTTTTTAAATTTAACTTATCTTCAAAGAATTCATCTATATATCTAGCACCTTGTCCAATACCCTTTCCTACCCATTCAAATTGTTTAAGTGACAATGCCATACCGATGTTGCTCCAAAAATATTTTCCAATGCCATAAGGAATTGATTCCATAAATCCGACAACACCTATTTTTTTAAACACTGCACCAAAGATACCATTTTCCCCAACATAAGAAGTAAGGTCATTTATTTTCCTAGTAATAATGTTACCCCGCCCGGCAAACATAGCTTGCCCCGGCATTGCCAAACCATATATAGGTGACATAATAAGACCTGTTCCGAAACTGCTTTTTGCACTTTGCCAACCTTGTACTCGTTCAAGATTAAATTGTATATCTTTCTTTTGATAATTAAATGCATATTTTAACTTATTTTCCAAAGATTTTTTCCCTTCCATTTCTATATCTTTCCCGAATAAGGCACTGGCTATTTTTTGTTTAAATTTCCCTTCTCCGTTTAAATCTTCAAAAGGTGTCAATAATGTATTTTCATATTGATTTAATATTCCAACTCCAAGTTGATTCCAATCTATTTTTGAAAGTTCATGATGATAATCTGCATCTCCGAATACAATTCCCCATAAATAATCTTTTGCATCGGACAATGCAGCTTCTATCACTACTGTTCCGGCTTTCATTAAAGGATCAAAATTTAAAGAGAAAATTGAAAGATGTAAGGAAGACTGCATTGCATTATTTATAGCAGTAACAGGATTTTTTACCATGAATTCCGGCATACCTTTTATACTATCACCCCAAACACCGGCAAAACCCGGAGCAACTATACTTAATGCACCACCTAATGCAAAACCGCCTACATAAATAGTAGCAACATTATTCAAATCTATATTTGCAAAAAGATCCTGACCGCTTGAAAAATTACTTGAAATTGTCTGCCCGACATAAAGAGCACTTGCAGCATAGGCCGTTCTTTGTGCATTTTGAATTCCATACATAAATTTAGTTCCTCTGCCAATCTGTTCAATAGGAATATCGGCAACATTTTCAATATTTGCAAAATTAGGATCATTTGCTTTTGCAAAATTTTTAAGAGGAGTCTGTTCTCTAGCAGCCTTTCCTACACTCTCTCTTGTACTTGAAGCATCTGCTTCCCCATTTCCTCCGCCTGCACCTCCAGTTTCTTTTGTATTATAACTTGTCTTATAAGACATTACTATCAATATTGCTATCATTACAAAATCAAATATGACCGCTTTATAATTTTTATTTTCATAATTATATTTTGCAGAATCTATAGAACGATTTATCATATAAAGAGAAAAAGCTTGTTTTGCACCGAGTGACAATACCGGTAGTGCAGCATTGAATCCAAGTTTTCCAATTAAGGAAACACTACTTGAAACAGTACTGCCTGCAACAACAGCAACTGCTCCACCCTTTAAGGCTTCAAACCAATCTATTTTTCCCTCTTCCTTTGTCCCTTGTTTTCTAACAAGTTGATATGCAATATCTCCAAAGAAACCAACAAGGAACTCTGCTGCACCTTTTGCAACCTCTCTTGTTATATTTGCACTAGTCAATAAAGTACTTGTTAATCCTTCAGCACCAGAAACTAAAGATTTCATGCCAAATATGGCATTTTTTATACCTTCAAAGCTAAGAGTTTTAAGAGTTTGAAAACCTCCAACAACCGAATTACCAATATTAATAGGGCACAATATGGCAACTGCTGCAAAAATTGCAGAAACCGCAAGTGACATAGTAGCGGAATTTACTTTAGCTTGTAAGTTAGCTTCCTCTTTTTTTGTTAAATTTCTATTATACTCTCTCTGTTCTTGTAATGTTATTTGAGCATCTTTGTATGCCACATAAGAATTTGCTAAATTTATACCTGCTATAGTTGCCATAACAGATGTTGCTGCTGTTGTAATTAATAAAGATGTAGCTGATGTTGCAAATACCGTACTGGCAGTAGCTCCAAAAACTGTAGCCATAAAGCCTTCACTCATAATTGAACCAAGTGCACCAAAAATAGAAATGCCTGCACCTGCTGTAGCAACCGTAATTATTACTGCAGCAATTACTACTGCC
>Ga0265298_10004476_pt1 | contig 17850 bp, 12 predicted proteins | sample AusTroGonzalo_MG_3_FD_193486 | JGI IMG/M metagenome (GOLD analysis project Ga0265298, IMG submission 193486) | Bovine rumen microbial communities from tropical cattle in Woodstock, Queensland, Australia - Gonzalo_01 | ecosystem: Host-associated > Mammals > Digestive system > Stomach > Rumen ... | reverse complement strand
TTTTAGCGTTATAAGTGCTATAGTTTTCCAGTATAATTGCGGGCAAAGATAGTAAAATAATACCGAAATGATATTGCAATTAAAAGGAATTAACCACTTTTAACGAGACACGCACTTATTTTTTCAGTTTGCCGAGAGCCACCCCAATGCGTCGCATAGCTTCCTTGATATTATCATCGCTGGTAGCATAGCTCATACGGAAACAGTTAGGATCGCCAAAGGCATCGCCACCTACCGTTGCTACATGAGCCTCATCGAGCAAATACATCGCCAGGTCGGTAGACGTGTTAATAACATCGCCCTTTGGCGTCGTAGAACCATAGAAGCTTGAGCACTTGGGGAACAGATAGAATGCACCCTCAGGCACATTCACTTCAAGACCGGGAATCTGACGTGCCAGGTCCACAATCAGATTGCGACGACGTTCAAAAGCCTGACGCATCTGCTCAACACACTCTTGACTCTGGGTGTAGGCAAACTCTGCTGCTTTTTGGCTCACTGAACAAGGACCACTCGTATACTGTCCCTGAAGTTTATTACATCCTTTGACAATCCACTCAGGAGCAGCGATATAACCAATACGCCAACCTGTCATTGCGTATGCCTTTGACACGCCATTAACAATAATAGCACGTTCCTTCATTCCGGGGAACTGAGCAATCGACTCATGGTGCCCAATGTAATTGATATGCTCATAGATTTCATCAGCAAGCACATAAAGGTCTTCATGCTTCAATATCACATTTGCCAATGACTGCAATTCCTCTCTGCTATAGACAGAGCCAGTAGGGTTACTGGGCGAGCATAAGATGATCATGCGAGTCTTTGGAGTAATAGCGGCTTCCAACTGTTCTGGAGTCATCTTGAAATTCTGTTCAAAAGATGCTTCCACGAAGACAGGCTCTCCACCTGCAAGTTTCACCATCTGAGGATAACTTACCCAATAGGGAGCAGGTATAATCACTTCTTCACCAGGATTAACTAGTGCCATCACTGTATTGCAGACACTCTGCTTTGCGCCATTGGAGACAAGGATCTCACTTGGCTGATAATGCAACTGATTTTCTCGCTCCAGTTTACGAGCAATCGCCTGACGCAAGTCAGGATAACCAGGCACAGGTGAATAACGCGAAAAATTTTCGTCAATTGCAAGCTTTGCCGCCTGTTTTATGTGATTCGGAGTATTAAAGTCAGGTTCACCGACACTCATGTTAATCACATCAATTCCCTGAGCCTTCATCTCAGAACTTTTTTGCGACATAGCTAGCGTTGCTGAAGGAGCCAAACGCTGCAATCGATTGGAAAGTTGTGGCATAGTCTTTTTTCGTTTTGTAATAAATCAGCGTGCAAAATTAATCAATTATTTCTTTATCCTGCCACGATTCTGACTTTTTTTTATTTTTGAACGTTTTTTCATAACTGCGCGCAACGCAGGAAAAATATCAAGATAGCTATTACAGGTGCAACGTATGTCCCATACGATCCTGCTTGGTTTTCAGATAGCGCAAGTTGTACTCATTGGGGGCAACCTCAATAGGCACATTCTCTACTATTTCGAGTCCATAAGCCTCAAGTCCTACTCTTTTCACAGGATTATTAGTCATGAGTCGCATCTTATGCACACCAAGATAGCGGAGCATCTGTGCGCCACAACCATAGTCACGTTCATCAGCCTTAAAGCCAAGACAGAGGTTAGCATCGACAGTATCATAACCTTCTTCCTGAAGTTTATAGGCCGCCAATTTGTTCATCAAGCCAATACCCCTACCCTCTTGTTGCATATAGACGATTACGCCTTTTCCTTCCTCTTCAATCTTCTCCATTGCTTTGTGGAGCTGCTCACCGCAATCACAACGACGAGAGCCGAGAATATCACCGGTCATACATGAAGAATGTACGCGCACGAGAATAGCTTCATTCTCCTCCCATTCTCCCTTAATCAGCGCAAAATGCTCTTGTCCATTCGACTTCTGGCGGAAAGGAATAATTCGGAAATGTCCGTGTTCCGTTGGCATATCGGCCTCCACGCCCACCTCTATGAGTGATTCCTGTTTCAATCGGTATGCTATCAGATCTTTGATAGTAACAATCTTCAAATCATGTTCCTTGGCAAACTTCATCAGCTCAGGCATACGTGCCATAGAGCCATCGTCGTTCATGATCTCCATCAGCGCACCCGCAGGATACAGACCGGCCAATTTACACAGATCGACAGCAGCTTCAGTATGGCCCGAACGACGCAACACTCCATTATCCTGGGCATAAAGCGGATTAATATGTCCAGGGCGACCAAAGGTCTGAGGTGTTGATGTAGGATCAGCCAATGCCCGAATGGTCGCAGCACGATCATGAGCCGACACACCGGTCGTGCATCCTTCCAGTTTGTCCACAGTAACAGTAAATGGAGTACCGAGTACAGATGTATTCTCCGACACCTGATGAGGCAAATCGAGTTCTTCACTGCGACTGATTGTAATTGGAGCGCAAAGCACGCCTCGAGCATACTTCAGCATAAAGTTCACCATATCAGGGGTAATCTTTTCTGCGGCACAAATCAGATCGCCCTCATTCTCACGGTCTTCATCATCGACCACAATTACAAATTTACCATCTCGAAAATCTTCGATGGCTTCATCGATAGTGTTCAACTTTATTGTTTGCATTTTATTGTCTGGTTGTTCCATAATGAATTTATCCTCAAATTAAGATTTTAAGTATATAGCACAGGCTTTTATTTACCAGCACTGAGTTCCAACAACAGCGGAACAAGTTCTTTATTAACCTTCCACACTGTCTGGAGATCATGATAGAGACGGATACGGAATCTGATCATACGAAGATAGAAGAATATACCTGTTGGCAGGAATAGTCCTGTAAGGATATTCAGCCATCTGCGTCTGAATGGACGCGTATGAGCATGAGTAGGAATGACCGGCATCTGATTCAATCGCATCAGCACGCCTCGGTTCCTTGTATACGAAAGATCCTCAATGGTCTCTTCTAACATCTCATTGATTCTTGCCACTTCATGGTCATCACCTGGACGGAAGAAAACCTTGATAGGATTTGGTAAAAGCAACAATTTATGTCTCTCATCATATAATTTGATGCTCTCATTTACCTTCTCCAATACGGCAGCATCATGGGCGTAAGACGGATCATCAATAATCACTTCCTTTCGTGTCAAATTACGTTTCTGGCGCAAGCCCATCACCTTCATAAAGAGCAAGCGATAGGCATCCATATTGAATACGGTGGAGTCCTTATTCGCTTTGAACGTGAAGAATATCGCCATCGGAGCCAGCACCATTGTTGAAATCCATTTTCCGAACCACACTGACCACTCATCTGCACGAGCCATGCGCATACCAGAGTTCTCAAAGATGTAGTAGATAATGAACACAAGCACTGAAATAATGACAGGAACGCCCAGTCCGCCCTTACGGATAATGGCTCCTAAAGGTGCTCCAATGAAAAAGAACACGATACACGACAGAGACAAAGTTATCTTAGAGATAAACTCCATCTGGTGATTACGATATTCTTTATTTTCATAAAAACAGTAGTCACTCTTCATCGCAAGGTCATTGACTGCCATCTGGGCCTGACTCACAGCTTCCTTCACAGCACGCAATTTATGCTCACCATCAAGGTTCACATAGATAGAATCATAAGTCACTCCTTCCGCAAGTTGTTGCTGCAACTTTGTAGAGTCGGCCTGAGTAACAGCAGGCATCGAAAGAATATACTCCTTAGCAGTCTGATAGTACACGCGGCCTATACTGTCACATCTCAGTTTAATAGAGTCCAAATCGTGAATAATGCGTATACTACTCTTTACCTTCGCACTATGGCTCAAGTCTGACACATCATCCAGACTGAACCCGCCATCATAATCAAGTAGGATTATTTTATGTGAAAACGTTTCTCTTCTGTAAGGAACTTCCGCCGTTCCGCCAATATCTTGCGTTTTCATGTTCTCGAACCATTCTCCGTTCCAAAGTGTCAGCATAAGATGCTTCTTGTCTTCGGTAGACTGCAGCATTCCCGAGTCTGCCAAGATAATTGCCTGATCCTCATAGCTACCTGTACGGCGATAAATCATGATACCATAGAGGTGTCCCAAATCAAGGTCTTTTTTCTGAACATAGAGATTGGTCTCAGGAAGACCGTCATAGAATATTCCCTCAGGAATTTCCAATTCCGGGCTTGTCTGCTTCATCGCTATCAGCAATCGTCCAAAGCGTCTGTTTGCTTCAGGACCGACCACATCTTGGAAGAAGAATGACAAGCCTGCCACGCAACACACGACAAAGATAAGTGAACGCATAGACTGCATCAGAGAGATACCTGCAGCTTTGATAGCTGTCAACTCAGAGCTTTCTCCCAAATTACCAAAGGTAATGAGCGACGAGAGCAATATAGCCAAAGGGAAGGCCTGAGGCATCAGCATCAGTCCCATATACCAAAAGAACTGTGCGAGCACATCAATCGTCAGACCCTTACCAATCAGTTCATCAACATATCTCCACAGAAACTGCATCATCAGCACAAACTGGCAGATGAAGAACGTTCCCACGAACAGCAGTCCGAACTGTTTGGCAACAAATATGTCGAGTTTCTTTATTCGAAACATCACTTCCTTTCGTGACTTGTAATTTCATAAAGAGTGTATAACACCCTTTCGGGCTGCAAAATTACAAAGAAAAACTTAGAAAGCGCTACCTTTTTCCTTTTTTTTGTCACCAAACGGCTCAGAACGTCAATTCTTTACCGCGATAGAACCTTATAAGTGCAGTTTGGTACAGATATTCGTAACGTGCTGTCGTCAAGTCACTTTCGGCTTTCAAATAAGCATTCTTCGACTCATTAAATTCAGTCATATTGGCCTTTCCCTGTTCGTACTTAGCTGTCATCAGTCGAAAAGCATCTGCTGAGCTTTCTTGTGCTTGCTGACAACTCTTCAGTTTCTGTCCTGCCGCGATAGTATTATAATAGGCTTGTTGAATCTCTTTATATAACTGTTTCTTAGTGTTATCCAACGTCAGCTGCTGATTTCGGTAGTCAAGCCGGGCAGAACGAACGTTATTGCGAGTCTGAAAACGGCTGAAGATAGGCACATTTAAATTCAATCCAATATACTGGCTGAAATTATTTTTCATCTGACTATGGAAAGAAGTAGCGGGTACGCCAGAGGTTTTATAATAATTACTACCCATTCCTGCACTGAGGGAGAGAGTCGGATAATAATCTGCCTGTGCCAAGGATATGTTTTTATTTGCCATTTGCAAACGGAGCATGGCAGCTTCAACCTCAGGACGAGCAGTCATCACCTCAGCAAAAATCACATCAGGAGCAGGCAGACTCTCGGTATCCGCCTGAAATGACTCTGTCAGCTGTGGCTTCTGAATAGCAAAACCTTCTGGAGAAGACAGTTCCAGCAGTTGACTAAGGGTTAGCAATGAGAGGTTGGTATTGTTATCGGCTTGCGTAGCTGTAAGACGACTTTGTGCGAGTGTGGCACGCTGTTGTGAGAGTTGTGCCTCACTTGCTTTTCCGAGATTAAGGAGCGCTTGCAGACGAGCCACCTGAGCAGAGTCGATAGCTATCTGTCGTTGAGCAACTTCACTCAGCTCCATGTTGTAGAGTATCTGTACATAAGCCTGCGCCACCTGCATCCGTATATCGTTCTTCGCCTTTTCAAGATCGGCAGTAGCAGCCTGTAGATTCAGTCGGTTCAGTGCAATATTGTTTGGAATGCGAAAGCCTGTAAAAAGGGGCACACTGGTACCCAACGAGAACGAGGTAGAACTGGTGCTGCGATTAGTATATGTATTATCAACCGTAAGGCCACGTCCAAACGAGAAATTCTGATTGGCAGAAGCGCTCAGATCGGGTAACCGCTGATTACGGGCTGTAGACAGCTGCACCTCTTGTCGTTGTTGCTGGTTCTGGTACTGCTGCACACTAATATTATGACTCACAGCATGTTCTATGCACTGCGAGAGCGACCAAGGGGTCTGTGCACTCACATTGAGCGCAAAGCACAGTATGGCTATAGAGAAATACTTATTCTGTTTCATTGTCGTCAGTAATAATCTGTGGGCCACGGACGCGGTCGCCTAACTTCAGGCCTTTCTTAATCTCGATATTCACACCGTCGCTGAGGCCTGTCTCAACATAACGGCGCTCGTAGGTTTTCTGAGATCCTTCATTATTGACGAGATACACAAAGGTGCTATCGCCACTAAACTCGATGGCACTCTCAGGCACACAAAGCACATTTTCGGCCTCATCCAACACAATCTCGGCATTGGCACTATAGCCAGAACGGACCTTGCCATCGGTAGAAACAGCCACAGCAGCTTTAATCTCAAACTGGTTGGCACCATTACTCATCGTGGCCTTAGGTGAGATATATTCCAACGTGGCATCAAACTGCATATCCTGTAGAGCACCAATAGTAATTTTCATAGGTACGCCAATAACTAACTGTCCCACCTCAGTCTCATCAACATTACCGCGGAAGATAAGGTCCTTCATATTGGCCACAGTAGCGATGGTGGTACCATCATTGAAGGTATTAGAGTTGATAACAGAGTTACCGACCTTGACAGGCACGTCAAGGATCACGCCACTAATGGTACTGCGGATAAGAGTTGATGAAGCGGATGCATTGGATTTTGACACACCGTCACGAACCACCTCCAACGCATCGTTGGCTGCAGCATTCTCTTCACGTGCCTGTCGGAGCTGCTGACGGCTTTTTTCAAACTCCTCATCGCTGACAAGCTTTTGTTTATACAAACTCTCCATACGCTTAAAATCAGTTTCCACCTGACGAAGGTTGATGTCTGACAGGCGTACACGGCTCTCAGCACTCGACAACTGCGCCATATCGGGAATCACTTTCACCTTGGCTATAATATCACCGGCATTCACATACTGGCCTGGCTCCTTATAGAGCTCGGCAATGATACCAGAAATCTGAGGCTTAATATTCACCTCGTTGCGAGGTTCAATCTTACCCGTAATAATGGTAGTTTTACGAATGCTATCCATACCCGTCGAGAGCTCCAAGTACTGTAATTCCTTGGGTTGGCTCTTCTGCCAAAGGAACACGAATGTTCCGATGAAAATCAAAGCGATAATTGCTGCGACAATCAGTTTGAAATACTTTTTCATATTTTGGTTGTTTTTTTTATTGGACTAATGAAATGAATGGGGTTCGTCTCATGGGAGGCTCTTCTTACTCGTCACGCATCGCGTCTACAGGTTTGATACTCATGGCTCGTGCCGCAGGAGCCAGACCAGCGAATACTCCCATCGCTGCAATGGCGAATGCAGCAAATAAGGCTGCCCAGAAGCCCACCTGGAAGTGAGCTGCCAGAATGCCGTCCTCCGTATTTGCCAATTCAAGCATCTGCAGAATCAGCACGCCAAAGAGTATGCCACTCATGCCTGCCACCATCGTCAACACAATACTCTCGGAGATAATCTGTGAGAGAATCATCTTTGGCGTGGCACCGATGGCTCGACGGATACCTATTTCTATGGTGCGCTCACGAACGGTGACCATCATGATATTTGACACGCCAATAGCGCCAGCGAGCAAGGTACCGAGACCCACCAACCAGATAAGGAAGTTAACACCACGAAACAGGGCATCGACCATCTGGAACAGCACCTCGGTATTGAAGAACATGAGGCCTTGTTCGTCGGTAGGATCCACCATATGACTCTTCGCTATAGTCTCTCGGATACGGTCTGACAGCGTACTCATCACCACACCCGGACGACCCGTCAAGGCAATCAAATCCACTTGATTACCACGATTATATGTCTGCTGCATCAGCGTGATAGGCAACAGCAACGTGGTTCCCTCATCCGAGCCGAACGAGACACCTGACGTATTATAATCAACGCCCACAATACGATAATATACTTCGTCCACACGAATAAACTTACCGCAGGGATCTTCGCCGTTTGGAAACAGATCCTTGTATGTTTTTTTACCAATGACGCAGACCTTCCGGCGCTGAGCCACATCCATCTCATTCAGGAATCGACCATACATCAGTTTGGGAATACTTACATTCTGATAGTCGGACTTAACGCCTTGTATACCCACCGAAGCCTTTCGATCACCATGATAAGCAATTCCACCATTAGTGAACAACATCGGAGTAACAACATCCAACTCAGGGATGCGATGTTTCAGACGTTCTACATCCTTATACTCCATTGACCACATACGTCCCTTCCTGAACCCCTTGTACACCTTTGACGTGGGTTGCGACCACACCAATGCGCTATTGGAGGCAAAGCCTTCGAAGTTCTTGCTCAGCAGTTCCTTCACACCTTGTCCGCCGCCAATGAGTGCCACCAGCATGAAGACGCCCCAGAACACGCCGAAGCCCGTGAGGAACGAGCGGCTCTTGTTGCGAGTCAACGTGTCGAGAATCTCCCTATATGTATCTAAGTCAAGTCTCATATTATTCAGCTCTTAATGCCTCAATGGGGCGTATTCTTGACGCTTTCAATGCAGGAATCAGTCCTGCGATCGTGCCAGCGATAATCATCACCAAGGTAGCCTCGATGCATACATCAAGTCCAACGGTAGGATCAAGGAATATCGTAGCCTTGAACAGACCTGCATCCACCTTCGTGTGACCTATTGTAGCGTCCATATACTCGTTGGCAGCAATACCGAGGATCATGCCTATATAGCCAAAGATGGTGGTGATGATGATGCTCTCGATGATAATCAATTTCAGGATGTTCCAAGGCTTGGCGCCGATGGCCTTACGGATGCCAAACTCGTGAGTGCGCTCCTTCACAGTAATCAGCATAATGTTCGAGACGCCCACAATGCCCGAGAGCAATGTGAAAAGACCCACAATCCACAGGGCCTTACGAATGATATCTATACCCTGCTGCATCTGCATGTTCTGTGTATAGCGGTTCCACAGATAGATAGCACTCTCGTCCTCAGGATGCACCTGATGAGCCAGGTTGAGGCGCTGGCGATATTCTTTCTCGAAGGCATTATTCTGCGCTCCAGTTTCCAATCCATGAAAGGTAAACTCAATACGGCCGGCATCATCGTTATTCGATCCGTAGATACTCTTAATGGCCGAGTAGGACGAAAACATATTGGCGCGTCCGTTCTCCTGTTCCTTATAGATACCCACAATCTGGAAGGCGAACTCGCCTACCTTCACATATTGTCCCACACGTATTTTCAACTCCTTGGCCTGTTTGTTACTGACAACCAAGACCTTGCGTCGCTCTTTGATATCTATGTTATTAATGAAACGGCCCTGCAGCATCTCCACCTTATCAATCTTGATATGATTGGGATATACGCCGGCAATACTGCTATTCAAGTATTGGGGGCCATTGCTGATGGTGCCTGAAGTAAAATACTGGGCACCCACCTCGTCAACAACCGTCTGAAACTCCTCGCCGGTGATCTCGATATCGCGCTCCTTCAGATTAATCCATCGTCCTTCCTTCATACCCTGATAGGGCTTCGATGTTTCACTGCCAAAGACCACCATCGAGTTACTCAAGAAGCGATCCGTCTGTTTCAGATTGGCATTAATGAGTCCGTTGCCGGCACCAAGCAGCACGATGAGCATGAAAATGCCCCACGCCACTGCAAAGCCAGTAAGCGACGTGCGTAGTTTATTGCGACGTGCGGTCTGCCATATTTCGTTCAACAACTCCATTCCTCAATCACAATTATTTTTCTATCACACCATCCTTGATACGGATGATACGGTTGGTCTGTTCGGCAACTGTAGGATCATGGGTAACGATGACCTGCGTCATTCCCTCGTTCTTGTTCAAATCCTTCAGCAGTTGCATCACCTCGACACTTGTTTTTGAATCAAGCGCACCTGTTGGCTCATCGGCCAGGATAATCTGTGGCTTGGTAATAAGCGCACGGGCGATGGCAACACGCTGGCGCTGACCACCTGACAACTCGTTGGGATAGTGTTCTGCCCAGTCCAAGAGCCCGAGACGTTCCAGATATTCAAGTGCCATCTGATGGCGCTTTTTCCTTGAAACACCCTGATAGAATAAGGGTAGCTCTACGTTCTCGACAGCGGTTTTAAACGAAATAAGATTAAACGACTGAAAAATAAAGCCAATCATATGGTTACGATACTCAGCGGCTTTCGACTCCGAAAGATTCTTGATGGGTACTCCAGCCAATTCATAACTGCCTGAATCATAACCATCCAGAATACCCAAAATATTCAGAAGTGTCGATTTTCCAGAGCCACTTGCTCCCATGATGCTTACAAACTCTCCACGTTCGATGTGCAAATTTATTCCTTTTAGAACGTGTAACGGTTGAGCACCAAAATATGTTTTATTAACGTCACGTAGCCAAATCATAGTTAGTTTGTGGTAAAGTTCATGAATGAATGAGAGCGCAAAAATAATCAATTATCTTCACACATCACGAATAAATACGCGTTTTTAAGCATTATTCATTTCTTTCATTACAATGGTAAACTAAAGTTAAACACCGATGTACGTCAAAACTTGAATAACGCTAATATTTTGTAAAAAAGATATAAAGTTCATCATCGTTCCACATCTTTTTATTATATTTGCAGCTCGAAAACTACGCTTATATTAAAAAGTTTTCGCACATTAAAAGGCAAAAGACAGTAACGAGATTACAATAATATATTAAATAGGTATGAATAATATGAAGAAAATTTTGTTAGGAGCAGCAGCAGTGCTGCTCGCATCGTGCAGCGGCGGTGGTGGTCGTCCAACATTTGGCGACAACGAGTATCCCGTTGTAGAAGTTGGAACAAGCAGTGCTGCCACGCAGCAGACCTATCCTGCTTCCATCAAAGGTATTCAGGACGTTCAAATCAGCCCCAAATTGGGCGGATTCCTCACAAAGATTTATGTCAAGGAAGGCCAGACAGTAAGTGCAGGTCAGGTATTGTTTGAAATCGACAACCAGACCTATCAGGCACAGGTACGTCAGGCACAGGCAGCCGTCAATACAGCTAAGACTCAGGTGAGCACTGCCGAGCTGACATACAACAACTCTAAGAAACTGTTCGAGAATCACGTGATTGGCGACTACGAGATGCAGACCGCCCAGAACACTTTCGAACAGGCCAAGGCAGGATTGGCCCAGGCAGAAGCAGCATTAGCCAATGCCAAGGAAGCACTGGGATTCTGCTACGTGAAGAGCCCGGCAGCTGGTGTCGTAGGCACATTGCCTTATAAGGTTGGTGCGCTGGTTAGTGCTCAGAATGTGCTGACTACCGTTTCCGATAATTCATCAATGGAAGTTTACTTCTCCGTTAACGAGAAGGACGCTTTAGAGATGTCGAAGGCCGAAGGCGGTCAGAACGGTGCTTTGGCTGCTTTGCCCGCAGTCAGACTGCAACTGGCCGACGGTTCTGTCTATGGTCTCGAAGGCAAGGTCACCAAGATGAGTGGTGTTATCGACCAGTCAACAGGTACCGTACAGATGATTGCCGTATTCTCCAACCCCGACAAACTGCTCAAGAGCGGAGGTTCAGGAAAGATTATCATCCCTCACAGCGACGATTCAGCTATTGTCATCCCACAATCATGTGTCAGCGAAGTTCAGAACAAGAAATTCGTTTACCTATTGAAGGACAGCAACAAGGTGGCTTATACCGAGATTACTGTTAATCCTCAGAACGACGGCAACAATTATATTGTGACCAGTGGTCTGAAAGTGGGTGACAAGTATGTGACTAACGGCATCACCAAGTTGAAGGATCAGATGGAGATTGTTCCCATCACCCCTCAGCGCTATGAAGAGAAGATTAAGGAGCAGGCCAAAGCTATGTCTGCCAGCGATATCGTAAATGCGATGAAGAAGTAAATTTGAAAAAATATGACTTTTACGAATTTTATCAAGCGCCCAGTATTGTCAACGGTGATCTCTATTCTCATCGTTATTCTGGGTGTTATCGGACTGTTCTCACTGCCTATTGAGCAGTATCCCGATATTGCACCGCCTACTGTTGTGGTTTCGACTCAGTATCCTGGTGCCGATGCTGAGACAGTGAAGAACTCTGTCATTACTCCGTTGGAAGAGAGTATCAACGGTGTAGAAGGTATGGACTATATCTCGTCAACGGCAGGTTCTGGCTCGGCAATGATCAGTATCTTGTTCCGTCAGGGTATGAACGCCGATATGTGTGCCGTGAACGTGCAGAACCGCGTGCAGCAGGCTCAGGCTTTGTTGCCTGCCGAGGTAACGCGTAATGGTGTGACTGTGATGAAGCGTCAGACATCTCAGGTGCTGATGTTCACCCTGACCTCTGACGGTCGTTACGACGACGAGTTCCTGACGAACTATAACAATATTAATATTATCCCAGCCATCAAGCGTATTCAGGGCGTGGGCGACGTGCAGAGCCCAGGTATGAAATCCTACGCTATGCGTATCTGGCTGAAGCCCGATGTGATGAAGCAGTACAACCTGATGCCATCCGACATCAGTAGCGTGCTGGCCGAGCAGAACGTTGAGGCAGCTCCAGGTACCTTCGGCGAGCGCAGTGATGTGGCTTACGAGTATTCTCTGCGCTATACCGGTCGTCTGAAGTCAGCCGAGGAGTTTGGCAACATCATCATCTCGAGCGATGCCAACGGTCAGACCCTGAAGTTGAAGGATGTAGCCCGTATAGAGTTGGGAGGCCAGATGTATTCTGTCTCCATGAAGAACAACAACCTGCCATCTGTACTGGGTATGGTACAGCAGATTGCCGGTTCTAACGCCAACGAGATTGCCAAGAAAGTGAAGGCCGAGCTGGAAGAGCAGGCAAAGCTGTTCCCTCCAGGCATGGAGTATAAGATCAACTATGACGTCACTGAGTTCCTGTATGCGTCTATCGAGGAGGTTATCTTCACCCTCTTCTTCACGCTTGTACTGGTATTCATCGTTATTTACGTATTCCTGCAGGACTGGCGTTCTACGCTGATTCCTCTGATTGCCGTGCCAGTATCATTGATTGGTACGTTCTTCTTCCTCAACGTAATGGGTTTCTCTATCAACCTGCTCACGTTGTCCGCATTGCTGTTGGCCATCGCTATCGTGGTGGACGATGCCATCGTAGTGGTCGAGGCCGTGCATGCTAAGTTGGATCAGGGCTATAAGAGTGCGCTGACCGCTTCTATTGATGCCATGAACGAGATTTCTGGCGCTATCATCTCTATTACCCTTGTGATGGCTTCTGTGTTCATCCCCGTATCGTTCATCGGAGGAACCAGTGGTACGTTCTATCGAGAGTTTGGTGTGACGATGGCAGTGTCAATCTTCATCTCGGCTCTGAACGCCTTGACGCTGTCGCCAGCCCTGTGTGCCATCTTCCTGAAGCCTCATCAAAAGGACGGTGAGAAGGTACTGAGCCGTATTGACCGTTTCCACTTGGCATTCAACACCGCCTACGACAAGATTCTGGGTAAATATAAGACTCGTGTAGAGAAGCTGGTGCGCCGTCCTATCCCCGTGATTACGATGGTTATCCTTGGTATCGTTGCCTTGGTAGTCACAGGTTCTATCACCAAGACCGGTCTTGTGCCAAGCGAGGATACCGGTACCCTGTTCTGTACCATCTCTATGCCCCCATCTACTTCTGTGGCTCGCACCCGTCAGGTGATTAGCGAGGTGGACAGCATCCTGGCTGCCGACCCAGCCATCAAGACTCGTGAGCAGATTCAGGGTTATAACTTCATTGCCGGTTCCGGTTCCGACCAGGCTACCTTCATCATCAAATTGAAACCCTTTGGTGAGCGTCAGAGAGGTCTTTGGTGGAAGATCTCTGGTCTATGGGAAGGCGATGGTATCTATCGTTTCCTCATCAACCCACTGGATGCCCAGATGGTTATTGCTCAGATCTTTATCAAGACAGCTCATATCAAGGATGCATCTATCCTGGCTTTCCAGCCACCTATGATTCCCGGATTCTCGGCTAGTGGTGGTGTGTCTATAGTGATGCAGGACCGTACAGGTGGTGACCTGAACCGTTTCTACGGCATTGTGAAAGATTACATTGCCGAGCTCAACAAACGTCCTGAGATTCAGATGGCTCAGACCTCTTACAACCCATCTTATCCCCAGTATATGGTACATGTCGATGTAGCTAAGTGTAAGCAGGTCGGTGTTTCGCCCTCTGCAATACTCAGCACCCTTCAGGGATACTATGGTGGTCTGTATGCATCTAACTTCAACGCCTACGGTAAACTGTTCCGAGTAATGATTCAGGGTTCACCTGAGACTCGTCAGACCGAAGAGTCGCTGAACAGCATCTATGTACGCACCCCGTCAGGTATGTCGCCAGTGAAGGAGTTCTGCCGCTTGGAGCGCGTCTATGGTCCGTCGAATATCAACCGTTTCAACCTGTTCACCTCTATTAATGTACAGGTACAAAACAACAGCGGATTCTCATCAGGTGAAGTATTGAAAGCCTGTCAGGATGTGGCAGCCACGATGCTCCCTGCCGGTTATACCTACGACTATACCGGTCTGACGCGTGAGGAAGCCAAGGCAAGTAACACCACATGGATTATCTTCCTGTTGTGTTTCATCTTCATCTACCTCATCTTGTCGGCACAGTACGAGTCCTACATTCTGCCTTTGTCGGTGGTACTCTCCGTACCGTTTGGTTTGGCAGGATGTTTCGGCTTCACCTCACTGTTTGGTCACGCCAATGATATCTACATGCAGATTTCGCTTATCATGCTGATTGGTCTGTTGGCTAAGAACGCCATTCTGATTGTGCAGTTCGCTTTGGAGCGCCGTCGTACGGGTATGGCCATTGCTTGGGCTGCCACCCTGGGTGCAGCTGCCCGTCTGCGTCCTATTCTGATGACCTCTCTGGCCATGATTGTTGGTCTGCTGCCTATGATGTTCGCATCAGGCGTAGGTAAGAACGGCAACCAGACGCTGGGTGCTGCTGCCATCGGTGGTATGTTGATTGGTACAATCTTCCAGATTATTGTCGTACCAGGTCTGTTCGTCATCTTCCAGTCGCTCCAGGAGAAGATTTCGCCCATTAAGTTCGAAGGCGACGAGGAGAATCCCGATGTGACCACAGAGTTGCAGCAGTATGCAAAGCGCCCTGTAGATTATAAATTGGAGAAATAGGCCTACCCCCTACCCCTCCCCAAGGGAGGGGAGAAGGGGAAGACTATTCGCAGAACGTACAAATATAAAAAGTATAATAATGAAGATCAAGAATATCTTTAAAAGCATATCGAAGTCCCTCCCCTGGGGAGGGGTTGGGGTGGGCATGCTCCTGCTCTCTTTGGCAAGCTGCGGGCTCTACAATAAATATGAGCGCCCTGACGATATTAAGACGCAGGGATTGATTCGCGACTTGACCAATAATGCCGACACGTTGCAGGTAAACAGCGACGAGAGCTTTGGCAACCTGCCTTGGCGCGAGGTGTTTACCGATCCCCAATTGCAGTCGCTCATCGAGCAGGCCCTGGAGAACAACACCGACCTGCGTAATGCTGCTCTCAACGTGAAGATGATGGAAACGGCTCTCACCTGTGCCAAGCTGGCCTTCCTGCCCTCAATAGCCATTGCGCCACAGGGCACCATCAGCAAGGTTCAGATGGACGGAGCCTCGGTTTCGAAGACTTATCAGCTGCCTGTCTCAGCCTCATGGACAGTCGATCTCTTTGGCAATTTGCTGTCACAGAAGCGTTCGGCTCAGATGAAGCTGCTGGCCACGAAAGATTATCAGGTGGTGGTTCAGACCAATATCATCTGTGGTGTGGCTAACCTCTACTATACCTTGATGATGCTCGACGAACAGCTGCGCATCATTACCGTTATGGAGGGGCTGAGCAAGGACACATGGGACATGATGAAGCTCCAGATGGAACTAGGTCGTGCCCGTTCAACCAGTGTGCAGAGCGCTGAAGCCAGCTACTATAGCATACAGGCACAAAAGGCTACGCTGAAGCAACAGATTCGTGAGATGGAGAACTCCATGTCACTGCTGCTCAACGAGGCTGGCCATCAGATTGCCCGCGGCTCGTTCTACAACCAGTCGCTGCCCTCACAGTTTGCCACAGGCGTAGGCATCCAACTGCTTTCCAACCGTGCTGACGTTCACGCAGCCGAGATGGCATTGGCTCAGTGTTTCTACGATACCGAGACAGCCCGTTCGCGCTTCTATCCCAGCATCACCATTAGCGGCAACGCTATGTTCACCAACTCGCTGGGCACCCAGATCGTGAACCCTGGCAAGTGGATTCTCTCTGCTGTCGGCTCGCTCACACAGCCCATCTTTGCTCACGGACAGATTGTGGCAGGACTGAAGGTAGCCAAAGCTCAGCAGGAGCAGGCACTGAACACCTTCCAGCAAACCATTCTGAAGGCTGGAAACGAAGTATCGAATGCACTCGTTGCCTACAACACCTGCGAGGAGAAGAGCCAGTTGGACGAAAAGCAAGTGAAACTCTACGAGCAGACCGTCACAGATACCCGTCAGCTCTATACCTCAAAAGGTTCCAGCTATCTGGAGGTCATCCAGGCACAGTCGAATCTGCTCAATGCCCGTATCTCCAAGGTTACCGACGACTTCAACAAGATGCAGGCCGTTGTGAACCTCTATCAGGCACTGGGAGGAGGAAGTAAGTAATTAAAAAAACGAATCATATGGCAAGCGAAATATCCCCTAAAGCTGAGATATCGCCCAATGCGAAAATCGGCAACAACTGTAAGATATTCCCATTCGTCTACATCGAGGACGACGTAGTGATTGGTGACAACTGCATCATCTTCCCGTTCGTCAGCATCTGTTCCGGCACACGCATGGGTAACAATAACAAGGTGCATCAGGGAAGCGTCATAGCAGCCCTGCCACAAGACTTCGACTTCCGTGGCGAGAAGACTGAATGCATCATTGGCAACAACAATATCATCCGCGAGAACGTGGTCATCAACCGTGCTACTCATACTGGTGGAAGAACCGTTATCGGTGACGACAATGTGCTGATGGAAGGCTCCCACATCTCCCACGACACGAAGGTGGGCAACCGCTGTGTGTTCGGCTACGGCACGAAGATTGCAGGCGACTGCACCATTCAGGACGGAGTCATCTTCTCATCAAGCGTCATCGGCAATGCTGGTACAAGTGTAGGACGTGGAGCTATGATCCAGGCCGGCACCACTTTCTCGAAAGACGTACCACCATATATCATCTGTTCGAAACGCTCTGAATATGGTGGTGTGAACTACACGATGGGCCGCACCTATGGCGTCGATGAAAAGATTCTCAAGCACATCGCCAACGCCTATCGTCTGGTATACTTGAGCAACACCTCCCTCTTCGATGCTGTCAAGCAAATTGAGGAACAGGTACCCGACAGCGATGAGATACGCAACATCATCCAGTTCATGCGCAACACAAAACTGGGTGTTGTAGGCAAGAAATAAGAAATCGGCAAGAAACAAGTAAACTTAATTTCTTGTATTGTCATATTCCAATGGCTTCTTGGTGAGAATTCAGTCGTTTCTCGTCAAGAAGTCATTGGTTTCTCACCATCCTTTCAGTCATTTCTCACTGAGAAACCATTGATTTGACACTGAGAAACCATTGATTTGACACTGAGAAACCACTGATTTAGCATTGAGAAACCAATGGTTTGTCCACAACAAACCAATGGTTTGCTCGGAGCGTTTACGTCATTCTCTCCCACAAAATAGTCTTATCTCGAAAAATCCCTCCCTTCCTCCCGTCACTCCTCTGAAATCCTTTGTAGTAAAGCCTTTGAGACATGGGAGGGACATCAAAAGTGGGTCCCGTCCCCCTC
>Ga0265298_10004473_pt1 | contig 17860 bp, 14 predicted proteins | sample AusTroGonzalo_MG_3_FD_193486 | JGI IMG/M metagenome (GOLD analysis project Ga0265298, IMG submission 193486) | Bovine rumen microbial communities from tropical cattle in Woodstock, Queensland, Australia - Gonzalo_01 | ecosystem: Host-associated > Mammals > Digestive system > Stomach > Rumen ... | reverse complement strand
CCTACCAAGGCAGGTTTGATAACATGATTATAGTAGACAAAATGGCGTTGTTTTATTTTATCATATGCCATCTGGATACGTCCTCCCAGTTCGGGCATTATCATCACTTTTATATACTCGTTCTCAAGCCATACCACCTTCCATTCATGAGGTGTAGGTTCGTTGGCTATCGATTCGATGACCGGGTATGGATATACCACGCCACTTGATCCCTGATAGACTCGTTTTTCCAAGAAAATCGGGTTCTTTTCTTCCTTACCAATCTCATATGTAGGAATGGTAACAATCTCTCTCCAAGCTTTTATCATAATTCTATATTTTTACTATTTTACTAATTCGTTTTCCAGTTCTTCTAATGATTTGCCTTTTGTCTCAGGACAGCGTCGCATGAGGAAGATGAAGGCACAGATGCATATGCCACTATATATCCAGAACGATCCGCTACTGCCCAATGCGGCATTCATCGAAGGGAATGAGAAGGTCAGCGTACAACAGCCTACCCATAAGGCGAACGTACAGGTAGCCATAGCCACACCACGAATGCGATTAGGAAATATTTCAGCCAAAAGCGTCCATGTTACAGGTCCAAGTGTCATTGCATATACAGAGATTGCCGTCACTACGAGTACAACCATCATCACACCTTTCACTTCAAGGAAGTAACAGGTACCTAGGGTCAGATAGATACATCCCAGTCCCCCTGCTCCGATGAGCATCAGCGTACGACGTCCCCATCGTTCAATAGTGTATAGCGCAACAAACGTGAAGATTACATTAGCGATTCCTGTAATCACAATATTGATAAACATTCCATCAACATCGAACCCTGCTCCGACAAATATTTCCTGCGCATAATTGAAAATAACGTTGGTACCACACCACTGCTGGAAAACAGCGATGACCAAGCCTAACAGCAGCACACGACTATACTTGCTCTGAAGCAGTTCGCGGAGTCCTGCTTTGTTCTCTCCTGAATTTCCGGATAACCTGGATTCTCCAGCCCTCAACTTCAAATAAACCGGGCTCTCTGGGATATAGAAACTCAGCAGGAGGAATAGCGCAGCTGGCACTGTCTCAGCCCAGAACATCCAACGCCAGCCCCACTCTACATTCCAAATCATATTCTCTGCTATATTGGTATCACGAGCCAAAAGCATATTGACAATCTGAGCTCCGAGGATACCTAAAACGATGGTCATCTGATTGAGCGACACCATTCGTCCGCGGATATTAGCAGGACTCACCTCTGCAATATACATGGGCGCCAAAGCCGACGCGACACCAATACCCATACCGCCTACAAAACGGGCGATATTGAAAAGCGCAAAATCATCAAACAATCCTGTACCAATAGCCGATATTGTGAACAGCACTGCCGACATAGTAAGCAATAGCTTACGTCCCCAGCGATCAGCAGCAACACCCGCCACCATTGCTCCCACCAGACATCCGATTAAGGCCGTAGACATAGCCACGCCTTGCATCACGGGAGAATCGCTGATATTAAAAAACAACTCATAGAAAGGCTTTGCGCCTCCAATCACTACCCAATCGTAGCCAAAGAGCAAACCGCCCATCGCAGAGACGGAACAAATAAAGTAAATAAAAGATTTGTTTTCGTACATGGTTTTTGGTCGTTGTTATTGTTTATGTTTTTAGTTATTATGAATTCTCAATACAATGGTACATTCTCCATGTGATGAATCTTTGGAGTCATATCATCTTTGTCACCTATTATACTGATAATATCAAAACGCCAGGGATTGTCTATCCTGCGATATTTCAGGTAATGATTGATAGAACGTTGAAGATTCTTCAACTTCTGGTAATTCACGGCCTGCTCTGGTTGAATGAAATAATCATCGCGACGTGTTTTCACTTCGACAAACACAACACACTCGTTCTGACGAGCGATGATATCTATATCACGATGTCCAGAATGCCAATCGCGTTCCATCACGACATAGCCTTTGTCTCTCAAGTATGCAGCTGCAAGATTCTCTCCCCACGCGCCCATCTTCAGATGATTCGGAACGTCGTCCTCAGATGTTTCCTTTTCTTTTTCCACAGACAACAATTCCTGACAGGCTGCAAGAGCCTCACGCATATCTTCACGTTGTTCATCCATGCGCTGAAAAAGACGTTGCAATGCCAGCCCAATCCGTCTTGCCTCATCCATGCGTCCCTCAGCTACATTCAACTTCAGCATATCAACAGCTGCCCCAAACATCATTTCTGAAGCAGCAGGGCTTTTATCAACAGAATACACCTGACGGGCAGCCTCATAAGCCTCCGTCACCCGATTCTGCCTGCGAAGTCCATGTACTTCTGAGATAGTCATTGTAAAAACAGTTATAGGTAAAACGCTTGCAAAGGTACGAATAAGCGAGAACAAAACAAAACAAATGCTATTTTATTTTTTATTACAATCCCTTGGAACGCCACGAGCGTTTCCTGGATTCTCTCCCAACGTTTCCTGGATTCTCTCCCAGCGTTTACGTCAAACGCTCTGAGCAAATACGTCAAACGCTCGAAGCGTTTACGCTTACTTTTATTACCTACAGACTTTTTGGCACGGCATTTGCAAGATGCATCATGAAGTACTATCTCAAGACAGATAGTCATAACGAAAGGATATATATAATAATGTCAAGCCAATTTTCGCCAAAAGTATCAGAAATATTAGCTTATAGCCGCGAAGAAGCCGCACGGCTCACAAGCCTTTCAGTAGGTCCAGAACACCTACTTTTGGGCATGATGCGCATGAAAGATGGTCCCGTGATTGATGTATTTAACCGTCTCAGACTAAACTTACAATCGCTGAAGACTGAACTGGAATCAAAAGTGAGACGTGATGAAATAGGCCAACCTATCAACACTCAGGAGTTGGTACTTAACGAACGAGCATCAAACATTTTGAAACTCGCAGTACTGGAAGCGCGTCTACAACACATGTCAAAGGTTGACGAGCAACATCTGCTACTCGCCATACTACATGACCAAACAGCTAACGGAGCAAAACAAATACTGGAATTCCACAATATGAACTACGATGACGTATTGAGCCTATTTCGCTCAACTGATAAAGAGCAACCGCAAACAACAAACGGCATTAATCTGCCTAACGATGACGATGATGAGGAGTTTGAGGCTGCTGGCGTAGATAGTGGCCGAAATTCGACCAACGGCAATTCAACTACCACTACGCAAAAGAAGGACTCTAAAACGCCTGTACTAGACAATTTTTCAATAGACCTGACAGCGGCCGCTGCCGAGGGGAAGCTTGACCCTGTAGTGGGGCGTCAACATGAGATTCAACGGGTGATTGAGATACTTGGAAGAAGAAAAAAGAACAATCCTATACTTATCGGTGAACCCGGTGTTGGAAAGAGTGCCATAGTAGAAGGATTAGCCCAGATGATCGCTGACCATAAGACATCTCCTATATTCTTCAACAAACGTCTTGTAAGTCTCGACATGACTGCCATTGTGGCAGGAACTAAATATCGCGGACAATTTGAAGAACGCATACGAGCACTACTCAATGAGATAGAACAGAACCCTGACATCATCGTATTTATCGACGAAATTCACACACTCATTGGGGCTGGTTCTGCTGCAGGGACAATGGATGCGGCCAATATTATGAAACCCGCGTTAGCACGTGGTACCATACAATGCATCGGTGCTACAACACTTGACGAATACAGAAAATCCATCGAAAAAGATGGAGCACTCGAACGTAGATTCCAAAAAGTCTTAGTAGAACCGACGACACAAGAAGAGACACTACAGATCCTACATAACATCAAGGATCGCTACGAGCATCATCACCATGTAGAATATACTGACGATGCCATCATGGCATGCGTCAAACTGACAGAACGTTATATTACCGATAGAGCATTCCCCGATAAAGCCATAGACGCTATGGACGAGGCTGGATCGCGCATTCATCTGTCATACGCCCAAATACCACCTGAGATAGTTGAAAAGGAAAAGGAACTTGCAAGAGTATTGGAGAAAAAGAAACAAGCCGTAAGCAACCAAAACTTCGAATTGGCTGCTAGCTACCGCGATCGTCAAACAGAACTGGAAGCCAACCTTGCCATGATGCGCAATGACTGGAAGAATGGTTCGATGGACAATCGACAGATCGTGAATGGAGAGACTATCTCGAACGTTATATCAACGATGACAGGCATTCCCGTTCAAAAGATGGCTCAAGAAGAAGGCATTCGTTTGAAAGGGATGGCCCAAGAATTGAAAGAGGCAGTAATCTCACAGGACAAGGCCATTGAAAAGATGGTAAAATCGATACAGCGTAATCGTGTCGGTCTGAAAGACCCCAACCACCCCATTGGCGTGTTTATGTTCCTTGGCCCAACAGGTGTAGGAAAGACCTATTTGGCAAAAAAACTCGCTGAATTCATGTTTGGCAGCAGCGATGCCTTAATTCGCATCGACATGAGCGAATATACAGAAAGTTTCAATACATCCAGACTTATCGGCGCGCCTCCAGGATATGTTGGCTATGAAGAGGGCGGACAACTCACAGAGCGAGTACGTCGTCATCCATATTCTATCGTACTGCTTGACGAAATTGAGAAAGCTCATGGCAACGTATTCAACATGTTACTTCAAGTTCTTGACGAAGGCCGATTGACGGATGGCAACGGACGCCTTGTAGATTTTCGAAACACAGTAATCATCATGACCTCGAACGCTGGTACTCGACAGTTAAAGGAGTTCGGAAGAGGTGTAGGCTTTAACATGGGAAATTCTGGAATCAATATGGACGAGAAAGACAAGGAGCGTGCACGTTCTATCGTACAAAAAGCCCTGTCAAAACAGTTCTCACCAGAGTTCCTAAACCGTTTGGATGAAATCATCACCTTTGACCAACTGGACTTGTCAGCCATCAAACAGATTATTGATATCGAACTTAAAGGTCTCAAAAAACGCATCAACGACATGGGCTACCAACTCGAATTGACTGACGAAGCAAAAGCATTCGTTGCCGAACATGGTTACGATGTACAGTTTGGTGCTCGTCCACTGAAACGCGCCATTCAAAACTATATCGAGGATGATATCGCCGACATGATTGTCAACGAAGACCTACCTCTTGGAACCAAGATTCGGATTGTCAAGAATAATGGCGAAGACACGTTAAAGTTCGAAAAATGTTTGGATGATTAAATATTATTTCGTAACTTTGCAGCCTAATTTCAACCCATTCAGGTTTAGACACTGAATAACAGATGGTTAGCTAACAATAAGGTATTTTTTAGGATGAGACAACTTAAGATTCAGAAGAGCATTACCAATCGTTCGAGCGAAGCACTTGATAAATATCTCGTAGAAATTGGTCGTGCTCCACTTATTAGCATCGATGAAGAAATCGAGCTAGCACAGAAAATCCGTAAAGGCGGTCCTGAAGGCGAACGTGCCAAGGACAAGCTGGTAACGGCCAATCTGCGCTTTGTGGTGTCTGTTGCGAAACAGTACCAACATCAGGGACTTACCCTCACAGACCTTATCGACGAAGGAAACATCGGACTGATTAAGGCCGCCCAAAAATTTGACGAGACACGCGGATTCAAATTTATATCATACGCTGTTTGGTGGATTCGTCAAAGCATTCTTCAGGCTATCGCCGAACAAAGTCGCATTGTAAGACTCCCACTGAATCAGGTTGGCTCACTCAATAAAATCAGCCACGAAATCAACAAATTCGAGCAGATTAATCAGCGTCACCCATCAGTAAGCGAGTTGGCTGAGCTGACCGATATCGATGAGGAAAAAATCGGTCAATCAATGATGGCCGATGGACATCATGTCTCAATTGACGCACCTTTTCAAGACGGTGAAGACAATTGTATGCTCGATGTGATGGCATCAGGAGACGATTCTCGCACTGACCGCCACGTAGACCACGAGTCGATGGCACAGGAGCTAAACTCCGTCTTAAACAAAGTGCTGAAGGAGCGCGAGATAACTATCATTCGAGAGTGCTTTGGCATAGGTTGCCACGAAAAGGGACTTGAAGAGATAGGCGATCAGTTAGGATTGACTCGCGAGCGTGTACGACAGATACGCGAGAAAAGCATTGCCAAGTTACGCGATTCTGGTAATGCAAAGATTCTCATGAAATATCTGGGTTAACTGGTGATGTCATTTTTACCGACAGTCGATTGCAGTCGTTAACTTGAGTATAGCCATGTCAAGAGAAAGCATCAGACAACATATAAAAAATAGTCCACAGCTGAAGAAGCTTGTGGACTTCTTTATTATGAACCAAACTGAAACACGTCCTCGTTGGTACATGCGTCTGATAGCTCCACTCTATCAACATCGAGGCAAAGGTAGTGTCATACACCACTCTGTACGAATGGACACACCACCCTATCGCAAGTTCTCTATTGGCAAACGAAGTGTCGTGGAATCATTCTCCTGCATTAATAATGCCGTAGGCGATGTTGTCATAGGCGACTACACCCGCATTGGACTACACAACACAATCATAGGTCCAGTAACCATCGGTAATCACGTCAACATAGCTCAAGGCGTAGTCATAACAGCTCTGAACCATAATTTCCAGAAATCCGACAAACGGATTGATGAACAAGGCGTTTCAACCGCTCCCATCACAGTTAGCGACGATGTGTGGATTGGAGCCAATGCCGTTATCCTACCAGGCGTAAAGATCGGTAGACATGTTGTTGTCGCAGCTGGCGCAATAGTCACGCACGACATACCAGACGGCGTTGTAGTAGCTGGCGTTCCCGCCAAAATAATCAGAAAAATTATATCATAAACGAACAACTACTAAACAATGAAAAGAAACCTAGCTATAATCGCCTCCCTGATTCCTATGATGATGGCGGCACAATCATTTGATTTTGACCTCACGAAGCCTCAACCTATTTATAACGAAACAGATGGCTACGGATATGACATACTTCCTGCTCCTAATGCCAAGACGCCAACAGAACCATTTTATTTCTCGGTGAAAGTACCTGATGGTAATTACCGTGTAAAAGTTGTGCTTGGTGGAAAGAAAAATAGTAACACAACAGTGCGAGCAGAAGGCAGACGTTTATTGATTGACAACATCAATATCTCCAAGAAAAAAGATGAGCAGACCTTTGAATTTGCAGTAAACAAGCGCTCACCCATCATCGAAGAAGGTAAAAGCGTTAAAATCAAAGAACGTGAAAAGACCTATCTAACTTGGGATGACAAGCTTACACTTGAATTCAATGGTGCTATGCCTGCTGTAAAGAGCCTTCACATAGAAAGAGTGGATATTCCCACCATCTATCTCTGCGGCAACTCCACCGTTGTTGACCAGAACTATGAGCCTTGGGCATCATGGGGACAAATGATTACCCGCTGGTTCGGTCCAGATGTGGCTATATCAAATCATGCCGAAAGTGGACTCACTGCCCGAACCTTTATTAGCTCATTCCGTCTTGATAAAATTCTTTCAAGCCTAAAGAAAGGTGACTATGTATTCGTGGAATTCGGTCATAATGATGAAAAAGAAAAACGTCCTGGCGATGGAGCATGGTATCATTATCAGTATCAGTTGAAGATTTTCATCGATCAGATAAGAGCCAAAGGTGCTGAAATAGTATTCTGTACGCCTACACAACGCCGTCAGTTTAACGCTGACGGGAAAAGTATTCGCAACACCCACGGTGATTTTCCTGCTGCTATGAAAATGGTTGCAGAGAAAGAAAACGTGCCCCTTATAGACCTAAACAAAATGACCACCGACCTCTATTTAGCAGTAGGTCCTGAGGAATCCAAGCATATGTTGGTTCATTATCCCAAGGAGATTTACGGCCGTGAATTGGCCGACAACACCCACTTTAATCCTTTTGGCGCCTACGAAGTGGCCAAGTGTGTGGTGATGGGCATGAAACAACTGAAACTACCACTTATACAATATCTGCGTGAAGACTGGAAGGACTTCAATCCCCAAGAGCCTGATGACTGGAAAACATTCAAGTGGGCACCATCACGCATCGTAGAAAACACTAAGCCTGACGGAAATTAAGACATTATGAAAAAAATACTCTTTGCTATCTGTTTGGCAACTGCAGCCACAACAACAGCTACGGGACAGTCTTGGCCTACCTCTTCAACAGAAGCCAAACCTGGCACGCGTTGGTGGTGGTTAGGATCGGCAGTTAACAAGAATGATCTAAAATGGAATCTCAATGAATATGCCCATCATGGTATCGGTGCAGTAGAAATCACTCCTCTTTACGGGGTACAGGGCAATCAAACGAACAACATTGATTTCTTGTCAGATAAATGGTTCGAGATGCTTCGATATACCATGGAACAAGGAAAACAAAACGGTATCGAGATTGATATGTCGACAGGAACCGGTTGGCCATTCGGTGGTCCTTTGGTTCCCTTGAAAGAGTCAGCCTGCAAGGTAATATTTGTAGAGAAAAGTTTTGATGGTAATGAGGTAAAGGACCTTGACATCACTATATCTAACAAGCAGGAATCCAAGAATGCGTTTCTCGACAAGGTGATGCTCTATACAAACGGACAAGCCATTGATGTAACCAATCAGACAAAAGATGGAAAACTAAGTATAGGTAACTCACAAATTGCCAATCTAAAAGCTCACTCCTCAAAAGTCATTGCAGTATATATAAAATATGGTGTAATGAAGGTAAAGCGTGCTGCTCCTGGTGGCGAAGGACTTGTGATTGATCACTTCGACAAAAATGCTGTAAGGAACTATCTAACCCATATCAGTGATGCGTTTGAAAGAACACATACGCCTTACCCACACACTTTCTTCAACGACTCCTATGAGGTTGCTGAAGGAAACTGGACTCCTACACTTTTCATTGAGTTCGAGAAACGTCGTGGATATAAGCTTGAAGATCATCTGCCAGAATTGATTGCAAACGATCCAAAGGTGCTCTCAGACTACCGCGAAACACTTGGTGATCTCGTTTTGGAGAATTTCACTGAACAATGGACTGCGTGGGCACATGCACATGGAGCTATAACCCGCAATCAGGCACACGGTTCTCCAGCTAACCTCATTGACTGCTATGCAGCTGTAGATATCCCTGAGATTGAGGGATTCGGGCTCTCTGAACTTGGGATTAAAGGATTGCGTACTGATCCAGGAAAGACTCGTAAAAACGATTCCGACTACTCAATGTTCAAGTATGCTCCATCGGCAGCACATATCTGTGGAAAACCTTATACATCGAGTGAAACCTTTACATGGCTTACAGAACATTTCCGCACATCACTGTCTCAACTAAAGCCTGATCTCGATCTGATGTTCTGTGCCGGTGTGAACCATATGTTCTTTCACGGTACGGCTTATAGTCCAAAGAACGACGAATGGCCTGGTTGGAAATTCTATGCTTCAATAGACATGAGTCCGACGAATTCCATCTGGCGTGATGCTCCATATTTTATGGAGTATGTAGAACGCTGCCAGAGTTTCTTGCAGTGGGGACAACCAGACAACGATTTCCTTGTGCTCCTTCCCGTTCGCGATGCATGGAGGAAGCCATCGGGCAAACTGCTGATGCAATTCTCAATCCATGCGATGGGCAAACTGATGCCTGAGTTCCGCAAGGCAATCCTCGACATTGACAAGGCGGGATTCGACTGTGACTATATCTCTGAACGCCTGCTGGCGAAGACGGTATTCAAGAACGGTATGCTACAGACAGAGGCTGGTACATGCTATAAGGGACTTATCATCCCTGGTAGCGTAGAACTGCCTGAAGCTGTCAAGCAACACATACAGAAACTGAAAGCTCAAGGAGCTCACATCATCTATGATGTCAACACAGCAGAGATGAAGAAAGTAGCAGTCCCAGAGCAGATGAAAAGTACAGTAGGAATAAAAGCCATTCGCCGCAAAAACGCTACTGGCTATCACTATTTCATAGCAAACCTCACATCAGAGGATATTCATCAGAGTGTGAAGTTGGCAGTAGACTTCAAAGATGCCGTCTGGTTCAACCCGCTCAATGGAGAAATCAAGCCCGCTGTATATAACAATCAAAACGTGGATATCTGCCTGCGCAGTGGTGAGTCCATGATTCTGCAAACATTCAATGAAAAGATTGTTCAGAATGCTGTCAAAACTACTAAATGCGAAGGACCGGCAAAGGAAATCAGCGTGAACGGTTCGTGGACACTATCCTTTATCGAGGAAGCTCCGAAGGTAGAAAAGAAATATCAACTCAGTAAACTGCAGACTTGGGAGTCGCTCGATAATCAGACACGCATAACGATGGGAACAGGAGTCTACGCCACTAAGTTCAAACTCTCGAAAAAAGAACTTGGCGATGGTAATTGGATGATCGACCTTGGCGATGTGCGTGAGTCGGCTCGCGTATATATCAATGGGCAGTTTATTGGTTGTGCATGGTCAGTTCCCTTTATTCTCGACACGAAAGGTACGCTCAAAGCTGGCGAGAACGACCTACGCATTGAGGTAACCAATCTGCCTGCCAACCGCATTGCGGAACTGGATCGACAAGGTATAAAATGGAGAAAGATGGAAGAAATAAACGTCGTCGATATTAATTACAAGAAAACACTGTATGACAAATGGGAGGCTGTTCCAAGTGGACTAAATTCCCCCATCAAACTGATAAAATCACTTTAACACGACTATACTGGATCATGTCCGTCCCACAACATGAGATAGACATAAAAAAATTTGATTATGAACAAAATTGTAAGGAAGGAGCAATTCTCTGAGAAAGTTTTTCTCTTTGAGATTGAAGCTCCACTGATTGCGAAGAGCCGTAAGGCAGGTAACTTTGTGATTGTGCGTGTTGACAAGAAAGGTGAACGCATGCCACTGACCATCGCTGGTGCCAATATAGACAAAGGCACTATCACGCTGGTCGTTCAGATGGTTGGCCTTTCGTCAAAAAAACTATGTGCACTGAACGAAGGTGATTTTGTGGCCGACGTAGTTGGTCCTTTAGGAAATCCGACCCGTATTGAAAAATATGGCACAGTAGTTTGTGCTGGCGGAGGACTCGGCGTTGCTCCTATGTTGCCTATCATTCAAGCACTAAAGGCCGCAGGCAACCGTGTACTATCAGTGATGGCTGGTCGAAGCAAAGACCTGATCATTCTTGAGGACAAGGTTCGCGAAAGTTCTGACGAGGTTATCATCATGACAGATGATGGTAGCTACGGTGAGAAAGGTGTCGTGACTGTAGGTATGGAGAAGTTCATCGAACAGGAGCATGTGGACAAAGTATTTGCCATAGGTCCCCCAATCATGATGAAGTTCTCAAACCTCACAGCTCAGAAACATAATATTCCCTGCGAAGTTTCCCTGAATACCATCATGGTGGATGGAACTGGTATGTGTGGTGCCTGCCGTCTCACAATCGGAGGCAAGACAAAGTTCGTATGCATTGATGGTCCTGAGTTTGATGGTGCCCTCGTCGATTGGGACGAAATGTTTAAGCGCATGGGTACTTTCAAGCGCGAAGAGCAGGAGGAACTTGCTCACTACGAGGAGCACTTGGTAAACTCCAGTGTTTCAGACACTTCTACCGTCGAGAAAGTCACTGATGTTGTCATGGATGATGATCCCACAAATGACACTATCGACATACTGACTGACAATAAAGCAGCATGGCGTCAGGAACTCCGCGCCTCAATGAAGCCCAAGGACCGTATGGCCATTGAGCGCGTTATCATGCCTGAGCTCGACCCTGTTTATCGTGCAACGACCCGTACTGAGGAAGTTAATATCGGACTCACTAAGGAAATGGCCATGACAGAGGCTAAGCGTTGTCTCGACTGTCCAAAGCCAAGCTGTGTCGAAGGCTGTCCTGTAAACATCAACATTCCTTCATTCATCAAGAATATTGAGCGTGGTCAGTTCCTTGCAGCCGCTAAGGTACTCAAGAACACCTCTGCCCTACCCGCCGTCTGTGGACGTGTCTGCCCTCAGGAGAAACAGTGTGAGAGCAAATGCGTACATCTGAAGAGTGGAGGCAAGGCTGTAGCAATCGGCTATCTGGAGCGTTTCGCTGCCGACTTCGAACGCGAGAGCGGCAACATCTCTTTGCCCGAAATAGCACCTTCAAATGGTATTAAGATTGCCGTTGTAGGTTCTGGTCCTGCAGGACTTTCGTTTGCAGGCGATATGGTAAAGAAAGGCTACGATGTCTATGTATTCGAAGCACTGCACGAAATTGGTGGCGTGCTGAAGTATGGTATTCCTGAGTTCCGTCTGCCCAACAAGATTGTTGACGTAGAGATTGAGAACCTTGCAAAGATGGGCGTTCACTTCCAGACAGACGTGATTGTAGGTAAGACGATCTCTGTTGAGCAGTTAGAGTCACAAGGCTTTAAGGGAATATTCGTAGGCTCAGGCGCAGGTCTTCCCAACTTCATGAACATCCCAGGTGAAAACTCGATAAACATCATGTCTTCCAACGAGTATCTCACTCGTGTTAATCTGATGGATGCAGCCAACCCGACAACTGACACTCCACTTAATCCCGCCAAGAGCGTACTTGTTGTAGGTGGTGGTAACACTGCTATGGACTCTTGCCGTACAGCCAAACGCTTAGGAGCTGAGGTCACACTGGTTTATCGCCGTAGCGAGGTTGAGATGCCAGCCCGTCTCGAGGAAGTGAAGCATGCCAAGGAAGAAGGTATCAACTTCCTGACACTGCATAACCCTATCGAATACATCGCAGATGAACAAGGTGCTGTCAAACAGGCTGTACTCCAAGTGATGGAGCTGGGTGAACCTGATGCTTCTGGCCGTCGTAGCCCCGTACCCGTTGAGGGCAAGACGGTTACGCTGGACGTTGATCAGGTCATCGTTGCCGTAGGCGTATCCCCCAACCCATTAGTTCCAAAGAGTATCGAGGGACTCGAATTAGGTCGCAAGAACACTATTGCCGTATCTGAGGAGATGCAGTCATCTCGCAGCGAGATTTTCGCTGGTGGTGATATCGTGCGTGGCGGTGCGACAGTCATTCTCGCTATGGGAGATGGTCGCCGTGCTGCACAGAACATGGATGAATATCTTCAGAAGAAATAATTATGAACGGACTTTATACTATCATATTGCTCATACTAAGCAACGTCTTCATGACGCTTGCTTGGTATGGGCATTTGAAATTACAAGAAACAGGTACATCAACTAATTGGCCTCTCATTGGCGTTATTGTTTTTTCTTGGGGAATCGCTTTCCTTGAATACTGTTGTCAGGTGCCAGCCAACCGTTTAGGTTTTATAGAAAACGGAGGTCCCTTTAACCTCATCCAACTGAAGGTTATTCAGGAATGTATATCGCTGGCAGTATTCTGCATCATAGCCAACATCATGTTTCAAGGAACCCATCTACACTGGAATCATATTCTTGCCTTCCTGTTCATCATCAGCGCCGTATATCTGGTGTTTATGAAATAATGGAGATTTAAACGAATGACAGAGTTAGAAGTTTTAGATCATAAGCTCAGTCGTATCTTTGTCAAAACCTTTGCCACCTATAAGTTACTATGCGACGGTGACAAAATCTTAGTTGGATTATCAGGTGGAAAAGATTCTTTGTTTCTGCTTGAGATGTTAGCCAAACGCTCGCGCATTCATCATCCACAGTTCAGCATCGAAGCAATACATGTGCGAATGGAGAACATACAATACGAGACTTCTACGGATTATCTCCAGCAATTTTGTGATGAGTTAAACGTCCCTTTGCACATTGTTACTACAAGTTTTGAGACAGGAGGTGACTCTTGTCTTTCAGGGCGTGACAAACGTCGTCAAAAATCGCCTTGTTTCCTTTGTTCATGGAATCGGCGTAAGATGATATTTAACCTAGCACAAGAATTAGGGTGCAACAAGATTGCTCTGGGACACCATCAAGATGATATTCTGAAGACCACACTCATGAATCTTGTCTTTCAGGGTCGTTTTGATACCATGCCTGCTCTACTAAAAATGAAAAAGATGCCACTATCCATTATACGCCCCCTATGTATGATGGCAGAAGCCGACATCAAGCGCTACGCTGAACTAAGAAACTACCAAAAGCAAACAAAACTGTGTCCCTACGAAACAGACAGTCATCGAACAGATATCAGCGAACTACTTGAGCATGCCATAGCATTAAGTCCTGAAGCACGTGTTTCTATTTGGAAAGCGCTTAATAGAGATAATAAACTCATCGAAGAATATTAAAAACATTTAATTCTTGGGCTTACATTTCCATTTTTGCACATAATATCTATATCTTTGTGGTGTAGAATGAAAAAAAGCTAATGAACAAGAATATTCTTTTTATCACCTGTCTATTATTGGCATTCTCATTTCTTCCCGCCAATTCCCAGCGTAACAAAGGCAGAAAGGCGAAGAAGGAAGTTATAGTGGAAGATCCCAAGTTTGTTGCAATGCTTGAAGCGACAGCAAAGGTTCTTATCATAGACAGCGTTGTCGTTGACAGTACTCGTTATTTAGATGCGATCATCCCCAATAGCGAAGAAGGCAGAATAACAAAATATAGTAATTTTTTCAAAGGTGAGGGTGAAGGTATCGTTTACCTTAATCAGTTAGAGAACAAGTGCATCTATTCAAAAGTCGACGAAAGCACTGGCAGTAAGATGCTGTATCAGAGCGACTTACTAGCCGACGGATGGACGGATGGTGAGCTTCTGAAAGGTATTGACGATAATAACCAACTGTATGATTTCGACTTCCCCTATCTGATGCCTGATGGTGTAACATTATATTTCTCAGCAAAAGGTGGCGATGGACTTGGAGGTTACGATATTTATCGCACCCGATTCGATATAGAAAGTGGCCGTTACCTACGTCCTGAAAACATCGGACTTCCATTTAACTCAAAGTTTGATGACTATATGCTTGTCATTGATGAGCAAAACCAACTTGCATATTTCGCAACCAACCGCAAACAACCTCAGGGAAAAGTCTGCGTATACTCATTTCTTCCATTTGAAACTCGAACTATTGTAAAAGGAAGTGATGAGAAGATACGTTCACTTGCAAACATTGATCGGATAGCAGATACCTGGGGCAACGGAAGAGAGCGCTGGGCAGCTCTTTCACGCAAGGCCCAAATTGAACAGAAAGCAACCAATGAACGTACAAAAATCAATGATACCAAATTTTCGTTTGTTATCAATGACCATACTACCTATACAAAAATTTCTGATTTCCGCAAGCCTGCCAACCAAACGCGCATAAAGCAGTTGCTTTCTCTTCAGCAGCAATTAGAGGTTCTTCAATCTGCTCTAAACAAATCACGCAATTACTATGCGACGGCATCAAGTCTGGAGCGTAGCCAACTGAAATCGGAGATTCTTGAAAGTGAACAGAAAATCGAAACGATTAAACAACAGATATATCAAATCGAAAAGAATATTCGCATCACGGAAAACAATTAAAAGTCTATGTCTATGGAAAAGAAAACATTTGCTCCCTCTGAATTGATTATTAATAGCGATGGGTCATGTTTCCACCTTCACCTTAAGCCAGAATATCTGGCAAACAAGGTTATTCTTGTGGGCGATCCTGCACGTGTCAACACAGTAGCTAATCATTTCGACGCAATCGAGCACGAAGTCAGTAGCCGCGAGTTCCATACCATCACTGGAACCTATAAAGGCAAGCGCATCACCTGTCAGAGTCACGGTATTGGCTGCGACAATATCGATATAGTAGTCAACGAGTTGGATACACTAGCAAATATCGACTACAAGACACGTACGGAACGTGATGAGCATCGTACACTGACGATGGTACGCATTGGCACCTGTGGCGGTCTTCAGCCATTCACTCCTACTGGCACTTTTGTAGCCAGTGTGAAAAGCATTGGCTTCGATGGTCTGTTGAACTACTATGCCGGACGCAATGATGTCTGCGATCTGAAAATGGAAGAAGCTTTCAAGAAGCACATGGACTGGAACCCCATCAAAGGAGCCCCCTATGTTGCAGTAGCTGATGCCGACCTTATCAATCTGGTAGCTCAGGACGATATGGTGCGAGGCTACACAGTGGCCTGTGGCGGTTTCTATGGTCCACAGGGACGCCAGCTCCGTGCAGACATTGCTGATCCTCAGCAGAACGAAAAGATCGAGGCCTTCGAGTATGACGGCATGAAGATCTGCAACTTCGAGATGGAGTCATCGGCCCTCGCCGGACTTGCCTCATTGTTAGGCCATCGTGCAATGACTTGCTGCATGGTTATTGCCAACCGCTATGCTAAAGAGATGAACACCGAATACAAAAATTCTATTGACACCCTAATCGAGAAAGTACTTGACCGCATTTAAATGAGCGATACAATCTGTGCACTTGCCACCGCCCCTGGTGGTGCAATTGGAATCATAAGAATCTCAGGAGATCAGTCTCTTGAGATTCTTTCGCATGTCTTTAGTAAGAATCTGACTCAAGCTGCGCCAAACACCATCCACTACGGACACATCGTGGCCCACTCTCCCCTCTCTTTGGAAGGGGCGGAGGAGACTCTGATTGATGAGGTGTTGGTGAGTGTCTTTCGCGCACCTCACTCCTATACGGGCGAGGATAGCATAGAAATCTCCTGTCATGGTTCGCGCTACGTCCTTCAGCGCGTGCTCGACCTCCTTTGCCAAAACGGATGTAAGATGGCTCAACCGGGCGAGTTCACCATGCGCGCCTATCTCAACGGCAAGATGGACCTCTCACAAGCGGAAGCAGTAGCCGACCTCATCGCCTCTACCAACAAAACGACTCATCAGATGGCTATGAGTCAGTTGAGAGGTCATTTCTCATCGGCTCTTTCACAACTGCGTGATAAATTGCTGAAACTCACATCGCTTCTGGAACTCGAACTTGACTTCTCCGACCATGAAGACTTGGAGTTTGCCGATCGCACCGAACTGCTCAGTCTGGCTAATGATATCAATGCCCGTGTTATGCGCCTGGCTAATTCATTCGAGACAGGTAATGCTCTCAAGAACGGTATTCCTGTTGCTATCGTAGGTGCACCCAATGTTGGTAAGAGCACTCTTCTCAATGCCTTGCTGGGCGAGGAACGTGCTATTGTCAGCGATATTCAGGGTACCACGCGCGATGCTATTGAGGACACCATTGAACTGGGAGGTATCACCTTCCGCTTTATCGACACAGCAGGCATCCGACATACCGATGATACGATTGAGAATCTAGGCATAGAGCGTTCTATTGCTGCTGCCCAACGAGCTCGCATCATCCTGCTGATGACTCAGCCGGGCGTTCCTTATCCTGAAATTCCTACACGTAACGATCAGACCGTTATCCGCATAGAGAACAAAACTGATAGTTTTCAGGCGAAGTATGGTGTAGGTCTCGACCACCTGCGCCAGCAACTCATTGATGCTGCACCACATACTGATGATAACGACATCATCGTTACCTCTGCCCGCCAATACGAATCACTGACGCATGCACAGGACAATCTGCAGCGCGTTATTGAAGGACTGGAGATGCAACTTAGTGGTGATCTCCTTGCTGAAGATCTCCGTATCGTATTGAGCAACCTTGCCGAAATCACTGGTGAAGGTCAGATTACGCCACAGGAAACGCTCAATAATATCTTCTCCCATTTCTGCGTGGGGAAGTAAAGCATCCTTGCGGCCGCGCAATAGCGCCACTGAGCGTGCAGTGTCTCTCCTGCTTACGCTCAGCAGCGCTGCCCGGCGGAAGGCACTAATGTTTACAAACTTCCGTTCATATTTCACTATTTACCTGTCCCAAATGTTGCTGCCGCCGCCCTCTTGGCTAACCTCAAGCTTGTCGCCGCTGTCGAGGCCACTGGTCTGGA
>Ga0265298_10004472_pt1 | contig 17862 bp, 14 predicted proteins | sample AusTroGonzalo_MG_3_FD_193486 | JGI IMG/M metagenome (GOLD analysis project Ga0265298, IMG submission 193486) | Bovine rumen microbial communities from tropical cattle in Woodstock, Queensland, Australia - Gonzalo_01 | ecosystem: Host-associated > Mammals > Digestive system > Stomach > Rumen ... | reverse complement strand
CACGGAAGAGCGCAGGACCCTCACCGTCTGTACGGTCAGGAAGGTCGATGGTGATGGTGTGGCCGGCACCGTTGAAGACACCTACGTAATCTCCTCCAATACCGATTTGAGTAGTAGTGGCACCCAAATCAATGTTAGCCGTCAGCACGGCATTGGCATTTCTTTCGCCACCATTCACGAGTTCGGCAAAAGCAGAGAAATCCTCCGCCGTGCCAATTTGGTACACGCCGTTTATCTTTTCCAGCGCATACGAAGGCATGCCCAAAGCCAACATCATGACCGTAAAGAGCACACTTAACGATTTTTTACTCATAGAATTGTAGAATTAAAGTTTAAAATAAAATATGTATATATTATTGTGTATTTTTCGCACAAAAGCATGCAAAAATAGCGATAAAACACATTGCTTCAAACTATTTTAAGGATATTTTTCAAATAGAATGCATTTGAAGCAAAAAAGGGCTTAACAAAGGGTAAAAAAAATACCGCGTGAGGTCTATAAAAGCCTCACGCAGTAACCATATTTCAAGAATTTATGAAATTCTATTAATGCATTACGGATTATACCAGATGACGGATGATATCCTCGCGGTCACCGGGCAGGTAATCAATAACAGGAATCTCTATCATGGTGTAAGCACCGGGCTGCTGCTTGAGTGTTGCACGGGCAGCATTTACCAATACCTGAGCTGTCAGAGCAGGGTTATTGATTTTCATATTGAACTCGAAGAGCTGATTGTGTGTCTGACCACTCACACCCTTGCGAACCAAGTTCACACCATGACCCACATCATTCAACTCATCTACGCTATCCACCTGGAAGACATGTGTCTCATCGCTGGCAAAGTAGGGATCAGCCTTAACGGCAGCTGTAACAGCCTCCAAACTGGCACCTTCCTCCAACTCAACATATACCATACGACGGTGGATACCCTCACCAACAGGGATAGTCATGCTCAGCGCATCCTTAACACCTTCCTTACTGCGAACACATACGCTATGACCCATGCTGCGGCCAGGACCGAAGTTGGTATATGTAATACCCTTGGGAGCCAGACTCTGCATAAGAGTACGGACAATACTGTCTGATCCTGGATCCCATCCGGCACTGATGATGCTTACAGCACCTGTCTTCTTAGCAGCAGCATCAAGGCTACGACGCAGGTCACAGATTAGTCCGTGAATATCAAAACTGTCAACAGTATTGATACCCTTAGCCAGACACTTCAAAGCGTATTCTTCAACGCTTCTTGTAGGAGTTGCCAAGATAGCCACATCAACCTTACCCAACTCTTCTACATCCTTTACCACTTTATAGTCAGCCAGTTCTGCGGGTTTATTCTCAGCACCAGCGCGACGAACTACACCAGCAATCTCCATATCAGGAGCGGCCTGTAAAGCCTGAATGGTATAGCGACCAATATTTCCGTAACCTATTACTGCTACGCGGATCTTTTCCATAATTATAATGCTTTTTGTTACCTTCGTTGTTAATTTGCGTGACAAAATTACATCTTTTTCACGAAACAGCCAACAGTTTGTACAAAAAACTTATCCAACTTGGCTTCCACCCTTCACTTCGTCCAGTGTTGTGGTCACACTGAGGTCGCCATTATAGTTGACAGCACTGAGAATCATACCGCAACTTTCCTCACCCATCATCTGACGGGGAGCCAGATTGGCAATGAACAATACGCGCTTACCTACCAGCTGCTCAGGCTCGTACCACTGGGCAATACCACTCAGGATGGTACGGTCCTTGCCACTACCGTCATCAAGGATGAACTTCAGCAACTTCTTGCTCTTCTTTATCTTCTCGCAAGCCTTTACAAGACCCACGCGGATATCCAACTTCTCGAAGTCCTCGAAAGGTATGATGTCCTTAACGGGTGCAGCCTTATAGTTAGCAGCCTCGTTAGCCTTGATGGTATCTTCCAGCTTCTTGATCTGAGCAGCCACCACATCATCCTCTATCTTGGTGAAGAGCAACTCAGGCTTTGGCAATTGCTTGCCGGCAGGCAGCAGATCCAAGCTACCCAACTGTTCCCAAGAGAAGCTTTCCATAGCAATCATCTTACGCAGACGATCGCTGCTGAAGGGCAGGAAGGGCTCGAAGGCGATAGCCAGATTGGCTGTCAACTGCAAGGATATATTGATGATGGTCTTTACGCGCTCAGGGTCGGTCTTAACGACCTTCCAAGGTTCGCAGTCGGCAATATACTTATTACCGATACGGGCCAGATTCATTGCCTCCTTCTGTGCCTCACGGAACTTGAAGCCTTCCAACAAAGCTTCCAGGCGATCTTTCACGCCCTGGAACTCAGCCAGTGTCTCGCGATCGTAGTCATTCAACTCGCCACAGGCAGGTACCACACCCTCATAGTATTTCTGGGTGAGCTGCAGGGCACGGTTCACAAAGTTACCATATACAGCCACCAACTCATTGTTGCAACGAGCCTGGAAATCAGCCCACGTAAAGTCGTTGTCCTTTGTCTCAGGTGCATTGGCTGTCAGCACATAACGGAGTTCATCCTGACGGTTAGGCAGGTCTTCCAGATACTCATTCAGCCAAACGGCATAGTTCTTAGAAGTAGAAATCTTGTTACCTTCCAAGTTCAGGAACTCATTGCTGGGCACATTATCAGGCAGGATATAATCACCGTGAGCCTTCAGCATAGCAGGGAATACAATACAGTGGAACACGATATTGTCCTTACCGATGAAGTGTACCAAACGAGTCTCGGGGTCTTTCCACCATGTCTCCCATGAACCCAGCTCGGGATGTGCATCGCACAACTCCTTGGTGTTGCTGATATAGCCGATAGGAGCATCAAACCATACGTACAGCACCTTGCCTTCAGCACCTTCTACAGGAACGGGGATTCCCCAATCCAGGTCGCGGGTCACAGCACGGGGACGCAAGCCTCCGTCCAACCAGCTCTTACACTGACCATATACATTAGAGCGCCACTCCTTGTGATCTTCCAGAATCCACTTCTCCAGCCAAGTCTGATCCTTATCCAGAGGCAAGTACCAATGTTTGGTAGCCTTCTTGACCAGAGGATTACCTGTTTCTGCATTATAGGGATTGATCAGCTCCTCAGGCGAAAGAGTGGCACCGCACTTCTCGCACTGATCGCCATAAGCTTCAGGAGCATGACAACGAGGACACTCGCCCTTTATGTTACGGTCGGTCAGGAAGTGACCTGTCTGCTCATCGTAGAACTGCTCACTAACCTGCTCAACGAACTTTCCGTCGTCATAGAGCTTGCGGAAGAAATCGCTGGCCAACTTATGATGCGTCTTGCTGGTAGTACGACTGTACACATCAAAAGAGATCCCGAACTTCTCGAAGCTGTCTTTAATAAGATAATGGTAACGGTCAACAACCTCCTGAACTGTAATGCCCTCCTTACGGGCACGGATAGTAACAGGCACGCCATGCTCATCTGAACCGCCAATGAACAACACGTCACGACCTTTCAGACGCAGGTAGCGGACATAGATATCAGCAGGAACATACACGCCTGCCAAATGACCTATATGAACAGGACCGTTTGCATAAGGCAAAGCGGACGTTACAAGGGTTCTCTTGAAATTCTTTTCCATAATATTATTATTGTTTATTTTATTCTTCCCAAATTGTCTACAGAACTGCCGTGAAGGCTAATCCTATGGTATTATGTTCCGTCTCGAAGGTTGGCACCACCATCTTACTGACGGCATTCTGCTTATTCTTCTTGGACGCAAATAGTTTCTTCTCTAAGGGATAAAGCCAGTAGGCTACATTAGCCGAGAGGATACCTATACCGGCACCAGCCAGCACATCATTACACCAATGCTTGTTGTTGTATACACGGAAAACACCTGTTGCAACAGCAATCGCATAGGCAGCTGAGCCTATGCCCCAACCATATTCCTTTCGCACCAATTCTGCTCCTGTAAATGCCGTCGCAGTATGACCCGAAGGAAAAGATTTTCTATCAACACAATTAGGCCTTGTTTCCCTGACAGTATATTTAAGACCGTTTACCAAAGCTACTTCTACAGCATAGGCGGTAGCAGAAATCAGTACCCTGTCGGCAAAATCATGCTTATGCTTTACTCCCAAGCAACCCAAAAAGAGATTACCCGCAACAGGCGCATACTGAATATAGTTATCCACCTCATGATGAGCACCTTCACCCCAGCCCCCCAACTTATCATTAAAGGCAACTCCCACGCCACCGACAGCTATCAATGCTCCCGGCACTATCAGTTGCGTCGCCTTGAACTTATGCTCTGTGCCACACACGTCAGTAATGCTGTCCTGCAGGACAACATCCTGAGCCATCATGCTTACAGAGTAAAGCAGACTTAACAATATTGGAAACAACCTTCTCATCTTTTCGGTTAGTGGTTAGGGGTTAGCGAAAATTTTGAATTTTGAATTTTGAATTTTGAATTTTGAATTCTCAATTCCCAATATTTATCTCCCTCAGTTTATCATAGCTGCGCTGCAGGATAGCCTTTGTGCGGAGCACCTTGTTCTCAGCCTCATCTCCTTCGGAATATACCACACAGCCCGACTGCAAGTCCATCATTGTCACACCCGTACTGTCAGCGAAAAGCATTCCGGAAGGATAGGTAGCATAGGCAAAGGGATATTTATAATTCCTACTCAGCACATTACGGCTCCAGGGATAATCCTTCCGGCTTATCTGCATCTGCGCAAGCAGTGTGCCCACCATATCACTCTGGCTGACAAACATATTGTATGTCTTGGGTTGCTTTACGGCACCTCCCACCATCAACAGGGGCATACGGAAGAACATGGGATGTTGGTAATCCAGTTGGTACATACTTCCATGGTCCGCAAAGATAACAACCACCAGATTATCCCACACAGGCGTATGGCTCAAGCTATCCAGGAAGGCTCCAAGGCAGTGGTCGGTATAGGCAAAGGCATTGTACACCTCATTCTCCAACTTATGATAGGGAACCGTCCAAGGCTCGTGACTGGATATAGACTGGTATCCGAAGTACCAGGTTGAATCCTTACGTGTAGTCAATATGTTGTACAGACGCTGGAAGGAGATGCTGTCATTGGCTCCCCACGCATCACGCTCTTCTTCAGGAACATCCAGATTGCTGATATCCCAAATTGTCTGGAAGCCGGATGCAAGCAGATAATTCCGCTTGTTCATATTCTCGGAATGACCGCCATACAGATAATCGGTCTTATAGCCATAGGCAGCCAAGGTGCTAGCTATGCTGGGAAAATGACCCAGACAGTCATCCTCCATCATCAGACTATAGGTAGGATAAGACAAGTAACCAGAAAGGGCACTTACCGTTCCCCTGTCCGTACGGAAGCTGCTAGCCCATGCATTAGTGAAGTTCACACCTTGCTTCATCCATCGGCACAACTCAGGCGTTACACCTTCTGCCCCACCCAGGGTCTCCACAAAAGAGGCACCGAAGCTTTCCAACTGAATGGTCAGCACATTGGGGCGGGTAGTTGTCAGCAGTGTATCCATGATATCATCCATCTGCTCAGGATAGAGGCCATTCATCAACTCGTCACATTCCTCATCCTTCATACTTCTGACCTGTTTCCGGGGTGCCTGCTGGTAGATCCACAATGAGTGCAGCATATGACCCGGTGTATTCACGGCTGCATGATTCAGGACTATGGGTTGGAACTCAAACACATCGGATTCCGTACACCTTTGGCCTGTTATGCCCCAAACGGTGAATAGCAGCAGTGCTCCTGTTGCCAGGAAGTTGGTCCTGTTGATACCACTCCCCTCCTCCATCACACGCTTGGGAGTCATCAGGATGGCTGCAACGATTGTCCCTACAATCAGAATGGCAGCCGAAGAGAGACACGTTACAATGTACCACATGGGAGCACTGGCTCCTGCTGACCCGGGTGATGACATATAGTTGAAGATGCAGGCGTCCAATTTGAACTTCCAATGGTGATACATCACAATATCGCCTACCGTAACTACAACCACAAGCAAAAGTGCCAACACAAGATAAGGCGACAGGATAGCCCTGAGGCGCATCTTGGGATAGCGCAAACTGAAGGCTGTTACCACCCATACGGGCAGTGTCAGCAAGGCTGCCACACTAAGGTCATATGCCAGTCCTGCCCACAAAACACTAAAGATGTTCAGCACTGTGCATTGGTCTCCAGCATTGTAAAGCATAAACGCAATTTTCCCCACCAGCGAAATGATGGTGAGGAACATTACAAACCGAAATATATAAAGTACCCTCTTCATTGAAACATTCTCGCTAAGCGCTAACCTTTAACCGCTAATCGGTTTCCCTCCTCTCGGGGAGGAGTCAGGGGAGAGGCTTTTTATTTTCTCCCAAAATCTGCCGGGATCTCACCCCATTGGGCAGTTTCCCACTTCAACACTTGTGCATGCTGCGGATTCTTCCAAAGCCAGTCCTCGGCACGGGCAATCAACTGGAAGAGACCTTCCGTCTCAGGCGTATGTTCCAGCTTTGTCTTGCACCTGCGGTTCTTGACCCAGAGGATGGCGTTGTACGAGTCGCTATATACCTTCATGTCCCAGCCCTTCTGCTTTATCAGCGCCAAAGCATGGACAATCGCAAGGAATTCGCCAATGTTGTTGGTGCCATGCACAGGACCGTAATGGAACAGTCGCTGCTCATTACCCAGATAGACCCCCTGATATTCCATAGGGCCCGGGTTACCACTACAGCCAGCATCCACCGCAATAGCATTGAAATCTACTATTCCCTTTAGCTTCTCGTAATCCACAGCTATGTTAATTCAAAAATCAAATTTCAAAATTCAACTTATTCTTTTAATTTACGATTTGCTATTGATTTACGATTTTGTTATTGTATTATTTCTATTGTTGCCCTTGTTTATCCAAATGATCAAATAGTTAAATGACCATTAAATCGTAAACAGTAAATCGTCAAATAGTAAATAGGCTTTACATCCTTTCAGGTACCTCGATACCTAAGAGACCCATACCGTTCTTGATTACCTGACTGACAGCGGCAGAGAGGGCGATACGGAACTGGCGCTTCTTCTCATCCTCCTCACGCAGCACACTGAAGTCGTGATAGAACTGATTGTACTCCTTCACCAGCTCGTAGCAGTAGTTGGCAATGCAACTGGGGTTATAGTCGGTGCCAGCCTGCTTAACGGCTGCCTGAAAGCCCTGCAGATGCTGGATAAGGCTGATTTCCTTATCGCTCAGCTCAGTATCCTTAGCCAAATCTGCAAGGTTTACCTCACCTGCCTTACGCAGGATACTGCGGATACGGGCATAGGTATACTGAATGAAGGGACCTGTATTACCATTGAAGTCGATACTCTCTTCAGGGTTGAAGAGCATATTCTTACGGGCATCCACCTTCAGGATGAAGTACTTCAGGGCACCCATACCAACGATGCGGGCAATCTCCTGAGCCTCCTCTTCAGTGATACCTTCCAGCTTATTTACCTTGTCGGCGCTCATCTGGCGGGCATCCTGAATCATGGTAGCTATCAGGTCATCGGCATCCACAACAGTACCCTCACGACTCTTCATCTTACCGTTAGGCAACTCTACCATTCCATAAGAGAAGTGTACCAAATCCTTACCCCACTTGAAGCCCAGCTTATCCAACAGGATAGAGAGCACCTGGAAGTGGTAGTTCTGTTCGTTGCCCACCACGTAAATCATCTTATCGATGGGGAAATCCTGGAAGCGCAGCTTGGCTGTACCGATGTCCTGCGTCATGTAAACACTGGTACCGTCAGAACGGAGCAGCAACTTCTCGTCCAAGCCTTCCTTGGTCAGGTCTGCCCATACGGAGCCGTCTTCTCTGCGATAGAAGAAACCCTTCTCCAGACCTTCTTCCACCTTCTCCTTACCTTCCAGATAGGTATTGCTTTCGTAGTATATCTTGTCGAAGCTTACGCCCAATGCCTTGTATGTCTCATCGAAGCCGGCATATACCCATTCGTTCATCTTCTTCCACAAGCCACGAACCTCTGGGTCGTTCTGCTCCCACTTCACCAGCATCTCATGAGCTTCCTTGATGAGAGGAGCTTCCTGCTTAGCCAGCTCCTCGTCCATACCCTTGGCAACCAACTCCTTTACCTCCTCACGGTAATGCTTATCGAAGGCAACATAGTAATCGCCGATCAGATGATCACCCTTCTTGCCACTTGTCTCAGGAGTCTCGCCGTTGCCATACTTCAGCCATGCCAGCATGCTCTTGCAGATGTGAATACCACGGTCGTTAACGATATTGGTCTTCACTACCTTGTTACCATTGGCCTGCATTACGTTGGCAAGCGCCCAACCCAACAAGTTGTTACGTACATGACCCAAGTGAAGGGGCTTATTGGTATTCGGACTTGAATACTCAATCATCACCAAGGGACTCTGCTCCGTAACAGGAACGAAACCGAAGGTGGGGTTCTGCTGAATGCTCTCCAACAATTCAATCCACTGAGCGGGATTGATAGTCAGGTTCAGGAAACCCTTGATGACGTTAAACTTACTGATTACCTCGGGCACTTTCTCCACCAGCTTCTCACCAATCTCCTGTGCAGTAGCCTCTGGGGCTTTCTTGCTCATCTTCAGGAAGGGGAATACCACCAGAGTCAGCTGACCCTCAAACTCGGCACGAGTCTCCTGCAACTGTACCATTTTCTCTGGTACCTGTAGCCCGTACAACTCCTCAATTACGGCCTGCACGGCCTTCATTATTTTGTCTGCAATTTCCATATTCTACCTTATATATATAAATTTCGGGGTGCAAAATTACGAATAAGTGAGTGATTTTCCAAATATATTTGAGAAAATCCGAACGAGAGTAACTTCGAGACTGCGTAGCAGACTCAAAATTATGAAAAAAAGAAAAAAGATAGTGAAATTAGAGGAAATTACGAAACAAAAATGCTTTTTTATTTCTTATCTGTCATTCTTCTGACGTTAGCACCCATTCAAACTTCTTTTCCCATCGCCAGATGGTAACACGTGCAATGTCCGTCATATTTATAATCTGCTGTTTAGACAAACCTATACGTATCAGGTACAACACCTGCATTTCCTTGTCGCTAACACGTCTGTGTTGTTTCAGAATCGTCTCATGGAAAGTAGGATACAACTCATCCACAGCCTTGTAAAGCTGTTTCCATTCAGCCAGTGTCATCTCTTTCTTACCCTTCGAGGCTGCACGGACGGCACGGATGACATCCTCCGCCTTACCCTCGAATTCCGACTGGTGCAACAGCTTTATGAACGTCTTGTTCTGCTCCTTCTTCTCCTCCAACTGCTCTTCCGTCTTCTTCAGCACATCATTATTCTCCAACAGTTCTTGGTTCACACGTTGCAGTTTTTTCTTTACATCATCCAGTTCGGAAGAAGAGCGTTTCAAAGATGCCATCGACTCAGCCAAGTCCTTCTCCTTGCGCTTAATATCCTCGCGCAACTTCTTGTCATCGTCCGACACACGCTGCAATTCAGAAGACAAGGCTGCCACCTCTCTCAGATGCCGCTGCTTTCTCTTGAAGTTAAGGATATATGTCACAGACGCAATCAACGCACCTGCCAGGAATACAATAACAGAGATACTCTTGTAGCGTTCTTTCTCCTCCTTCAGGTCCTGCTCCCTTTTCTGATCCAGATGATACTGGTAAGCATTATTGACCGTTGCAGCCAGTTCCTGACGCTTACCAAAGTCCAGCGAGTCGCTGAACATCATGTAAGCCGCCGCATACATTCTGGCTTTTTCTGCATCACCCACTTTATTATACATGTTAAACATGAGTTTTGCGGCATCATATTTAACAAGAATATCAGTACCATCGACCAGGATCCTGTCAAAATAAACGGCAGCAGAATCTGCCACTCCCAAAGTCCTGTAGTATTCCCCCATCGCCAAACAGGTATATGTAGGAGTACCCTCCAACGGATTTCCTTTTATCAGTTTAATGCAATCCTTAGCTTTGGACATTGCCTTCAATTCAGAATAGTGATGCAACAAGGCAACCACAATATCCTGATATAACATTTCTGATTTGGACTGAACAATACGCGAATATACTGAGTCATACGCAGTTTCCGCCTCCTTGTATCTTCCAAGTGCCTGATTAGAGGCGCCTAAATGTGAGAACGGGATTGCCGGATCAGTATTAGTCTTCTTACATATTTCCAACTCTTTGAGTGCAGCCTTCAACGATTCACCATAATTTTGCACCTTATATTCCAGATAGTTGATATTGGAATAGGTATTGCACAGCATCACGGAGTCACATTTCGCAGGATTAGTATTCGCATAATCCAAGGATTTAAAGAAGTGCTCCAGTGCTCGAGGCGTATCCTGCAAATCACGATACACACTGCCTGCATAATAGTGAACCTCCTGTTTGTCGGCATCAGAACCATTGTTCTCGAAGTAGGTCACCAGTTTCTTTATCATAATATCCGAGGTGGGCAACTTATATGCCTTATCATTCAAACGGATACGCAAGAGATCATATTTGTTCTTGATATAGTCACTTTCTCCTCTGACCTCAATTTCCAATGAATCAAGCATAGACAACGCCTTCTCAGGTTCATTGTTACCTACTGCTTTTATCTGCTCCATCCTACCCAAAGAATGATCTTCTGAGCATGCCGCCAGGAGCAAAGTCATGAGCACGAAAAAGTGCCCAAAAAGATGTTTTTTCATATACAACACATCTAAAATCGGGTACAAATCTACACAAAAAAAATGAATAAAATGTGTTTCTTTGGCGAAAAAATGTTTCATTTTGTTTCACATTGCGATGTTTCACGATTAAAAGAGGTAGTGCTATGATACATTTTATCTTCCTGTATTTGTGTGTGTTATGAGATTCAAAAAAAGAATGTAACATTTTTTAACAAAAAGTGAAACAAAATGAAACATAAAAATTTTTTGCGTTTGGTTGATAGCTCGTAATTTTGCATTCGAAACATTAAAACCAACACAAAAAAAGTTATGAAAACAACAGTAAAATTTTTCGTGATTCTATTTGCTCTGGTAATGCAAGTGTCTAATGTACGCGCAGACGGACCTAAACCTATAGTCGTTCAGGGTACAAGAGACAACGTCCCAACCGTTAGTGGCAACGTAGGTCCAAGAAGAGGACGTGCAACAGTCGTAACATTGGATATGGACATCATGCTGGATTTGGAGAATCGTTGCCTTAACTTCTATGACACTGAAGGTAGAACTATTACCTATTATATATATGATGAAGACGAGTTCGAGGTAGCCAGCGGAACCATCTCTTTCGCTACTGTAGAAGAAGCCACCGTTTCTCTGTCAGGTTTGGCAGATGGTATCTACTTACTCAGTATTGAATGCGACGACACTACCTACGAAGGTGAATTTGGTATTGAATAGTAATTTAATTGCATAATAATATTTTCTGACAAAAGTATTATACTAGCAGGTCACGCACGCTGTTTGTCACACAATTATTTGAACCTCACACTGTTTCTTTAATTCAGGGAAGTCTGCAACGGCATTTGCCGCCCAGACTTCCCCAAGTGAGGGACTCACTTCATAAGAAAAAACGGAAACCAATCACAGCTCCTGACCGTACAACTAACAAAAAACGAACATGAAACGATTATTCACTTACATTATAGCCATCGCGCTGTTTCCACAAGTAATTTCAGCAGTAAATCTTGTATCAAGACCACAGAAATCTTTTTCTGTGTCACAGACATGCGTGATTACACACAATGCTCACAAGAACATTAGTTGCCTGGCTCCCAACATCTGGTCAGCCTACAATGCCCACAATCATAATGGGGAATGGAAGATTGAGAATGTACAGCAACAATCCAATCAGAACAAGCCCGAGATGCTAAGCAAAAACTTCTGCCAGCAGAAGTCAGCCACTAGCATGCGTCACTTGTTTGGTAGCAGAATAAGCAACCTGTCACAACAGAGGTTGGCACAAGTTTGGTAGTACCCAACCAAGGTTAAGTTAATATAGAAAGCACACACAAGGTTTTTGTAGAAAAGAATTGTTTAAGGTAAAGTGTTGGTAATGCCTGTCAAACCCTTGCATCAAAGGGGGCGACGGGCTTACCTCTTTTTATTTCAATGCCTTGTTTATCTGCACCTCAATATCCTTCAACACCTCGTCATTGAAGCCGGTCTGCTCCCAAACTTTCTTGCCTTGGCGGTCATAAAGGCAGTATTGTGTAATACCACCAGGAATGGGTATTTCTTTCCATTTCATCGAAGAAATGCGATAATGAATACCAGGAATCTTAAGCACACTTTCTGTCCAAGCATTCATGAAGCTTGACTCGTCTGTTATATAAACGAACACAACATCCTTACCTTTCAGTTTCTCTTTCAGCGGCTCCATTGCCTCTATACCTCTTTTGCAAGGTCCACACCAAGTAGCCCAGAGATCAAAGAAGACAATCTTTCCCGGATGCTCGTCCACAATGGTCTGCAGCAGTTTATCGCCAGATGATTAGTTGTTTCATAACTATTGTTTTTTAGGTTTCTTGTCGAATCGGTAAACGACGTGAAGGAGGGCATAGCGAGGCAGCACGTTGGTGTAAGTCTCTGTACGTCCCTGAGCATTGATAGTGCGTGTGACGTTAGAAAGCTGACCTAAGATATCGAAACCGTCGACCACCACTAACCACTTACCCTTGAGGAAGGGACGGGCCAGACGGCCATTCCAGACAACATCCTTGGTGTTAAGTTCCGGATCGGCATAACCTGTACGCCCATAAAGGGTGAGAGCGGTAGTGAGATCTAACTTCCATGGCAGATGAACAGTAGCATCTGCTCCTACACGATATTGCCAGGCAGAGATGTTCTGGAACGTAGTTCGGTCGCTGCTGTAACGGTCCCAAGCGAAATCCGAAGAGAAGTTTAGGAAATGTTTGCCAAGTGAAAGGCTGAGCTTAGGCGCAAAAGAGAGCGTTAGGTTACGGACGATGCTTTTATCTGTTGCCATCTCTTGTCCGCTGCCCCCTGATCCTTGTTCCTCGCTCATCAAGTCCACACTGTTATTATAGCTGAACTGCGTGACCATGCTGGCGCTATGTTTCCTGCCATCACCAAAGCTATAGTTAATGGTATGCCTTGCAAAAGCCTTCCAGTTGCCGTTGACATTCTCAGGCCGGTAGGTGCGGATACCTGTCTGGCGATCATAAACCTGTCCCATTCCTATGGCGTTATGGGTAAAGCCATAGTTGAGATCTATACGGTTGTGCATACTTTTGTTCATTGAATACAAGTTGCCGTCAAGCGTCGTCTCCATGCGAAGAGCATAGCGTAGGTCCGGGTTACCGATACGGATATTCATGGGATCTGTATTGTCAACAATGGCAGCCTCATTCATCAGATCAGGTGCTTCATTCTCCAGTTGTACTTCAAGTCCTGCATGATGTCCGTCTTTGGTTCTGATCCATGGCTTGACGGAGAATTCGAAGGTAGGGGCAAAGCGATGAAGGACCGTATCAATGCTGCCACGTTCATAATCGTTTCGCTGATGGTTAAGCGTAGAGAAGACATCAGTGTCTATGTATAGCTTCCCCCAATTCCCTTCATTGAGGACATATTTAAAGGTAGCATAAAAGTTGTGCTTGTTTTCTATGTAATGGCTCAGGCTGCTGTTTGTGCGATCAAAGACATGCTGATACTCGCTCATACTGGGTAGCAAGTCAATGGGGCGGGCAAAGGAAGAGTCGGCACCTGCCAATTGGTCAAGGCGATAGATGCTCTCTTGCTCACGCCGGTTGTTATGAGTGAGGCGATAACACATTTCAAGCCTACGATATCCTTTCCCCAGAGAAAACACGTACGCCACAAAAGGAGAAAGTTCAAACTTGCTGCGAGGCGGCGTGTCGACGAATTGGTGACGGAAGAGAGGTGGCTGTTGAGACTCCGTGTAATCAGAGCTTTGCCTGGAGAACTGCTGTCGGGCATTATGTCTGTAATTGCCGTCCATACCGAACTTTAGAATGTCATTGGTGCCCTTTATCTTCATAGTTCCATAGAACCTTAAAGAGGTATCAAGGTTGTGTCCTATGCCAAGGTTCTCGCGCAACTGGCGATTGATGAGCGTATCACGCAGATTGGGACGGGACGATGTTGGGGAGAAAAGGTCATCAAGCAACTGACGGCTGACCTCCGATACAGGTGCAGCAAACAACCCCGACGTACTACCCGATGTATTATTGAAATGATTGTATTCCACTTCGGCACTGCCGTTCAGCATCACCTGCTTGCCCCTATAGGTATATTCATTATACGTCTGTACCCACCAATCATCATCTTTTGCATGACTGAAGTCGTAGTTATAGGTATCGCCATTAGGCAAGAAAGTCTGTGACGTTGTGCGCTGCTCTTGCCGTGTCGTGGAATGCGACACAACAACTTGGCCATCGTAATCCTTCGTCTTGTCCTCGTTTTCCACGCTAACAGTTACCAATGCCATCTCGTTGCTTCGAAGATGATTCCCCGAATTTGGCGCCCATGCCTCCTCACTACTTAAATTGAAACCGTCATCGCTCAAGTTATTTGCCTTGGCGACGATAGCTATCCGTGAGCGTTCAGTATTTTGCATGGCAAAGAGGCGTGCCAGATAGGGCGTCTCGTCCTGACGGATACCGGTTCCTGCTTCAACATTTACTATCCAGTTCTTCATGTATTCCTTCTTCAGACGCACGTCTATGACGTGATGCTGTGTGCTTTCGTCGTTACGCCCCAGCCACTCATTCTCCTTGGTCTGCTTGTCGTAAACCGATACGTTCTTTACCGTATATGCCGGCAGGTTCTTGAGCAACAGTTTCTTGTCGCCTTGGAAGAATTCCTTCCCATTGAGCAAAAGGTCATCCACAAACTTACCGTTGTGATAGATACGCCCGTCTTCCTTGAGTTCCATGCCCGGCAACTGCTCCAACAAGGCATCCAGCATAGAACCCTCCGCAAGCTTGAATTCATCGGCATTATAGACAATGGTATCGCCTTTGTAATAGAAGCGGACACGCGATGCCGTGACGGTTACCTCCCGTAACGTACTCTTCTCCTTATGCATGTAGAACGATGACACCATCCGCGCCGTTTCCCTACGTCCAACATGGTCCATCGCATAATTGTAATATATGGTCCGATAGTTATCATACGAGATACGGAAGATATAATTGCGCGGGAGGGCAGGCACTTCGAAAGAGAAATGTCCCGTATAGCTCCCTATTTCCTTTCCGCTCCCGTCATAGCCAAAGATGTAATGTCTGGCACTTGTAGTATCAATGACCGTGCTGTCTTCTCCTAACATTTCCACTTTGGCTCCAATCAGATACCGACGTGTATCAGCATCATAGACGCATCCATTCAACTTTATGGTGCGAAACTTATAATCCTTGTCATACTGAATGAATATCTGCTTGTCTTTTATCTTTGCCTTCACGGGCTGACCTTGGCAGAGCCGTTTGATGGCAGCCGTCATGGAGAGGCCGTTGAGGTTGGCATATACAGGCAAATTATCCAGGTCGTTCACTATGAAATTGATGGTATAGCCCGTATTCATGTCACGCAAGGTGGCAAGAGCTGTCGCCAATGACTCACCATGAAATGTCAGGTCGCGTGCCGAGATATTAAGGCAGGCACTTATATATATAAGTAGGCACAAGGCAGCCTTTCTCATCTCAGAGCCTCCTTCTTCACGTCAGAATCAACAAACAGGGTGTCAAAATTCTGGCTAATCTTGATTCCTTCAAACATATTCATCATATTTAGTAAATTTATTAAGTGTTTGCGTCGTATTACGGGTCATGATTACAGAAAAAACTAACCTTAAGTGCGTTTTTTCACTCCAAATATACTAATTTCTAATTACAGAAGAATAAACAAAGGTACTTATTAACAATTGGAGAGAATGATTTAACACTTATTTGCACATACAGAAAAAGCCTCCCCAGAATCTGGAGAGGCTCCCAACTATTAACAACACAAACTATGCAACTATACGCTTGATGTAGCGTGCAGACGTTTTATTGGCATCGTAGCTAACTATCACTTCACGAGTGCGTGCATTCCAGTATGCATCCTTAACACCGCTGATGCGACGGGCTTTAGCTTCAATTCTCTTGGGATTATCACGATGACCTACCTTGATGCTGCAGGTCTTCATGTCAGGACGGTAAGCATGCCTCATGTCGATGTGACCAGGCTTGTGGTCCTTCTTGTCGAAATGAGTATCCTTCCTATGATTATCTACTACAACAGCATGATTTCTTCTGCCGTTGTCAACTACGTGACCTCTATTATTAGCCTTTGCAGGCATTGCGAATGCGATTGCCATCATCATCATGGCTGCCATCGCTTTGTTCATCATCTTCTTCATAACCTTAAACTTTAAATGGTTCAACATTTTGTTTCTTGATTGCAATGGCAAAGGTAAGGCCTTTCCATAGGGTACAGAAATGAAATTCCCCATACCTTCAGGATAAATTCCCTAAAGATATGGGGGAGATGCCCCGTCCTTAAGTGAAGAGTGAAGAGTGAAGAATGAAGAATCTTCGCTAATCGCTAACCACGAACCGCTAACCTTTACTCGTGAATATCCACTGGTGTAAGTGTATACCCTTCCTTGCGAAGCATGTTAATCAGTCCGTTTTCCCCTGGCAGATGCAGGGCACCAACGGCAATGAGGCAAGAACCTTGGTGAACATTTTTGTCTATAACGGGTATCCAACGGTGATTACGCTCGTTAACAAGTTCTTCGTTTGCCACTTCCATAAATTGCGCCGACGTTGGGAAATCAGTATTTTGAAGCATTTCCTCTCTACTCTTCAAGGCAGCATCTAAGTCGCCCTTTAGATAGAATTCCTCAAATTTAGCACTATATTGGTTGGAAATACTGTCTCCCGTCAAGAAAGAAAGGTATAAAGCCTTGGCCTGTTCTTTAAGTCCGATAGATTCGCAAGCTACAGAGTCTATTCTCTCGTCAAGTGCAAGTTGATCGGCCACGGTTTCCATATAAAAGGGGCGTTTGCCTGCTTCTATGGCCTTTGCGGATAATTCGGAGTCCATAACTTTTAGGAGCTCTTTCTTCATGACTTTCTCATGGACCTTTATTATGGTTTTATATTTACTGATAATGGTACTTGTAAACATGGGTTTTAGTTTCTTGTAATCAAAAGGAAAAATTTTCCTTTGCTTCAGAGACTCCTGCATAAAACTGTCCACATAATGAAACTCTTCGGTATTCTCAAAAAGGTTAGAGAAATTTTCTATACTATCAGGCAGCAAAGCGTATGTAGGATTGTTTGGGGAGAAATACATAGCCCTATGTTTTTTGTACGCCTCTACCATTGATTCGTCTGTCGTATTGCATTCTACTGCCACAGCATCGACTTTCGCAAATATCTCCTTGTACTTGGGCAGTGTGTCCAGATATTGGTAATCTATTTTAGTATCGTCGGGACCATGAAATGTTCCCAGCAGATAGGACTTCTGAGTGAGGTCCTTCCCTGAAATCTCCCAAAGGATGCTGTTTACGGCTGATGATTCAGCCTGTGAGAATACATTATTAATACACGCGATAAGAGCAAACAAAGTAAGTGTGATACTTTTCATTTTATTTATTCTACGTTTGAAGTTAATTCATCTATCTGGTCAAGGATTTTCTGGTAATGACGTTGGCGTTTGAAGTATCCCCAAAGGAACATACCAAAGCCACAAAGAGCACATATAACAAGCATCACATGTATTCTATGAAAATCTCCCACAAGGCATTTCTGGTAAACCTCCCATATCAACCATATTGGGAAAACAATGTTCAATATCAAACCATATTTGAACCATTGTCCGTGGAGTTTCTTT
>Ga0265298_10004470_pt1 | contig 17867 bp, 10 predicted proteins | sample AusTroGonzalo_MG_3_FD_193486 | JGI IMG/M metagenome (GOLD analysis project Ga0265298, IMG submission 193486) | Bovine rumen microbial communities from tropical cattle in Woodstock, Queensland, Australia - Gonzalo_01 | ecosystem: Host-associated > Mammals > Digestive system > Stomach > Rumen ... | reverse complement strand
CGGGCGTCGCCCAGATACACGAAGACGGTCACGAACGGCGCCTGGCCGTTGGTGGTCATGAGCGTCACCACCTGGTACTGGATGGTCTGCACGCCCTTCTGCACTTCCTTGCGCACGCGCTTTTCGACGATCTTGTCGAAGGCAGCCCGGTCCATCGTGACGCCCGCGAGCTCGTTCTCCTCCTTGAGCTCCTTGGCGATGGCCTTGCGCGAAATGTCCACAAACGGCGCAAGATGCGTGAGCGAGATGGACTGGCCGCCATACTGGTTGGACGCCACCTGCGCGATGATTTGCGTGGCGATGTTGCAGGCGGTGGAGAAGCTCTTGGGCTTTTCGATCATCGTGCCGGAGATTACGGTGCCGTTCTGCAGCATGTCCTCCAGGTTCACGAGGTCGCAGTTGTGCATGTGCTGCGCGTAGTAGTCCATGTCGTGAAAATGGATGATGCCGTCCTTGTGCGCGGCCACCACGTCCGCCGGGAGGAGGAGACGCGAGGCCACGTCCTTCGACACCTCGCCCGCCATGTAGTCGCGCTGGACCGAATTGATGGTGGGGTTCTTGTTCGAGTTCTCCTGCTTCACGTCTTCGTTGTTGCACTCGATCAGGGACAGGATCTGCTTGTCGGTGGTGTTGGCCTGGCGGAGGAGACTCTGCTTGTAGCGGTAGGTGATGTACTTCTTCGCGATCTCGTGCGCGCCCATCTCCATGATCTTCGTTTCCACCACGTCCTGGATCTCTTCCACCGTCATCGCGCGGTCGCGGGCGGCGCACACTCCGGCCACTTCGTCGGCGATGAGCTTGATGCGTCCTTCCGAAAGCGCGTTCTTGTAGTCTACGGCCTGCGAGGCCTTGCGGATGGCGTTCTCGATCTTCGTCACGTCGAACGGCTTTTCCTCGCCCGAACGCTTGATGATCTTCATCGCCTTGGTTGCGGTTTCTGACATGGTCTTCTCCTTGAGGTTGTAGGATTTCTAAATGGTCGATGTATATTATACAACATCTAGGGGATAAAAGTCAATAGGGAAAATGAAAAATCTTTATCTTGTGGTAGCGACGGCTGTCGCTCCACAAGATATTGTGGTTTTGGTCGTTACCGTACGGATTTGACTACCGAAAGCAAATTCCGGTTGCCGGCGCGCTCGTAAGCGACGGAGTCGGCCATCTTGCGCACCATCATGATCCCTAAGCCCCCGATGGGACGCTCTTCGGCGGAAAGCGTGATATCGGGGTCGGCATGGGCGAGCGGATCGTAAGGGGTTCCATCGTCGCTGAAGACGAGTTTCACCCCGGACGGATCGGTCAGGAACTCCACATCCATCTCGAATCCGGACGCGCCGGAGTGCTTGACGATATTGGAGGCGATTTCGTCCAGGATGATGTGCAAGGTGGCCATGGTGCCCGGATCGGCCTTCACTTCCGCATCCAGCCAATCCGAAGCTTCCGCGATGCCCGCCTGGGTGTTGGGGAACGAACGGGTGCGCCGCGCGCCGTTGTAGCGGACGATGAGCTGGGTGCAGTCGTCGGCCTGCTCCACCCCGAGTCCATGCGCCCGCACGCAGGCCAAAGTGGCCCCGAGGAGACTCGAATGACCGTTTTCGAACAGCGCAGTGCCGTTGTTCAGCATGCCCGCGATGGCGCTCTCCAGCCGCTCCTCGCCGAACAGTTCGCTGTTGCCGTCGGGCTGTTCGGTGATGCCGTCGGTGTAGAGGTAGATGGCGTCGCCGGGCGCAAGCGTAAAAGTTTCGCTGTGGTATTTGATGCCCGGCATCATGCCCAGCACCAGATCGGGGCGCGTCTTCAGGTAGCGGGTCCGGCGCCCTTCCGCGTCCGGCCGGCCGGAGATGGCGATGGGCGGATTGTGCCCCGCGTTGACGTAGGTGACGACACCGGTCTCCAGATCCAGTTCGCCGATCCAGGCGGTGACGAACATGTTGGCGCCATTGTCGCGGCTGAGCGCGTCGTTGGCCTCGGACACCACTTCCGCCAGCGGCTTGCCCGTCTGGGAAATGCCCTTGATGGACGCTTTGGCCCGCATCATGAACAGTGCGGCAGGCACGCCCTTGCCGCTCACGTCCGCCACGAGAAACGTAATCTTGCTGGCGCTGGAGAAATAGAAATCGTAGAAGTCGCCGCCCACGTCCTTGGCGGTTTTCATTTCGCCGAAGATATCGAGCCGGTGCTCGCCGGGGAACGGCGGGAAAGTGCGCGGGATGGCGCTTTCCTGGATCTCGGCCGCCATGGCCATTTCGCTCCTGCGCTGCGCGGCCAGCTGCCCTTTCACGTAGCGGGCGATCACGATGCCCACCAGGATGGCCGCCATCACCAGCGCGAGGCCGTTGAGAAACGCCGAAGTGATCACCAGCACCCGGCGCTCCACCACCGCCGTCCGTTTGGGGATGCTGATGTACACGGGGAAGCCTTCTATCATGCGCTTTTCGCAGTAGTGGTCGGGACCCGGATCCTGCCACTGGCTGCCCTCGCGTCCACTAACCGGATGCGAAATGATGGTGCCGTTGCCGGTGGTGATGAAGATGCCTCCGTCGTCGCCGCTCACGTGCCAGCCGTGAGTGAGACCGGTTACGGCGGTGCGGGCCAGGTTGCTCACCGTCTTTTCGCGTCCGCCCACCTGCACGAAGCCGCCGTCGGGCAGCCACACGCCCACGTATTTCACCATCTCGCCCCGGAGCGAATTGGGCAGGAGCGGCTGCGTGACCTCCGCCTTGTCCGTCAGCAGCGCCGCGAACTCGCGGGCCTGGCCTTCGACATGGCAGAAATCGAGCGCCCCCACCTCCTCGCGCCGGGCGCTGTGGGTCAGGATTCCGTTGTCGTCGGCGATGCAGATTTCGTCCACGTGCAGTTCGTTCGCGAGCTCCCTCAGCCGGCGGCTGGACTCGTCCGGATCGTTCCACCACGCCTCGTCGCGCATTTCGTAGTAGCGGTCGCGCACGAACATGGCCTGGCGCAGCATCCTCGCGTCCACGCGCTCGCGGATGTCCACCTCCACGTCGTGGAAAACGTTGGCGAACAACCGGTGCATTTCGCGCTCGGTCAGGTTCTCGTGGAAAAACCAGGTGAACACCAGCGAGGCCGCGAACGATATGGCCACCGCCCCCACCAGCCGCCATGCCAATTTGCGTTGGGCCGCGTTCTTCATTGGCGCCCCCTCTCCACGATCGCCTCGTCCAACGCCGCTTTCAGCCGGTCGTTGCCCTTGCCGAGCGCGATGCCGAAATTCTCCCGGGTCTCCAGCCTGGACGCCGACAGCGCCGGATCCGATTCCGCCAAAAGCCGCACCGCGCAACTGTCGAAAAACACGGTGTCCAACCGCCCGGCCTTCAGATCGGCCAGCGCCTGCGGATAGGAGTCGTAGCGGATCGGGTCGATGCCGTGCGCCGAGAGGTAGAAATCGTAGGTCGAGGCGTCCATCGTGGCCACGCGCAGCGTCTCGGCCAGGATCATCGTCGGCATCCGGTCGCCGGTGCGGTAGAGGAACATGCCGCCCTCGGTCGCGTACGGGATGGAGAAATCGACCGCCTGCATCCGGCCCTCGGTTATCGTGATGCCGGATGCGGCCATGTCCGCCCGGCCGGAACTGACCATCGGGATGAGATCGGGGAACTTGGCCTTGCGGATCTCCAGTTCGCGCCCGAGCTTATGGGCGGCGTAGCGCGCGATGTCGATCTCGAGACCGACGATTTCGCCGGTCTCTTCGTCGCGGTACGAATAAGGCGGCGTATCCGTAGTCGTCAGCAGCAGCAGCGGCGCCGCCTCCGCCAATAGCGGCAAGGCGATCAGCGCCGCCCCCAAAAGCACCAGGATCCGCTTCATGGTCAGACGATCGTAAAGATGGAGCTCATGCCCGTCATGTCGAAAACGCCGCGCACCATTGCGTTGGGGTGGGCCACCTTCATCTGTCCGCCGCAGGCCATCATCGCCTTCTGGGCCGTCATGAGCAGACGGAGTCCGGCCGACGAGATGTATTCGAGGTTGGAAAAGTCGAACACCACCTCCGTCACGCCGTCGAGTTTCATTTCCGCCTCCAGCTCGGGCGAAGTGTTGGTGTCGAGCCGGCCTTCGACCTTGAGCGTCAGACAGCCGTTGTTCAGTTCCTTGCCGATTTCCATTTGTCGTCTCCTTGATTGTGATGTTTGCCGTCAGTCGTCCGCGAGGAGGATGGCGGGGATGAAGCAGAACGCGAGGGCGTGGTCGTTCAGATAGCGCACGGTCACTTCGATGTCGCGTCCCTTGAAGTTGTGGAAGGCGTCCAGCCAGCCGCCGAACAGCCGCATAGAAAGTTTGCACGTTTCGGAGTTGTAGCCCACCACGCGCATGTCTTTGGGCGAATAGCGGATGCCCACGCCCAGCGCCTTCGACACGGCCTCCTTGGCGCACCAGAACCGGATGATGGTCTGGGCGGGATTGAGCGCCTGCGCGGCGAGGTCGAGCTCCTCGGGGTTGAACACGCCGGCCGTGAAATCCTCGGAGAGGTTGCGGGTGGCGTTTTCCACGTCCACGCCGATCTTCACGTTGGCGCCCGCGAGGGCGATCACGAACTGGGCGGTATGGGCGATGGCGATGTCCATCTTGGCCGAAAGGTAGTCAAGCCACTCCCCGATGGCGTAGGGTTTGCCCATGTCGTTGGTGCAGATGGTCACGTCCGCATAGCTCCAGCGCGCCTGGTAGTAGTCCTTGAGGAACCGGCGCACCGCCTCCTTGGCGGCGATGCGTCCGAACAGCCATTCGGTGCGCCGCGCCGTGACGCCGGTCTTCTTGGCGAAGGTGCGCCGCTCGATGTCGGAAAGGACGATGTGCGAAAAGGTTTTGAGCCACACTTCCTCGTCGCGCTCGAAAAGTTCGTAGGGGATGCCGGTCACGTACGCCACGCTGACGTCGGCCGGAGGATCGCCGATCGTCTCGCGCGACATGTCCTTGGAGATGAAGCTGGTGGCCGGCTGCATCACCAGCTGCTGGTATTCGGGCGGAATGCGCTGCGAATATTCCTCCCAGCCGTCGATGGTCATGAGCGCGGTGCCGTTGCCGTCGGAAACGACGATGTCGCAAAGCTGGCTCTTGGGCGTCACGCCGGTGAGCCGGAGATAGCACCGGAGATTCTGGCCCTCCTTGGGCGGCGCGTGGTGGAACTCGATCTTGCGCACCTTGAACGGAAACGACCACGCGCCCGCGAACCGCTCGTGCGACCGCCACAGCCGGAAGCCGTTGGTGACGGTTTCGAGGAGGAGCGGATTCACCTGCCACAGCGGAAAGAGCGTATGGCTCACGCATCCGGCCAGCTTGGGCACCGTGAGTTCGTAGTCGAGCCCGGTCTCCGACCACGCCCCCACGAACTTGATGGCGCGGAGCCTCGCGCCGCAGCTGAGCCGTCCGGGATAGATGTCGCGTCCGGCCCAGTGCACCGAGCGCGGCTTGAGGAGCGGCTCGGGCGTGGCGGGCACGGGATCGCCGAACTGCTTGGCGAAGGTGAATACGCCCTCCGCCACCGGCCACGTGTAGTCGCCCTTGCCGGTGAAGATCATGGCCTTGACCGCCATCAGGTTGGCGTCGCCCGAAGCCACCCGCTCGGCCTTGAGGCAGAGCTCCAGTTCCCCGTTCCGGAATTCCACCGTCTTGCGCGACTGCAGATCTTCGATGGACACGAGTTCGCGGTTGGGCGCGATGTAGGTGGCGAGCTCCGCCATGATTTCGGCCGCGAGCGGCATGGTGAGGAGCACGAGTCCGCGCAGATTGGGATCGGAATACGAGAGCTGGCTGGTGCCGAGCGCGGAGTCGGATATGAACGGCAGTTCCGACAGCTTGAAGTTCTTGCGCAGTTCGACAGACACGCCCGGCACCTGCTCGACAGTGTCGGCGTCGGACACGAGCGGATTCATGGCGCCGGCCTCGAACTGGCGCTGACGCCGGGCGCGGGCCTCCATGGCGGCCGCGCGCGCCGCCACCTTGGCGATGCGTCCCTTGGGTTCGGCGAGCGGCGAGATGGAAGGCAGCAGCCCCTCCGGCGAAGCCAAGGTGAGGCGCGGGAACCGGCGCGAAAGCTTGAGTTCGCGCTCCTGCCGCACCTCCAGCGAAAAGGCGGAATCGAAATCGAGTTTGCGGGCTCCCCGGCGTTCGAGATACTTGCGGATGTCCACCGGAGCCCCGAGCGCCGCCAACTGCGCCAGCGCGTGCTGGAGCTGCAGCAGTCCCCGGCGATGGATGGAGTTGGTGGCGATGGCGGCGTGCTCGCAGCCCTTGAGCGTATCCTCCACCGCCGCCGTCATCATGCCGCGCGGACCCACCTCCAGAAAAACGCGGTAGCCGTCGGCATACATCTTCTCGATCGTCTCCCGGAAGCGGATCGGCTTGATCCAGCGGGTGACCGTGTCCTCGCGCTGGGGGCGGATGCCGCCATGCACCCGCGCCGCAGTGGCGCAGGAATAGACGGGGGCGAACGGTTCGAACCGCATCCACTTCTGGGCGAACCGGCGAAACTCCGGCAACAGTTTCACGCACGCCGGCGTGTTGAAGGGACGGTTCAGCGCCAGCTTGGACGTCTTGATGCCGTGCTCCAGAAGGATGCCCGTGACGGACGCTTCATCCGGCTTCCCGACCGCGAACACCTTCTGGCGCGGAGAAAGGTCGTTTACGAGCACCAGTTTGCCCGCCGGGATGCGCGCCATGGCCGCTTCCAGATCGGCCTCGTCCTTGACGATGAGGGAGAGCATGGCGGCTTCGGGGAGTCCGGCGTGGTCCACCGCCTTGTCCACGAGCCGGTAAAGATCGCGGATGATGCCGATGCGATCCTGCCGTCCGGGATTGCGTCCGATCGAACCCGATTCGATGAGCGAAGCCACGTCGCCCCCGGCGAACCCCACCACGCCCTCCGATTCGAGGCCGAAGAAATTGAGGATGCGCTTCACCGCCACGCACCCGGAATAGGTGGCCACCAGCGCCTGCGCGTACGCGCCCGAAGAGAAGATGTCGGCGTCGTGGCGGTAGTAGGGGGCGGGCGGAAAGATGAAACTCGAGGGCACGAACCCGCCCGCATCGCCCTGGAGCGCCTCTTCGAGCTCGTCGAAAGCGGAGCGGCATTCGGGATAGAGATAGGCGAGATCGCGCATCATGTCGGGATAGAAGCTCATCACCCCCGGAAAGACGAACGCCAGCTTGCCGGCGCCCGGACCCAAAAGCGGCTCCGAGAACCAGTAGGTGCCGCTCTTGTCGCGGATGCGTTTGACGGATGCGTTCTCCAGCCGGTTTTTGGCGGAGGCGAGCCGTTGGCGGAGATCGGCCACCGAGTCGGTCACGATGGCGAGCGTGTGCGGACCTTTGGAAAAGCTGCAGGTGTAGGCCACGTCCGCCAGACCTGAATCGGGCGCGCGGTCGAGAAAGCCGATCAGCCGCGAAATCTGCGCGAGGAGCGTATCCTTTTCCGGGGCGCGGACGATGACGAGCTCGGTGCTCACTTGCGCACCTCCGGCTCCTCCTCCAGGATCATCACGGAACTGCGTCCGCCGCGCGAATCGATGCCGTCGGAGGTGACGGGGTCGAAATTGGCGCCCATCACGGCGGCGCGGCGCGGATTGGCGGCGTCGCCCTTGATCCAGGGACGCGGCTCGTTCAGCAGATAGGCGCTGGACGAAAGGTTGGACAGCTTGAGCGACGGGTGCGGCACCGAAACCTGCGGCGCCAGCACCTTGTGGTGGAGGGCGAGCGCCGCCTTCACCACCCCTGCCGCCATCGACGCGCGCAAGGTGTGGCCGATATTGCCCTTGACGGACCCCACGCCCACGAGGGGGCCCCCGGGGACATGCTCGCCCCACATGCTCTGGATGGCGGCGATTTCGCGGTCTTCCGCGCGCTTGATGCCGGTGCCGTCCGCCTCGATCAGCTCGATCGACTTTACGTTGATGCCCGCCTCCTTGACCGCCAGTTTGAAGAGACACGCCGGATCGTCCTCCGGGTTGTGGCCGATCGTCACCGACTTGATGAGCGCGTAGATGCGGTCGTGATCCTTGAGCGCGTCCTCGCGCCGCTTGAGGACGAAGAACGCCCCGCCCTCGCCCGGCACCGTGCCCTTCTGGCTTTCGGCGAACGGCGTGAACTCGGTGGCGTCGGAAAAGTCCACTTCGCCCGACACGCCCTCGAGGTACGCACGCGACAGCGGCGGCGTGATGGCGCCCGCCAGCGCCACTTCGCAATGGCCCGTCAGAAGATCGTTCACCGCGCCCCGGATGGCGGCCGCGCCGGTGAGCATGCCCGCGTCCAGAATGGTGGCACCGCCGGCGAACGAGGTTTCGCGCGCGATCCAGGAGACGAACCGGTAGCCCGAGCCCATGAGGAAGCTGGCGGCGTTCGGCGCCGGGAGCGACTCCGACAGCCGCTCGGCGATCATGTCCATCTGCTCTTCGGGCGCGTGCGGGAAGAAGCGGCGGATGATGTCGATCGTCTGATCCAGAAAGGCGGTGTGCTGCAGCCAGTTCACGGTGGAAGCGTTGAAAGGCGGCGCATACCCCAGCCGCACCGAACCCACGCGCATCTGACGGCTTCGCGGCCGCATCGAGGCGTCCGCGAGGGCGTCGAAGGCGAGCTGGGTGGCGAAGTACAGATCCTGGTTTTCGCCCGCGTTGATCTGGCGGGGAAAAGTCTGCATGGAGGGAATGCAGGCGAAGAGGTCGCCCAGCTGACCCATCCGCACCGGGTAGGGACGCCGGAACACGTTCTGCTGGCCGATGGGCAGCTCCACGTCCGCGCCCGGCAAAGTCAGCATCGAACGCTGGTTCATTATGGCGTCCCAATACGCCTCCAGCGAAGGACAACCGGCAAAACGGCAACTCATGCCCACTATAGCTATCGAGTTATCCATTTGCCGGTCGTATGCGGGGAAGTTGGCGGAGGGAGGGGGATTCGAACCCCCGGTACGGGTTTACCCCGTACGACGATTTAGCAAACCGCTGCCTTCAGCCACTCAGCCATCCCTCCTAAATCGTTTTATTGACGAGTATTATATCATATTTTCTGTTCGCCGTCAACGAAAACCGCACTCGGACGCCAAGTTTTTTTGTTGATGACGACGAGGTCCGCCACGAAACCCTTCTCGATTTTGCCCAGTTTGTCGCCCAAACCCTGCTCGATCGCCTGGTTCCAAGACGTGGTGCGCACGAGATCCTTGAGCGGGATGCCGGTGACCTCGTGGACGTTCTTGAGGCCGTTGCCCATCCACAGCGTGGACCCCGCGAGGTTGCCGCCGTTGACGAGCCTCGCCTCGCCGCCCTTGAGGAGCACGTCGAGCCCGCCCATCTGGAACGCATAGCCGTCGGGGCAGTGCGAGCAGCGCAGGGAATCGGTGATCATCTGGATGTGCGCGAGATTGCGGCGCGTGAACACGAGCCGGAGCATGTCCGGGCAGAGATGGATCTTGTCGCAGATGACTTCGGTGTTGAGGTCTTCGATCAGGAAGCCCGCGCCCACCATGCCGATCTCGCGATGGTGCAGCGGCGTCATCTGGTTGCAGAAGTGCGTCATGTGCCTAAGGCCGTTCTTGTAGGCCGGCATCAGGTCGGCCAGCTTGGCGCCCGTATGCCCCACCGACGGCACCACGCCCATCTTGAGACAGTCCTTGGCGAACTTGGCGCCGCCCTCGGCCTCCACGGCGTAGGAGATCTGCTTCACGGGGAAGACCTTGTCGATCTCCTTCAGCTCCTTGATGGACGGCTTGCGCACGTATTTGGGATTCTGCGCGCCGCAGCACTTGACGTTGATGAACGGACCTTCCAGGTGGATGCCGAGGATCTTGGCGTAGGGCGAACCGGCCTCGACATAGGCCTTGGCGTTCTTGGCCGCCGTGATCAGCTCCTCGTGCGAAACGGTGAGCGTGGTGGGAAGGAACGACGTGCAGCCCTCCTGGAGCTTGCCTTCGGCCACCTTGAAGATCGCCTTGGGGTCGGCATCGCAGAAGTCGCATTCCAGCGCGCCGTGGGTGTGGACGTCGATGAAGCCGGGCATCAGATAGTTGCCCTTCGCGTCCACCACCGTGTCGCCCGCCTTTGGCTTGGGCGCGGCGAACTTGCCGACGCGGGAAATCTTGCCGTTCTCGAGAATGACGGTGGCGCCGGCCAAATCCACTCCCGGGGAGATGACGTGCGCATTGACGATAATCGTTTTCATGTTTGGCTCTCCTTCGTTTTGCGTTAAATCACTCGTACTCCACCCAGCGCTCGCGCTCGCGGCACTTGGCCAGGAACTCCTTGGTGGTGGTCCAGACCACCGGCGACAGCATGATGAGCGCCACCAGGTTGGGGAAGGCCATGAGACCGTTGAACACGTCCGCCAAACCCCACACGATGGACACCGTGAGATAGGGGCCGATCGCCACGACCAGGATGTAGAGGAAACGGTAGGCCATGATGATCGGCTTGCGATTGCCCACCAGATATTCGAGGCAGCGCTCGGCGTAGTAGTCCCACCCGAGGATCGTCGTGAAGGCGAAGAAGCCGAGCGAGATCATGATGAAGAGCCGCGCGATGTAGCCGGAGTTGGGCAGGAACGCCAGTCCCCGGGTGAAAGCCTCGATCGTGATGTTCGCGCCCTCGAGCCCCAGCTCGGGCCGCCACGTTTCGGCGAGCACGATGGTGATGCCGGTCATGAGGCAGATGATGATGGTGAAGAACGTTCCCATCATGCACACGAGACCCTGTCGCGCCGGTTCCCGGGTCCGGGCGGCCGCCGCCGCGATCGGCGCGGAACCGAGACCCGCCTCGGTGGCGAAGATGCTGCGCGCGATGCCCATCTGCATGGCCACGAAAATGGACCCGATGGCCCCTCCGGTCGCGGCCGCCGGATTGAACGCCGAGCGCACGATCGTCTGCACCGCCCACAGGATCTGCGAAAGGTTGCCGAGGATGATGAAGAGGCACATCACGAGATAGGTTACGGCCATGAACGGCACCACGAACGTGGAGACGGTGGCGATGCGCTTCAAGCCCCCGATGAGCACCATCGCGGTGGCGATGGTCACGATGGCGCCGGCCACCACCGTGCTGACGGGATAGACCGACCCGAAGAGCCGCACGCCCTCAGCCGCCTGGCCGGGCTCCACCCCGGCTTCGAAGAAGCGCTGCACGGCCGAAGTGATGCCGTGGATCTGCGTGATCGTGCCGATGCCCAAAAGCGCCGCCAGGATGCCGAAAACGGCAAACATCACCGCGAGCGGCTTCCACTTGGGGCCGAGGCCCTTCTCGATGTAGTAGAAAGGACCGCCCAGCACCTTGCCGGATTCGTCCACCGTGCGGTACCTCACCGCGAGGAGCCCTTCGGCGTACTTGGTGCCCATGCCGAAGAAGGCGGCCACCATCATCCAGAAGAGCGCGCCCGGGCCGCCCATGCCGATGGCCGTGGCCACGCCCACGATGCTGCCGGTGCCGATCGTGGCGGAAAGCGCCGTGCACAAGGCTCCGAACGCCGACACCTCGCCGGTGGCCTCCACCCCCTTCTCGGTGCGCACCATGTAGTGGAACGCCCGCTTGAGATGGAAGAGATGCTCCATCCGGACGAAGGAGGTGATGACCAAGCCCGCCACGAGCACCGTCAGAATGAGCGGCATCCCCCAGACGTAGCCATTGACGATCCCCACCCATTCCGACAGCGTTTCCAGCCATCCGCCGGAAGCGTTCGACGCGGCAGCAGCCGCCAGTATCGCGTTCATGCCCGACAACCTCCGATCAGTCTTTCTTCTTGAGCGTCTTCAGCGTGAGCCCGGACAGATCCTTGCCCCGCTCGCGGAAGATGAAGCTCGAAACGTATGCCGTCAAGACGCACACCACGAGTCCGATGCCGCCCAGGAGGAACGGATGGAACTTGAGGCCGAACACGTCGCAGCCCATGATCTCGCAGCTGAAGCACACGAAATAGTTGGCCGCGAGACCCAGCACCGCCGCCACGCCCTTGATGCGCGGCATGAACACGCCCATGAAGAAGAGCCCGGTGAGGCCGGCCGTGAGCATGGCGATGTACTTGTTGAAGTTGTCGAACAGGGCGCTCGACTCCATGCGCGCCAGAGTCAGCGCGGCCATGATGCCGAGCACTCCCACCACGTAGGTGCAAACCTGTCCGCAGCGGATCTGCGTCTTGCCGGGGATGTCGGGCTTGAAGCGCTTGATGAAGTCGGTCACCACCGCGGTGGAGGCCGAGGAGAGGTTCGCCGACAGCGTGGAGATGGTGGCCGCGAACACGGCCGCGATCACGAGACCCGCGAGCCAGGGCGGCATTTCGGTGGCCATGAAGATGGGCAGCACCGAGTCGCCCTTGGGCATCGTCACGTCCATCGCCTCCGGATGCGTGTGGTAGAACGCGAAGAGCGCCATGCCGATTCCGTAGAACACCACCTGCGCGAACACGCTCATGCAGCCGTTGAACCACAGCGAACGCTTGGTGGCGTTCTCGTCGGGCGTGGCGATGTAGCGCTGGATCACGCACTGGTCGGAAGTGTAGCTGGAGAGGTTCGAGATGAGCCCCTGCACCGCCACCACCCAGAACACGGGCTGGGTGAGGATGAAGCGGAAGTCCCACATGGCGTTCTTGCCGTAGCTGTCGGCCACGTTCCAGAAGGTGGCGAAGTGCGCACCGGGGGCGCCCGTCTTCATGATGAGGAGCACGAGCACGCTAACCGCGCCGCCCATCAGCACGATGCCCTGCACGAAGTCGCTCCAAATCACGGCTTCGAGCCCGCCCAGCGAGCAGTAGATCATGGTGAGAATGCCGCAAATGAGGATGCACGCATCGATCGAAACCCCCGTCACCGCGTTGAGCGCGATCGCCGGCAGGAGCGTCACCACCGCCACGCGGCAGACCATGAACACCACGAACGCCGCCGACCCGAACAGCCGCACGCCCAGATTGAAGCGCTTTTCGAGATATTCGTACGCCGAAGTGATCCCGAGCCGGCAGAAGAACGGCAGATAGTAGTAGATGGCCACCGGCGCCATGCCGATGATGAAGAACGCCATCACGAAGTAGCGCCAGTCCTGCAGATACGCCTGCGTGGGAATGGCGATGAAGGTGATGGACGAAAGCATCGTGGCGAAGATGGACATGCCCGCCACGTACCAGGGGATGCGGTTGCCGCCCCGGAAATAGTCGTTTTCGTCCTTCTTCTTGAAGATGAAGATGCAGGCCATACCCACCATGAGGAGCGCATACACGCCCACTACCGCCCAGGCCATGGCGCCGAACTTGCCGGTCTTGCGGAAACTCGCCACGCTGACCGCATCGGTGCGCACCCCCGGCGCCACCTCGCCGCCCGCGATGACAAGCGTATACTGCTCGGGCGTCTTGCCGGGCTTGAGCCCCACCGCCGCGCCGCAGCGCGGAACGTCGTCCGGCGCGATCTCGCCGTATTCGCACCACGCGTCGGTCACGCAGTTGTAGGCCAGCACCTTGCGCTGCCAGCCGAGCTTCACGGGGTCGGTTTCGGTCGAGCCGCCGATGGCGCGCGCAATCCAACCCTGCTCGCCGAAGCCGCCCACCAGAAGGATGTGCTGATGGCCGCTCGGCAGGAATCCCGCGCCGATGACGGTCGTGTTCTCCGGGAGCGGCGAAAGCGCCACCCACTTCTCCTCCGCGAGCACGTAAGCGTAACCGTCCTTGAGCGGCGCGAGCGTGGCGGGGTCGTAGCCGCCATAGATCACGAGCCGCTTCTGCTTCTGGTCGCCGTTCTGGATGGCCGCCACCGGCTGCAGACGCTCGCACTCCGACGGAATCTCGCCCACCGGCTTCCACTCGCACGCGGCCGGGTCCTTCACGTCGATCACATAGACGTTTTTGCGCCCCACCACGTACACCTTGGAGCCGTCGGCCGCCGCCGCCCCCATCGCGATCCCTTCCGGCAGCTCCGGGAGCTGCGTCAACCCGGTTCCGTCCAGGAGATACGCGTCCTTGAACGCCTCGCCCCCGGCCCGGTCCGTGCCGCCCGCGCAGAAGATCCGCCCCTGCACCTCGGCGCTGACGCCTTCGCCGACCTTGTGCGGCAGCGTGCCCGTCTGCTTCCAGGAGCCATCGGCCTCGCGCACGCACACGGCGTCGCCGAAGACCTTGACCGGAACCCCCTCGGGCGTGGCGACGAAATCGGTGCCTCCCGCCATCAGGAACCGGCCGTCGCCAATAAAGCCGCCGAACGCCCTGGCCGCCTTGACGGGAGCCTGCGCCGGAGCCTGCCATTCGATCGCGACCGGAGTCGCCAGCATCAGCGATGCCGCAAGAAGTGTGCTTATCATTTTTTGATTATGTCTTGGGATTTGAGTGTACAGAAACGGATGTCGGACTCGCCCGACCCTTCGAAAATGACGCCGATATCGGCCGGATTGCCCTTGACCTTGGCCGGAATGAGGCAGAGGTCGCTGTAGGACGCCTTGCCCGGCTCGATCGTAAGCCCTTCGCTCCAGGTCTGGCCGTCGTCCCAGCTCGTGCGCAGCGTGAGATTGCTGCGATTTCCCGCATTGCAGTTGGAGAAAACGAGGATCTCTTCGGGATACTTCACCGCGCCCACCTTCTTGCCGGCATACTTCTTGCCCAGCGGATAGGCCATGATCTGCGCGTTGCAGCGTCCGTCCTGCAGGCTCTTGTCGGTCCGGTGCGACCACGTCTCGCCCTTGTCGGGCGACACGAACACCTCGCGCGCCCCCACGTCCTTGCGCGAGTTGATCATGAGCTCTCCGCCCGAAAGCTCCACCACCTTGCACTCGTCGCCCGGCAGCGTGGTGGGATTGCCGTAAGTCTTCCACGTTTCGCCGCCATCCTCGCTGCCGAACAGCGCCACCGCCTTGCCCACCAGCACGATCGTATGCAGTAGCGTCCCCTCCTTCGTCTGCATGCCCGAGCCGGACGTGATGAACACGAAGCCCTTCTTGGGCCAGCCCTGGGGACGGATCGCGTCCGTGATGTCCTTGGGCTCGCTCCACGTCTTGCCGTTGTCGGTCGACTCCTGCACGTACTGTTTGTAGAAGCCGGCCTCCTTCACGTACTCGGCCACATTGTAGAAAAGGAATATCTTCTTGCCCTTCTCGTCCACGACGAAACTCGGATCGCTCCCGGCCCACTTCTCCTCGGCGCCCCACTTCCATTCGTGCGAATACGCGGACGGCGCCCACGTCTTGCCGCCATCCTTGCTGGTGCGGACGGCGATATTGATCTTCTGGTAGTCGTTGTTGGGGCCGCCCTTGCGGTTGAGGTCCTGCGCGTGGTCGTAGCGCGCATCGCACGCCGCCACCAGAGTCTTGCCGTCCGGCGCGGTGCACAAGGCCGGAATGCGGTACACCTTCACGCCGTTATCGCCGTTTTTCCACAACACCGTCTGCTTGGAAGCAACCGGCTTGGAAGCCTTTTTGCCGTCCTGTTTCTGCGGCGCGCCGAACGCCGCCAGCGACGCCATCACTGCCGTCGCAAGAAGAATCTCGCATTTCATGTCCTATATTATATCAAATATCGGACAAAAATGCAAGCGGTTTCTTTACTTTCTGTGTTTCCGCCTGCGCCACTCCTGCGGCTTGACCGGATCGGGATTCGCCCATAGCCCGAGCTTCCGCTCCCGCGCATCCCGCTCCGCCTCGCCGTCAATTCGCGCGCAGGTCTTCGCTGCGGTCGCCGGGGATGAGGTTGCGTTTCATGACCCGGGCGGTCGCTTCGCGCATTTCCTTCGCGTCGACAATCGCCTTGAAGTCCCATTCGTCGCCGCGATCGAGCCCGAAGCACACGAATCCGTCCTTGCACGAATCGACGAGCTCCACGAGATGGCGGAGATTGCGCACCTTCACCCCGTTGACGCTCCGCACCAGCGACCTGTCGCAGCCGATATACCCCTCGATGCACTTGTCGGCGAAGCAAAACGAAATCGCGACCGCCTCTTCTTCGGCGAATTCCTTGTCCCGGGAGAGATCGTCGTGGAATTTCGCGTCCGACCGCACCATGTAGTCGAACGAAATGGTCGTGAACACAAAGCCTCCATACACGAAGTAGTCGGGCTTTTCGTCATACATCCACCTGCGGAGCCGCAAATCCTTCTTCCCCACCGGGATATGGGTCTCAACGATAGCGCCATCGCGATACACCTTCACCGGCACCTTCTCCCCTATCTGGCGAATGTACAGAGGATAGTAAAGCGAACGCGGCTCCCCGCCCTTCAGCCGGATTCTCCCGCTGTTGGACACCTTGTAGCCGTCCACCTCGAGAATAATGTCGTCCGTGCGGATCGAATCCTTGCCCAAGGCCGGATCGACCTCCTCCACCACCACTCCGGTAAGACCCGAATCCATCCCGTAATAGCGCCGCTTTGCCGGACTTTCCATCATGCCCTCCGAAAACAGGGAGTCGGAAAATCCATCCACCTTCCCGTCTTGGATGTCCACCAGGAAATGTTCGATGATGTCGGGCGGGATGATGTAGCCCAAAGCCTCCCCTTTATCCTGGCCGAGCCCCTGGAAGGCGATGCCCGCAACCCTCCCGGTTTTCATATCCAGGATGGGGCCTCCGCTGTTGCCGGGGTTGATGGCCGCATCCACTTGAATGCCCAGCAGCCTCGTCCAGCCATGCGAATACCCGATGTCCTCGATGCGCGAGACGATGCCCCGCGTGTAGGAGATGTCCTCGCCGCCCAGCGGATAGCCAACCGCCAGCACGTCATCCTGCACATGCGGCGTTTCGCCGATTTCCATCGGGATTACGCCGTCCATGAAAGACGGGTCTTCCACGCGGACCAGCGCCAGGTCGGCATCGTTGTCGACAAACTCGATGGCGCCATGATATAGCATGTCTTCATTGTGCTTGCGAACGCGGATATAGCAGGCGTCCACCACGCAATGCGCGCAAGTGAGAATGAGTCCTTCGTCGACGACCACTCCCGAGCCGGTTCCTCCGTCCGTGCGATTGGCCCACGGACAGCAGATGTCCGGCTTGGCCGTCGAAACTTCCAGTTTGACGACTGCGTTGAGCGGATTGATCTCGCCGTCCGAGTCTGCCGCTTCCTGCGCCAACACAGGCATCGCCGCAGCGATCAACCCCGCAATCATAGTTCCAACTGTATGCAAGCGCTTCATCTTCGTTTTCCTTTCTTCTGCATATTTAGATATTATACCATATTCCGCCGCGAATATCAAGCGGAAAGTGCAGAAACTCCCCAACTCCCATTGTCAATTGGAATTGGCACTGGCAACACTTCCACATTTCCACATTCCCCAGCGTCCATGGGGTCAGACCCCATGGATGCCAGCCATCTTCTTTCTCCTTTCTCCCTCGCGGAAATTTTTAGTGTTTGGTTTTCAAATCGCCTCTTCGCACGGTAAAAGGTTCCAAAAATTTCTTTCGTCCGCTTTCACCGGGTAAAAGACGCCAAAAGTTTCATTTGGACGCTTCCACGCGGTAGAAGTTCGCAAAAGAATCTTTTGGCCGCTTCTACCGGGTAAAAGTTCGCAAAAGTTTCATTTGGCCCCTCCGACCGCATTTTCACCTCCAAAAGTTTCATTTGGCGTCTCCGAACGTTTTTTTACTCCGTCACATCCGCCTTGAGGCGGTAGAAGCGCGGCGTTTCGTCCGACTTCGTGAACTCCGCGCGGCCCTCCGCTTCATCATCCTCAAGAGCTTCCGTGTCGGTGACCGTCTTGCCCGCGAGATCGCTGGACTCCACGACCGAAACCGTAAAGCCATCGCCGTTCGCTACAGCCAAGGGAGTCGTTGTTATCACGACCTCGCTTTCGCCGACGTCGATGCCGGTGATGAGCGGGAAATCGCCGGTCGGCTGCCCGAACACATAGCGGAACACGTTGTAGATGCCGCCGCTCGTCTCGTCCCACGCGCCCGTGATGCTGTTCTCCTCCGCCCACGTCTTG
>Ga0265298_10004469_pt1 | contig 17872 bp, 12 predicted proteins | sample AusTroGonzalo_MG_3_FD_193486 | JGI IMG/M metagenome (GOLD analysis project Ga0265298, IMG submission 193486) | Bovine rumen microbial communities from tropical cattle in Woodstock, Queensland, Australia - Gonzalo_01 | ecosystem: Host-associated > Mammals > Digestive system > Stomach > Rumen ... | reverse complement strand
CACCGTGCGTAACCCGGACCGGAGTATGACCGTTGACGATAACGGAAGCGGGATCTGCCAGGCCGAATTCCTCCAGGATTTCGCGGCATTTCTCCTCTGAATTGTACCATTCATAGTAGGGATTCTGCGGCTCTTTCCAGGCGGATCTGTCCTCGATAAAAACCCGGGCGAAGGTGGTGATCTTTCTGCCGCAGAGCGGACTGTCCGTGCCGCACCAGAGATACCACATGAAATCCAGAGCTTCCCGGTCTCCGGAATAGTAAGCTCTTCGGGCCACCCGGTCGGCATAGTCCATGAAAGCTTTCCCGGAGTAGGTTTTCCCGTGGAAGGTTTTACTGAGGAAAGTTCCGTCAGCATTCAGCGGAACGCATCCGTGATACAGCAGGTTTCCGTTGTGTGACCGGTAAATCTGGCCGTTTTTGTACAGGAAGTCAATATGATCATGCAGCCGCGGGCTGTGGCGGAACGCGTGCCGCAGGCTGCCGACAACCTGCTCCTCTTCCGGCGTGAGTTCATAGGGATGGTCAGGATCTACTGTGGAAAGCGGTAGATCCCGAATCGGCCAGGTCTGTCCGTCGATTTCCAGTTCCTTCTTTTCCCGGTCGATTCGGTGCAGGAGAAGCCGGTCTTCCATCCGGAAATCAGGATTGCGCTTAACGAGCTGCCCTTCGAGCTTGAACATGATGATGTTGACAGCATGTACGGTGGCCTTATCCAGCGGCATGCCGGGATACTGCTTTTCCGCGAAAAGGGTCAGCGCACGCAGCGGGATGCCGTAGCCCCGCTCCAGAATATCCGTATTGCCGTATGAGATGGAATTGCGCAGGACAGCCGCGGCGCAGCATTCGCTGCCGGAGGCCGCGCCCATCCACAGGATATCATGGTTTCCCCATTCAATGTCCACGGTATGCTGGCGCATCAGGATCTCCATGACGCTGTCTGCCCGGGGCCCTCGGTCATAGATATCTCCGACCACATGAAGCCGGCTCACCGCCAGGTTTTTGATCAGCGCGGCAACAGCGGGAAGAAAGCTGTCAATCCCGTTGGTTTCAATCAGGCCGTCAATGATTGCCTGATGATAGATCAGCCGATTTTCCTCCTGCCTGGTGGAAGCCTCTGCGGTTTCGCTTCGGTCATACATCAGTTCGTCGATCAGGAAGGCCCAGCTTTCAGGCATCAGGCTGTGGACTTTGATCCGGGTATACTTGGAGGAAAGCATCCGTGCCAGCCGGATCATGTATTCCGCCTGATTCTGATACCATCCGGCGCTTGTGTTGTCGCTTTTACGGCGTTGCCGGAGGATTACCTCGGGATAATAAATCAACGTGCATAGATCGTCCTCTTCGGCGGCCGTCAGGCAGCTGCCCAGACAGTCATGCACCTTTTCCCGGATAACGCCGGAACAGTTGTTCATGATATGACAGAACGCCTCATACTCCCCATGGATATCGCTTATGAAATGCTCGGTGCCTTTGGGGAGGCTGAGCCGGGCGTTCAGCCGGCTGATTTCCGTGCACAACGCTTCCTGTGTCGGATAGTTTTCACCCAGCAGGCGAAGATACTTCATTCTTTCCGCTGTCATCTTCATTCCTCCGTGGTTCGGGTATTCTGATCTGCTGTAGCAGTCAGGGTTTCCGGACAATATGCAAGGCGAATCCCCCGACTTCCTGTTTCAGGTAGACTGCGTTCAGTGTTCCGTCGGGCTTGTATTTGGCGGTGCTCATGTCCACTTCAAAACCGCGGGACTCCAGGTCTTTTACGGCCGCTTCACAATCGGCTGTGTACATACCGATATGGCCGTTATGGCCCAGGTAGGGGGTTCGCATAACTTCGACAGCATTTCCGGCGAATGTGGAGCTGTTGCCTTCCCGGGGCAGCAGGTTAAAGATTTCCGCGAACAGGGAAGCTGTTGCTTTCGCCTCCTCCGGGTTCTGCGCGTTGATTCCGACATGGGCGAGCTCATATTTGATTTCAGGCATTACGGTTTCACTCCTGTCATTTTCAAATCGGATAAAAAACCGGGAGGATGCCGGCGATGGCGTCCTCCCGGAAAAGGAGGTTCACCCCTTATGCGGGTTTTGCTTTTTTGGTTTTCCCGATGATAACATCCAGCAGCAGCACGCCGGCGCCAAGGACAATACCGATGATCGAGGTGACCCATTCGGGCGTCATCAGCAGAATTGCGGCCGCAAAGGTAATTGCACGCTCCCACCAGGCCATATCCCGCTTGAAGAAGCCGGATACGGTGATTGCCAGGAAGAACGTGGCGGCAAGCACCTGGGCTCCGCCCCATATAATGGACAGGACGTCACCCTGCAGAAGGATCGCGGGATTGTAAACGAATACGAAAGGAACAAGGAATCCAACCAGTGCAAACAGCATACCTCGTATACCTGTTTTCATCGCGTCACCGTCGGCTATGCCCGCCGCAGTGTAGGATGCTACGCAGACGGGCGGAGTGATCTGAGCCATAATGCCGTAGTAGAACACGAACATATTGGCAACCAGAGGACTGATGCCCAGTTTCTGCATTGTGGGCACAAACAGGGTCACGCCGACCAGATAGGCCGCGACCGTAGGCAGCGCCATGCCCAGGAGCATACAGCCGACCATGGCGATCAGCATGGCCAGGAACAGGCTGGTCATGCCCAGGTTTGCGATGACGCCGGACAGGTTGGTGGCCAGGGATGTCTGGGCGGTCATGACGTTGATGATGATACCGCAGGCAGCTGTCGGAATCGCGATTTCAGCCGCGGATTTCGCACCGTCCACACAGGATTTCCAGAGCTGCTTCAGGCCGGCAAAATCGGAGGATTTGTTGCCTTCAATAATGTCATGCTTCAGGTTGCCGCCCTTCTTCTTTCCGATCAGCATGCTGACTACGTTGCACAGCAGGCAGGTGAAGATGCCGAACATACCGGAACGCATCAGGGAGAAGCCGTTCAGGATGGAAATGATCAGCACCACGATGGGCAGAAGCAGATACAGGCGGGGCAGGATTTTCCGATCCACCTGGATCTTGACGTTTTCTGAGGCGGAAGAACGGCTGGCGCGTCTCTTGGCCAGGCGGTCCACCAGTACGAAGACGCCGAAGTAATAGGCGACAGCGGGGATAATGGCATCAGCAGCAACAGTCAGATAGTTGATGCCCAGCTGTTCTGCCATAATGAAGGCGCCGATACCCATGATCGGGGGCATGATCTGGCCGCCGGTGGAGGCTACGGCCTCGATGGCACCAGCTTCTTCCGGAGCATAGCCGATCTTCTTCATCATGGGGATGGTCATAACGCCGGTGGTTGCTACGTTCGCCACAGCGGATCCGGAAACCATGCCCATCAGTCCGGAGGAGATAACCGCTGCTTTCGCGGGGCCACCGGAAGACTTGTTGGAGAACTTCATGCCTACGTCGATCAGCAGCTGGCCGCCGCCGCATTCAGAGAAGAACGCGCCGAAGAGGATGAAGTAGAAGAGACTGGTACAGGATGTCTGCAGCGGTGTGCCATAAACGCCCTGCTCTGCCATGATCATGCCTTCGGTGAACTTTTCCAGCATCTTGGGGAAAGTCTTGTTCTTAGCAGTGGCGACGGTACGGAAAACGCCTTCCGGCAGGAACGGGGATGCCCAGGAATAAGCAATAAAGGCGATGATAAAGAAGAACAGGATATAACCCAGTGTACGCCGGACGGCTTCCAGCAGCAGAATGATCACGCAAAACAGCGCGATATAGTCCATTGTGACAGGCTTATGGACTGCCATGTCATAGCTGGCCAGCCGATCGGTGTTCATAATCGTGTAAATTACGACAAAGATGATGGCGGCATAAAAAATGATGTCGAACCAGTGCGTCCATGCATACTTGTTTTTTTCCTGCTCAGTGGGTGCGCGGCCTTGCGCTTCACACTTTTTGCGGAGCTTTTTCTGATAAAGCTTGTCGGACGGGTTGTACAGGAAAACGAGCGCCAGGGCAAAGCACATATGGATCGGTGTCTGGAGCATCAGCGTAAACTGCTTAACCAGTGCCAGGTACATCTGGAACAGGATGAAAATCACCGTTATGCCGATCGCGCACGTCCTGCGGACGGATTTCGTCATAGTTCTGACTCTCCTCTCTTTTGAACGGTGAAAGATCTGAGCTGGCTTCGATCAGACCGGAGCATTGTTCTCAAATCCCTCATCGTGCTCAAAGCGGTTGGGGCACAGGCCTGTACTGTGCCCCGGCTCTTATGATTGATCAGTTTCCGCTTTGATTCTGCAATTACTCGAAAGCGTAGCCCATTTCCTTGTAGTAACGGGCGGCGCCGGGGTGCAGTTCGCAGCCGGTCAGGGCCTTGGAGCCGGCCACGGTGGGATCGAAGTTGGCCAGAACGGCGGAGGTGTTCACCAGGATTTCACGGCCTTCGCACAGCGACTTGGTGATCTGGTAAGCCACTTCTTCGTCCATATCAGCGGACACAATGATGCACTGCTGGGAACCGACGGTCTTGATGTCCACATCCTGGCCCTTCCAGGTGCCGGCGGGAACAGTCACATAGTCAAAGCCCTGCTCGCACAGCGCAGCCAGGGTTTCGTCGCTCAGCTGCACATCATACATGGCATGGTTCAGGCACAGTTCAGTGGTGTTGGCCTGGCCGGCGCCAATGTGGTCGATGGTCAGATCATAGTTGTCGTCGCTGAGGCCGTCCTTGATGGCGCCGCCGGAGGTCTTTTCCACGGTCAGCCAGGCAGGCGGATTGTTGATGTCAATGCCGAACACACCGAATACGCGTTCCGCGGCCAGTTCGCCGAGGGAACCGTTCTTCTTGATGATCAGGCGAACGGGTTCCTGCTTCTCAACCAGCTCTTCGAAGGTCTTGATGCCGGTGCGGTCTACGAAGCTCTGGGTAAACATTACGTTGATGAAATCCTTGCCAAGGCCGCCGGCGATGCAGCGAACATCGGGGCATACCGGGACTCCGGCGGATTCGATGCCGGTGGTGGCAGCCCACATGGCGGGAGCAGAGTTGGACACGGTAATGTCGCATTCACCTTCCTGAATCAGAACGGGGGAAGAGACATTGCCGGAAGAGTTGGAAACCAGGGACACGGAATAACCATCCACGGTCTGGATGCACTGCATAATAGCGGTGGCGTAGGTGTATCCGGCGGTGCCGGTTTCCTGAGTGCCGATCAGCAGCTCTTCAGCGAAGGCAGTGCCGGCCAGCATCATGCAAAGTACAAGAGCGAGAGCGATAAGCTTTTTCATGGTTCTTTCCTCCTAAATATGTTTAGTCAGTATTGGATTGGGCAGCGGGTCATTCCGCTTTCCGGGCCTTGCGGCTTCTGGACAGGCGTGTGGCATAGTCGATGGCATTCATCAGGCTCAGCTCGTTGGCCATTCCGGTGCCGGCCTGGTCAAAGGCGGTGCCGTGATCCACGGACACACGCACAATGGGCAGGCCCAGCGTCAGGTTGATGCCTTCCACGGCATCCCATTTTCCGGCTTCCTGGTTGTAGACGAAGCCGACAACCTTCAGCGGGATATGGCCCTGGTCATGATACATGCATACAACGATGTCATACCAGCCGCCGCGCAGCTTGGAGAAGACCGAGTCCGGAGGGTAGGGACCGCTTGCGTCGATTCCCTCCGCGCGGGCTGCTTCGATGGCCGGGGTAATCTCCTTGATCTCCTCGTCACCGAACAGGCCGTTTTCTCCGCAGTGCGGATTCAGGCCGGCCACCGCAACCCTGGGGTGTTCGATTCCCAGATCTTTGCATGCCCTGTCGGACATGCGGATAACATCCAAAACACGCTCTTTCTTCACGCGATTACAGGCCTCACGCAAAGAGACGTGTGTTGAAACATGGGTAACGCGCATATTCTGATGCGCCAGCATCATGCAGTACTTTTTGGTTTCGGTATAATGCGCGTAGATCTCGGTGTGCCCCGAGAAATGATGGCCGGCCACATTGATTGCTTCCTTGTTCAGCGCGTTGGTCACCGTGCCGTCGATTTCGTCGGCGTTGGCAAGCTCAATGACTTTTTTGACATACTGGAAAGCCGCTTCGCCCGCCTCGACACTCACCTGGCCGATGGGTAGTGTGTCGGCGTTTACCAGGTTCATTTCGTATACATCAATTGTGCCGGGAACGAACAGGGCTTCCTTAACGCTGGAAACGGGATGGATGGTGATTTCCTCATGCCCGACAATCTTCTTCGCTTTTTCCAGCATGCATGCGTCGCCGATGACCAGGGGACGGCAGTTTTCATACACTTCCGGCCGGGTCAGCGCTTTGACGGTGATTTCCGGACCGATGGAGGCCGGATCGCCCATGGTAATACCGATGATTGGTTTGTTGTTCATGTTCACACCTCCGTTAATGCATGCCCTTGGCCGCGACATCATTGAGCACCTGTTTAAGCGCCTCGATGCCCTCGTCCGGGACGTAGTTGAACGGGGCGCGGCACTCTCCGACGGGATAACCCATAATGGCAACGGCTTTCTTGATGATCGTGTTGGGATTGCCGTATTTGAATACCGCCTGCAAGGCGCCGATGGCGTCCTGTGCCTGCTGGGCGCCTTCCAGGTCGCCGGCGTAGAAACGGTCATAGATACTGGCCAGCGCGTTTGGCCAGATGTTGGCGCGTCCGGCGATTCCGCCGCTGCCGCCTTCCTTCAGGCAGGTCAGGATCGCGCCGTCGTTTCCTGCGAGGATCGCAATATCCTTATCCAGCTCCTTTGTCAGGCGGATATAGGCTTTCAGGTTCTCGATATCTCCGCTGGAGTCTTTCGCGCCGACAATGTTGTCCACGTCACGGCAGAGGGCCTGGACAGTTTCCGGCAGCAGCTTGTTTCCGGTCCTCGGCGGGATATTATAGAGAATGATCGGCAGATCGACCGCTTTAGCAATGGTCACATAATGATCGTAAAGCTCCTTCTGGGAAGCTGCTGCAAAGCTCGGGGTGATGACAGACAGGGCGTCCGCGCCCAGCTTCTGAGCAATTTTGCTCATGCGGACCGTATCTGCCGTGGAGATGCAGCCTGTGCCGGCATAAACGGGAACGCGGCCTTTGACCTGGTCGATGACGGTCTCGAGGATTTCCTCCTTTTCTTTCATGGAGAGGATGTAGGCTTCGCCATTAGTGCCTACCGGGAAGAGTCCGTGAACGCCGCCCCGGAGGAGACGCTCAACCTGGTTGCGCAATTCGCTGTGATTGACGCTCTGCTCGAAATCATCGAACATGGGCGTCAGGATCGGGGGAATAATGCCTCTGATCTCAGTGGTTTTCATGTCGTTTCCTCCTTATAGAACAGCTTTGTACAGCTGTCTTGCATCATCAGCGGTGATCTCCCGGACGTTGTTGTTCAGAAGCCTGCGGACCTGCATCCCGGCTTCCACCAGTCCTTCCAGATCGCCTTCCGGTACTCCGAAATCCCGGCTGAGGCTGGTGGGAATTTCCAGGTGGCGGACAATCTCGTCCATGCGGGTCAGGATCCATTCCGCCTTTTCATCAGCGGTCTGTTTTCTTTGGGCGTCATGACAACAGCGGTCATATGCCTCGGCCAACCGCGCGCGGGTTTCGGGATGCTCCGCGTTGAAACGCATGACCGGCGTGAGCAGAATCGCGTTGGATACTCCATGTGCGATATGATATTTGCCGCCCAGGGGATAGCTCAGGGCATGAACAGCGGTGGTTCCGCTGGCGGTGATGGCCAGGCCGCCGTAGAAGGCGGCAATCTGCATGGCGTTTTTCGCGTCCATGGCATCCGGATTGTCACAGGCTTCCTCAATATTGTTCAGGATCAGGTCCAGGCCGTGCAGTGCGAAGGTGTCGCTGAGCGGATTGGCCTTATTGCCTGTATAACATTCGATGCAGTGAGCCATCGCGTCCACGCCGGTCGCGGCCGCGATTTTGCGGGGAAGGTTCTTGATCATCCTCGCGTCCAGAATCACATAATCCGCGATCATGTTTTCATTGACAATGCCGACCTTCAGCGCTTTCTCGGGAACGGCGACAATGGCGTTGGGCGTTACTTCCGCGCCTGTGCCGGCGGTGGTGGGGATCAGAACGATCGGTACGCATTTTTTTGCGCGGCCCGGCTCATCCAGCAACTCCTTCACGCCATATTCGTCCGTAACCAGGACGCTTGCCAGCTTGGCTGCATCCATGACGCTGCCGCCGCCGCAGGCGACGATCAGGTCGGCGCCCTGGGCCTTGAAATCATCGATCAGCTTCTGCACCGTCATATAGTCCGGTTCGGGCTTCAGGTCATCCAGCACATAGTACTCGGCGCCGCTGGCTTTGACCGCTTCCTCCGGCAGGGCGAACAGGCCGGTTTTCTCAATTCCGGGATCCGTGAACATGGCAACCTTTTTGGCTCCAAGGGACCGGACAATGCCGGTGATGTTTTCCATGGCATCCTCGCCGCCGTATACTGCGTGGGGCATTTTCAGATTGTATTTTGTCAACATGCCTTTTCCCTCCGTTTATCGGGTCTGTGCCGCTGTGGGGTTGTAGAGTCCGACTTTCTCCCGCTTCTGTCCCATGACGTCCGCTTCGCTGAACCGGACATACTTGACGCCGGCCCGGGTATAGGCCGCGTAGGCAAGGTGGAGCATTCCGTCCCGGCTCTGCATCAGGTAGGGGTATTCATACTGCCGGTTGTTGGTCCGGTTTTCCTCACCCATAAAGCCTTCTCCGCGTTCCATCCAGCGGATCAGGGGAAAGGTCAGGCCTCCGTCTTCACTCAGGGCGACGGCCACCGGGCAGCGAAGTCCGGGCCAGGCGGCCTTGCCAGGCTGCGGGTCCGGCGTGCAGGTGGGATTGTAGGCGATGGCAATTCTTCCGCTTTCGAGCCGTACCGCGCTGATGGAGGAGTTGTTGTTCGGCAACGGGGTTGGGGCCGGTACACTCCAGGTCTCTCCCCAGTCATTGGATTCGCTGCGGTAAATGAAATCGGCTTCCCTGGAACGCATGAATGCGGCCAGCCTGCCGTCTCCCAGTTCCACCACGTTGGCGTGAACCCTGCCGCGGCTTCCGGGCATATCCACCTGCCGCCAGGTTTTTCCTTCATCATCGGAAATCTGCAGTGCTGTCGGATCCCCGGACAGGCCATCCGGGCTGTCGGTGCACAGCCAGTTCGCAAAGATCCAGCGGCCGTTGGACAGAACCTGGATCGGCTGCCGGCAGAAGCTGCCTTCCCGGGCGAAGAGCGTTTCATAGGGCCCCCAGGTTTTACCGCCGTCTGTGCTCTTCTGGACACGGATCTGGGAGGTGAACTGCATGTTGTCCTTTCCGGCCTGGCGGTCTTTCTGGGCAGTGTAAATGGCCCAGACTGCACCGTCGTTCCCCGCGAACAGGGATGGATTCTGCTCACTCCGTTCCGGATCGCCGGAAATATCGACGGGATCGGACCATTTTTCCCCGCCTTTTTCAAGACGGGAGCAGATAATGCGGATATCCGCACTGCCTTCATAGGTGCCCGCGAACCAGCAGCAGAGCATCGCTCCGTCCGGCAGCTCCAGCATGGCCGGCGCATGGGCTGTCGGATAACCGCCGCTGGGCAGGTAAGCTTCCAGCGTACCCATATCCGCGTTTCGATAGAGTCGTCCATCCGGGGTCAGACCGGGCATCAGGGGATAGTCCATACAGATTCCTCCATTTCAATAGTCTGTCGAAGGGGAAACGGTTAAACCTTTGGCTGCTTTTCAATCAGTTTCTTCAGGTCGGAAAGCAGGGTTTCCTTTCCGAAACCTCCGGATTTGGTGATTACATAGCGTGAGCGGCCGCAAAGGGTTACTCTGGAAAGCACCACGCCGGGGAAGACCTCTGTCAGGGGAACCATTCGATAGACCTTCAGCAGGTTCATTCCGGTCAGTAGCGTGTCGCCGCCGGTGATCAGCAGGGTCCGGTCGGCGGAGGAATCCGCAAGGGAGGTCAGGATGATGCCGAGGGATGCGGAAATCCGCTGACGGACTTCTTCGATATTCATTCCGGCGTCCGCAGCGCAGGCAGCGGTTTCCCGGTTTCCGGGGTCCTTGTCGTTCGCGTCCAGGATCATCCAGGGAAGGGATTCCATCTGCTGCTTCCAGCCGGAGAGGAATGCCTGTCCTTCTTCTGTCCGGAAACGTTCAGGATACAGCTTGATCTCCGGCGGAATATGCACACGGGTGTATCCGTTTGTTTCTCCGTGATCCAACTGATGCTGTGTGATGGGATTCACGCTGCCGCACAGGACAAAGAGTCCGGGATCCAGTACCGGTAGTTTCTGCGCGCTGCGTCGTTCCAGGCCCAGCAGGTCCGGCAGCACGGTGGCGAAACCTGCGCAGCCGGCGGAGGCCCGAAGCCCTTCTGTCTTTTCCAAGTGCTGTTCCGCCCGGACCAGGTCCGCTTCGGATTCGGCGTCGATCACCGCGATGCCCCGGCAGTCCCGCAGCTGGTCTGCACCGGCTTTGACGGCCGGGATATCGCTTTGCAGTGCTATGAGCTTTGCGACGTCCGATTCCCGGACCGGTTCAAAGGGATCACGCCCGAAAACGGATTCCGCCACCGGGATACCGTCAATGTACTGAATCCCGTTCCGGGTAATCCGGTTCATAGCGGGAAGAGCGGGAACAAAAGGAAGAAGCCGAACTTCGCAGGCATGCGCCACAGCGGAAAGCTCGGCACCGATGTTGCCGCGAAGGGCAGAATCGGTTTTTTTATATATATGTCCGATGCCGGCTTCCACCGCACGGCGGGCAACGGCATACACGATGTCATAGGCTTCCCGCGGAGGAAGATGGCGGGTTTCCGCAACCGCAACCAGGACTTCGTATCCAGTAATGGTTTCATCCCAGTCCGCGTTCGGATCTGTCAGCACACAGGTAGGTATTCCCTTGGACGCAAACTGAACCCCGGTATCCAGACCGCCGGTAAAATCATCGGCAATAATGAACAGTCTGATCACGGTGCTGCCTCCTTTGACGCAGGTCAACCGGAAGAAAAAGAAACGTCTCTCTCGTATCTGTTTCCATGATAAAGGGATATGAGCAGGTTCACAACCTTCTTTTTATTGATAATTGTTTCAATATGAAACGCTTTTGCGAAATTTAGCTATTAGAGGCAAATATAATGTGTCAGAATGAAACATATACAAAAAACATGATGACGAAACTGTTTCAATATGATACAATCAGGCAAACAATAATCCCGGACGGAGGAAAAGACGGATGAAAACACAGGAACAGGATCCGGTCAATGTTCTGGCTGTCGCCCCGTATGAAATGATGGCAGCCGCGCTGTCCCGCTGTGCTGAAGATTACCCGGGAGTGCGCCTCGATACGTTCACCGGTGATCTGGAGGAAGGCCTGGAGATTCTCCGGACGGTGGATCTTTCCCGGTACGACGCGATCATTTCCCGGGGCGGCACAGCCGACATGATCCAGCAGCTCGCGGAGATCCCTGTGATCGAGGTTCCGGTGCGGGTTTACGATATCCTGCGGACGATCAACCTTGCCAGAAACTATACGGACAAACTGGCCATTGTCGGGTTTCCGGGGGTAACCGGCAACGCGCATACGCTGTGCAATCTGCTGGGCCTGGATTTTATCATCGAGACAGTTCACAGCCAGGAAGAAGTGCACGATGTGCTTAAGCGGCTCCGTGCCCGACAGATCAACACGGTAGTCTGCGATGTGGTTTCCCACCGGATCGCCCGGGCTTCCGGCTTTCAGGCTCTGCTGATTACCTCCGGCGAAAGCAGCCTGCAGATGGCGATTGAAAGTGCGGAAAGGCAGGGTCGGATCTTTTCGACAATCCAGAATGAAATCCGTCTGCTGAAGGCTATGCTTCGCCAGGACCTGCAGCAATGCGTTGTGCTGAACAGCAATCGGGACGTTGTCTATTCCTTCTCGAGGAACCTGTCGGATGAAACACTGGCAGCCATGCGGCGTAAAATCTCCGCCATCCCGGAGAATCGCGATTTCCTTTTTTATCACCAGGAAGGTTCGGTTCTGCACGCCGTGACAGCATCCCGTCTGGACGTCCGCGGGCAGAAGCTGTACCTTTTCCGGGACCAGCCTGCGCAGATCCCACTGCGTTCCGGCCAGTCCGGTATCCGGATCTACGACGCCGCGGAATGTGAGCAGATTTTCTCGGGCAGTTTTTTTACACTCAGCGGTTCTATCGGTGGAGAACTGGAACATCGGATCTCCACGCTCGCTTCTGTCGACCATCCCGTGATGATCCTCGGGGAAGAAGGCACCGGTCGGGAACAGATTGCGCGGGCCTTATACCTGCAAAGCGAAAAAAGAAACCACCCCTTTGTGATTGTGGACGGGGAAAGCATCAATGACCGGAGCTGGAACTACCTCACCGGGCACCATACTTCACCTCTGAGTACTGTTCATACCACCATGTTCTTCTGCCATTTGGAGAAGCTTTCCTCCCAGCGCCAGCAGACACTGCTTTCCCTGATTGACGAAACCGGCATGGCCCGGCGGCTGTGGCTGATCTTTGCCTGTGAGGCAGTGGACGGTCGTCCGCTGCATGCGGTCACCCGAGAAATCATGTCCCGGCTGTCGCCCCTGGCTCTGGAACTGCCGACGCTTCGCAGCCGGAGGGATGAAATTCCCGCCTTGGCCAATCTGTATCTTTCCAACCTGAATGTGGAGCTGGGACGCCAGCTCTTTGGCTTCGAGCCTTCCGCTATCGAAATGCTGACCCGCTATGACTGGCCCGAAAACTATACCCAGTTCAAGCATGTTCTCCATGAAGCGGCTGTCCGAACAGAAGGAACATATATTTCCGGCGCGGTGATGGCAGAACTCCTTGCCCGGGTACGGAAATTCCATCATACCCAGACGGACGGAATCGGCGGCTTTTCTCCCGGAAACATGACGCTGGATGAAATCACCCGGAAAATCATTGAGCAGACGCTGGCGGACAACCAGGGCAATCAGTCCCTGACCGCCAGGCAGCTGGGAATCAGCCGCTCCACCCTCTGGCGGATCCTGTCCGCGCAGCCCGGAAAGAAATAAAAAGGCAGAAAACGCACAGGCATTATTCACAAGTAAATACAGTGTTTGTTATAAAAAGTAGAGATAAAAGGCCGTTCGTTTCACTTTTCATCATATTCCACACGGCTTTAATAACGTCATGGTACAGTTTGGTCCCTTCGACAGTATCTGTACTCAGCAGTGCAAAAACCCCCGGAAACCTGTATAAGCATCGGTTTTCCAGGGACCTGTTGTTTATTGGGACTCAATGACGGCGGACTGTTTGCCGATACAGTCAGTTGCATATTCCGGGTTTGGATGATAAAAATACATGGTAAATAAAAGCATGATGAACACAGATATAAAGATTCCTGCAATCGTAAAGAACAACTGCCGGCACCGACCGGTGCTGCTGTATGCTGCGGTTTGTCAGATGCCGCACAGCCGCAGCGATTCGCTGCGGAGCAGCTCATACCGGATTCCCGCCGAGGTCAGTTCTTCCAGGAAACACCGGAAGTAGTCCGGTGAAGAGAACGGCTGCATAAACGCGAGGAAAAAGCTGTCGCCGATGCAGGTAATCTCGCACAGGATGTCTGTGATTTTTGACAGGGATGTCATGATATAAAACTCATCGATCCAGGGGTCCAGCGGCCCGAAACTCCTGCCGCCGGGATAGGATACGCAGCTGCTGGCCAGCGGGATGTCCGTGGAAGGGGGCGGAAGCCCCTGCTTTATTTTCCTGATTTCCCAGAGGGCGTTTTCAGGCTGGGCCTGCAGCATCAGCTGTCCGCGGGCAATGGTACAGGCTTTCCGGACATTGTCCGGATCTCTGTCCCGGGGGAAATCCAGGAAGGCACCCCCCACAAAACAACGGTAGTTGTCATGGTTTCCCAGGAGTGCTTTGTAATCGATGCAGACCATAGCGGTGAACGTCTTTTCGCAGGACGGGTCCAGACGCCTGGCGGCTTTTGCCAGCATCACGGAAACAATCACATTCGGCGTGCCGTCGAAATCCCGGCAGTACTGCATGACCTGCGATTCGTGGAGTTTCAGGCAGAAGACGGTTTTGTCGCGGCCTGCTCCGCAGGAAATGCGGAAGAAATCGGGAACCGGCTTCTTTTGATACAGCGGCACCGCGCCATCGACGTCCAGGTCCCCGAAGGGGGTTCCGGTTTCTGATTCCGGGATCGGCTGCCCGGGCAGCCGGACCCCTGCCGGATCAAAGAAGCAGCCGGTGGCCTCTGACAGATACAGATACAGGACGCTCTGCACATAGGGCAGCACACCGGCTGCGTCTGTCAGGGAATGGGAGATTTCAAACGCCAGCCGGCGGCCTTCATATTTCCAGGCCGCCAGGTGGAAATTCGCCGCTTCCGAGTTGAAGATGATGGGATTCCAGGTATTCCGGACCGTCATGGGAAGAGGGTTCGGCACGGTCACCGCGTCCTTTCCCCTGCGGGCGGCCCTGACATAGAAATACGGAAAGCGCCCGCGCAGCGCTTCCACGGCGGAACGGAGGATCTCCCCGTCCACGGAATCCTTCAGGGTCAGGAAGGCGCCCATGGTGCTGTGACGCTCCGGATCGGACAGATTCAGGACCGGTTCGTAGTATTCCCGCATGGATTTTCCCCGCCTTTCCCCGGATGCTTTTTCCATGGTTTCCGCTTCTTTTTTGCTGTACGCTTTCCTGATGATCCACGCCTATTGTATCATGCCGCGGGGAAAAAACATAATAAAATGGGTCAAAAGCTGATTACGGGGTAAAAGAAAAACCCGGATCCCATTGAGCATCAATGGGATCCGGGTTTTTGTAAAATCATTCAAACTCGATCGTGGCGACAGGCTTTTCCGAGATATCCCAGAGGACCCGGTTCACACCGTCCACGGTTTTGATGATCCGGTCACGCATGGTGCAGAGTACAGAGAAGGGAATCTCCGGCACGCTGGCGGTGACGGCATCCACGGTGTTGACGGCGCGGATGATGACGGCCCAGCCCATGTAGCGCTCACCCTTGCCGTCCACATACTTGATGCCGGTGGACTGGAACGGGGGAATGACGCAGAAGTACTGCCACGGCACTTCGGGAAGCCTGCCGATTTCCTCACGGACGATGGCGTCCGCCTCGCGCAGGGCTTCCAGCCGGTCGCGGGTGATGGCGCCGACGCAGCGGACGCCCAGGCCGGGGCCGGGGAAGGGCTGGCGGTAAACCATACCGTCCGGCAAGCCCAGGGTCTTGCCGACCACGCGGACCTCGTCCTTATACAGCAGCTTTACGGGCTCGACCAGTTCAAACTGCAGATCGTCCGGCAGGCCGCCGACATTGTGGTGGGCCTTGACGCCGACGCTCTCAGTGATGTCGGGATAGATCGTTCCCTGGGCCAGGAAGGCGATATCATCCTGCTTGCGGGCTTCCTCTTCGAAAACGCGGATGAATTCGGCACCGATGATCTTGCGCTTCTGTTCCGGATCGCTGACGCCGGCCAGCTTGTCCAGGAAGCGGTCCACCGCGTCCACATAGACCAGGTTTGCTTTCATCTGGTTGCGGAACACTTCGATCACCTGCTCGGGTTCACCCTTGCGCAGCAGGCCGTGGTTCACATGCACGGCTACCAGCTGCTGTCCGATCGCCTTGATCAGCAGGGCCGCGACAACGGAACTGTCCACACCGCCGGAGAGGGCAAGCAGTACCTTTTTATCGCCGACCTGTTTCCGGATTGCGGCGACCTGTTCGTCAATAAAAGCCTGGGCCAGTTCCGGGGTTGTGATCCGTTCCATGGTTTCGGGGCGCTTGTTGCTGTCCATCCTGTTTCCTCCCATTTTCACTGCAGTAAAATACGTAAACAAATACAACCACAAGAATAGGAAAAGACGGAAGAAGTGTCAATCAGTAATGATGACAATTCTGTAAACGCTTTTTTTCAGAATGCTCAATTTTTGGGCGGATGGCTGATCTTGTAAACCGTATTGTAAACTATCATGGAGCAACATGAACCCGGAAACAATGTTGATTAAAGTGCTTAAAATCAAAATAAAGAAGGATGTCTTCACCGAAAAACAGACTTGACAATCATCCAAAAGGAAACTAAAATAAAACTAACAGTTAGTTAACGAGTTAACTAACAAAACGGAGGCGGACGATATGGATGTTTATCCCCTGGTGATGAGCCCTTCTTTTCGCTCCGGAGTCAGTACGCCCTGGGGCGGCTGTGCGCTGAAGGACAAATTCGGCAAAAACACGCCGGATGAAACGACGGGGGAAAGCCTGGAGGTTTCCGCCCTGCCGGGCTGCGAAAGCCGGATTTCAAACGGCGCGTACCGGGGGAAAACGCTGGGGGAGATTTTTGCCCTGTGGGGTGCCGGCCTGACCGGCGGACGCGGGAAGGATTTTCCGCTTATGCTCAAGCTGCTGGACGCGCGGCAGAACCTTTCTGTCCAGGTGCACCCGGACGACGCTTACGCGATGGATCATGAGGGAAAACAGGGGAAAAGCGAAGCCTGGTATATCCTGGACGCGGAACCCGGCGCCAGGATTGTTTACGGGATCGATACCCACGGCGAAGACCTGCGGGCTGTTGTTGAATCAGGCCGGCTGGAGGAATGCCTGCACTGGGTGGAGGTCCGGCCGGGAGATGTGTTCTATATTCCCAGCGGAACCATCCATGCCCTGGGCTCCGGGATCCAATGCTATGAGATTCAGCAATCCAGCGATGTGACCTACCGCTTCTGGGACTGGGGACGGACCGGAAAAGACGGGAAACCCCGTGAACTGCATACCTCCCAGGCGCTGTCTGTCTCCCATCCGGAAGGCCTGCCGGCGCCGGTGAAACCGGAAGGAATCCCCCGGGAGGGCGGAACGAGTACGCTGCTGGTGAAGGATCCCCATTTCCGGCTTTACGCGGTGGACCTGGACGGGACCTATTGCCTGCCGGCAGGTGAAATGCTGTTCCTGACTGCCGCGGTTCCCTGCGAACTCCGCTGGGGAAAACACAGGCAGGCGCTGAAACCCTGGCAGAGCGCCCTGATTCCGGCAGGAATGAAAGCGGTGGATGTATCCGGCAGCGGCAGGATCCTGCTTTCCTGCGCGGCAGGTGGATCAGTCAAGGGCTGACTTGCCGGAAGACCGGGATTGATTATTGACAGGCAGGGAATTTGCTCTATAATGAAAATACGTGGTTAACAAAATAGTTAACAGGGGATTGCAAGATGCTTACAGCTGAGATTCGGAACCACCTGGAACAAAAGATCCTGCCCTTCTGGAAAAACCTGAAGGATGATACCTGCGGCGGCTTTTACGGGTATATGGACAACCACCTGATCCTGAACCGGACGGCGGACAAGGGCTGCATTCTGAACAGTCGGATTTTGTGGACTTTTTCGGAAGCGGCGCGGCTGCTGGACAGGGATCAGTATCTTCCGTATGCCCGGCACGCGTATGATTTCCTGGCGCGGTTTATGGACCCGGACCACGGCGGCGTGTACTGGTCTGTGACCTATGATGGGCAGCCGGCGGATACCACCAAGCACACCTACTGCCAGGCGTTCGCAATCTACGGGTTGGCCGCTTACTACCGGCTGACGGGAGAAAGGGAAGCGCTGGACCGGGCAATGGACCTTTTCCATATCATTGAAAGCCTGTGCAAGGATGAGGGCGGCTACCTGGAAGCGCTGAAGGCGGATTTCTCCCCGGAGAGCAATGAGAAGCTGAGCGAGAACGGCGTCATGGCCTCCCGCACGATGAACACCCTGCTGCACGTGGTGGAAGCTTATACGGAGCTCCACCGGGCCTGCCCGGACGCGCAGGTGATGATCGCGACCGTGGAAGGGCTGAACCAGGCGCTCGAAACGATTTACAACCCGGCGAAGCGCCGGATGGAAGTATTCTTTGACGCGGGGTTCAGGCCGCTGCTGGATATG
>Ga0265298_10004466_pt1 | contig 17879 bp, 23 predicted proteins | sample AusTroGonzalo_MG_3_FD_193486 | JGI IMG/M metagenome (GOLD analysis project Ga0265298, IMG submission 193486) | Bovine rumen microbial communities from tropical cattle in Woodstock, Queensland, Australia - Gonzalo_01 | ecosystem: Host-associated > Mammals > Digestive system > Stomach > Rumen ... | reverse complement strand
GCCGGTCGACTGCGACTTCGCGAGATAGACCGCCCCCATGCCACCCTTGCCGAGCAGTCTTTCGACCGTGTAGCCGGCAATGCTGTCACCAGGTTTGAGCATATTTTCGGCAGATGCGAGCATCAGGTTTTGTTTTGCTATGCAAATCGCGAAGAATGGTCGGAGCGGAGGGATTCGAACCCTCGACCTTTTGTACCCGAAACAAACGCGCTACCAGGCTGCGCTACGCTCCGATAACTGAAGAATGTTGTATATTATATCATATTCCGGCCGTAACTGTCAAGCCTGAATATGGACAATTTTTCGATTTGGTTTTCCAGGCGGAAACGTCGATCGCGTAAGGCGCGCCCACTTTGACTGTCGTTTCAGGCAATTGGAGGCGCTTCAGTCCCCCTTGGATGATCCAAGCCGGAAGTTCGCACCAGGCGCGCGCCCAGGCGGTTTCGTCCATGCCTTCCTCTTCCACCATCGCGCGCCAGGTGACGGCCACGGCCGCCTCCAGACCCACGATTCCATTGGCGCTCGAGCGGAAGCCCCGGTTCTTCGCGGCGACGGGATGGGGGGCGTGGTCGGTGGCGAACATGAGTACGCCGTCTTTCACGGCCTTGCGCAGTTCGGCGCGGTCTTCCCGGTTGCCGAGGGGCGGCGCCATTTTGAAGGCGGCGTCGTCCTCGGTCAGATCGTCGCACGCGAAAGTGAGGTGGTGCGGGGTGGCCTCGGCGGTGACGGGCAATCCCTCGCGCTGCGCCTGGCGCACCAGTTCGACGCCTTGCGCGGTGGAAATGTGCTGGATGTGCAACCGGCAGCCGGTGTCGCGACAGAGCCGGAGATCGCGTTCGATCGCGACGGTTTCGGTTTCGGGCGCGATTACGGGGAGCCCCAGCCTGCGCGCCAGAGGACAATCGCGGATGACGCCTCCGGCCTGCACTTTGGGGTCCATCGCGTGCTCGCAGATGGCCATGTTGAGCTCGGCCGCGCGACGCATCGCCTCCAGCATCACCGCATCGTCCGAAACGTAGCTGCCGTCGTCCGTGAAGAAAGCGCAACCCGCTTCCGCGAGCGCTTCCATATCGGACACTTCGCGTCCCAATCGTCCCTTGGTGATGCAGGCGGAGGGGATGATCTTCACCGGGAGCTCCGTTTCGAGCTGGCGGCGCACCCACTCCACGCTGTCGCCGGCGGGATTCGTGTTGGGCATGGTGACAACCGCGCGGAAACCGCCTGCGGCCGCCGCCGAAGCGCCGGAACGCATATCCTCCGCCTCGGTCATGCCGGGATCGCGGAAATGGACGTGGACATCGATGAAGCCGGGGAAGACGAGCGTGCGCGGGTTCATGCCTTGATCCTTCCGTTGCAGGCGCGGATGATTTCCGTCACGATCAGGTCGGAGACGGCCTCGCCGCCGGACGACACCGCCCTTTCGCGCAGATTGAGGAAACGGAACCGGGCGGCGCGGAGTTCGTTCTGGTTCCAATGGCGACGGAAAGTCTGCAGGTTGCGTACCTGGAACGGCGCGAGCGTGTCCGCGAGGCGCTCGAGATCGATCATCTGACGGAAAAAGCGCTCGATGGCGCCGGACACCATCACCGCGAAATTGTTCTCGCCCGCGAACTCCAGCGCCGCCGCCACCGCCTTCTCCGCGTTGCGCGCGCCGAGTGCGTCGGTGATGGCCCAGAAGTTGGGCTCCACCCCCGCGCCGGGCGAGGCGATGGCGTCCACGTCGGCCCGGGTTGCCGTCTTGCGCGAGGCGCCGAGGAAGGTGCGCAGCTTGGCGACTTCCGACCGGATCGAGCGCGTGTCGAGTCCCACCTTGGCCACGAACGCCTCGGCCGCGCCATGTTCGAACTTGAAGCCCTCCTCGGCCGCGAAATCGATGGCGGCCACCACCGCCTGTTCGGTGGCGGCGCGTCCCTTGGCCGGCGCGAACACCGTAATCTGGGCGATGCCCTGGAGCGCTTTGGCGAAGAGCGAAGTCCTGAGGAGCTTCGGGCCCGAGATGACAAACACCTGATTCTCGGGGAGCGGACACTCCGCAAACGTCCGGGCGAGCGATTCGAGCGCCGTTTTCACGTCCTCCGCGAGCTTGTCGGCCCCGGGCAGGAACTTGACGTTGCGCCACCAGGTGGCCTTGTTGGGGTCGAACATCGGGGGACTCAGGAAACTCTCGCGCGCCTTGGCGATTTCCCTCAGCTGCGACTCGGCATTGGTGGCGGACGAGGAATCGATCTCCTCCACCATGAAGTCTCCGAGCGCGCGCTTGGCGGCTTCGGCCACCAGGAAATCATCCTCGCCGATTATCAAATGCAAATTCATAGACGAGGAGCGCGAGGCCGAACGCGAACATGGCGATGGAGATGGTTTGCGAAATGGAGAACGGGCCCACCGCCGCGCGGGGATCGCCCCGCAGATATTCGAGCGCGAAACGGATGACGGCGTAGCCCATGAAGTAGAGTCCGGCCGTGAAGCGCCGCCACTTGAGGTAGACAGAGAGGAGGAGCGCAAAGAGCGCGAGGAGCGCGGCCGCCTCGAAGAGCTGGGTGGGGAGCACGGGCAGCTGGCGGCCGTCCGCGAAATACTGGGGCGAGCCCACCGGGAAGACGACCGCCAAGGGCGAATGCGACACCTTGCCGTAGCAGCAGCCGTAGCAGAAGCAGCCGATGCGTCCGAACGCGTGCGCGAGCGGCACCGTGACGGTGAGGAGATCGCCCAGCCGGACGGGATGCTCGCGCTTCAGGAAGCACCAGCCGAAGAAGACGAGCGACGAGAGGATAAGTCCGCCGTAGAACATCAGCCCGCCCTGGAAGATGTAGAGGATGCGGACGGGGTTCGCGGCGAACTCGGCCGACCAATGCTCGATCACGTAGGCGATGCGCGAGCCCAAGACGCCGCAGAGGATCATGGCCACGGCGAGGTTCCCGAGATCCGGACGCTTGAACAGCTTTTCCACCAGCGTCCACGCCAGCAGAAAACCGAGCGCCATCATCAGGCCGTAGCTGTGGACGAATTCGAGACCCAGGAAATGAGGATACATATGCCCTTCCAGAAGTAGACCGCGACGCCGACGTAAGCGGAGAAGACCTGCCGCCAGACGATCCAACCGAGTTCGGCGAACCCGAGCTGCGTGACCGAGGCCAGGAACACCAGCACCAGCGCGATGTTGGCGATGAGGATGAAGGTCCAGCTGAAGATGCGCCCGTACAGTTTCACGTCCGGCTGGCGCTGAGTGAGCGTCTGGAGCGTGAAGAGAATGTGGAACGACCAGGTGAAGCCGATGAGGAACATCCAGAGCGGCAGGAACGGCAAGGGACGGAGGAAGGCGTAGGTGACGAGCGCCACCACGATCACGAGGAAGGTGTAGAACGGGAAGAAGTACGGCGCGAGCGTGATGAGGAAATTCGACTTCGTCAGCTGCACGCTGCCGCCCGACTCGCTCACCCGCACGTCCGACGGCCGGGCGCCGAAGAGGAGACCCCACAAGGCGTGGGTGAGCTCATGCCCGAAAACGTAAGTGCGGATGGGATGGGAGATGGTGGCCCAGCAGAGACCGAACGCGGCGATGCCGCCCAGCAGACTGACGCTTTCGACGCTGAAGGCGTTCTCCGCGCCGCTGACGCGCAAGATCGCATCCACCAGCGAACGGATGAAACCCCAGCACATCGGCAGGAGCGCGAACCCGAGCAGCAATCGCAGGAAGTTGGCCATCATTCCTTCTCGAATACGAATACGAGCTCGCCGGGATACACCCGCTTGTTCTCGCGTGCGATCTTCTCCACGAAGTCGGGATCGGTGCGGAAACGGCGCTGATTGTCCACCAGTTTGGCGATCTCCTTGCGCTTCTCCTCGATGCGCTCGGACAGCTTGGCGTTCTCGCGCTTCAGATTCTGCGTGCGCACGTAGGTGGGATAGGCGAAACAGATGCCTCCCACGAAGATGGCCACGATCAGCGTGAAGGTGAAGTAGCGGAAGAACTTTTCTGTCAAATCTTCAGTCATTATGGTATATTATATCATTTTTCGGGGAAAATTTCAAGTACTCTCGCCCCGGAAATGCGATTTTCTTCGCCGAGCGCCATCACCAGCCGATCGATCCCGAGCGCCACTCCGGCCGCGCTCCCTACGAGCGGCAAGAGGGACAGGAACTCCTCGTCGAGCGGATAATCGGCCTCGCCGAGCGCCCTTCGTTCCGCCCGGGCCAGTTCGAACCGTTTGCGCTGCTCCTCGCCGTCGCACAGCTCGGTAAAGGCGTTGGCGAGCTCGAGTCCGTCATGGTAGAGCTCCCAGCGTTCGGCCTTGCCCTCTGAAATCCGGGCGAGCGAGGCGCACTCGACGGGATAATCCACGAGGAACGTCCAGTCCGAGAGCGCCGGTTCGATCTTGACGGCCATGTCGTAGTCGAAGCGGTCTTGGTCGAACCGCTCGAACGGGTCCCAGCCGGCATGTTGGCGATAAGCCTCGCGCACGGTCAGGCAGCGGAACTCCAAGGGACCCGCCAGCGAAACGATAAGCGCCTCCATGTCGGACATGAGATCGCGGTAGTCCGCGTGCTTGCGGTACCATTCGAGCATCGTGAATTCGTCGCTGTGGCGGGAGCCGTTCTCGCCTTCGCGGAAGCAGGGTCCGAGCTGGTAGATCTTGTCCAACCCCTGCGCCAGGAGTTTCTTCATCTGGAGTTCGGGCGAGGCGCGCAGGAAGCCCCGTCCGCACGGGGGGCAATCGATATGCGGCTCGGGGGCGGGGGCGAAGATGCGCACTGGCGTCTCCACCTCCAAAAATCCGGCCTCGTCCAGGAACCGGCGCACGCCCCGGACGATCCGGGCGCGGAACTCCAGCTCAGGCAAGCGCATTGGCGATCACGAGGTCGGCCACCTTGTGGTCGGCATCGGCGATGGACATCTCCAGCATGCGTTCGCGCATCTTGGCCAGTTTGGCGCCGTCGTTGTAAGCGCGTAGGATGTAGCGGGAGAGTCCCCGCGCGTTGAGCATCTCCTGCCGGCCCTCGTCCGCCGCCCCGCGCGACACGAAAGCGTCGGCGTTGAAATGCTGGTGGTTGCGCATCGAAGACGGCAAGGGAATGAAAAAGGCGGGTTTGCCGCAGGCGGCCACCTCGAAGCAGGTGGAGGCGCCGGCGCGGGCGATCACGAGGTCGGCCGAAGCGAAGGCGCTGGGCATTTCGCGTTCGAAAGCGTGCACGCGCGAGGGGATCCCGGCGGCGGCGTAGCGGGCGATCACGTCCGGCTCGTCGGCCGTACCGGTCTGGTGGATCACATAGAGCGGACGGCCCGACTTGGCACGCTGGCGCAGCTCGCGGTCCACCAGGCAGAGCGCCTCCGAGGCCAGCAGGTTGACGGCATGCGCCCCTTGGGAGCCGCCGGTCACGAACACGGTGAAGCTGCCGGCGGGGATGAACGGGAAGCGCTCGCCCGAAGCGATCTCCTTGCGGATGGGGAGTCCCGTCAGCACCGTTTTGGCGCGGGGCAGATAGCGCGAGGTGATCTCGAACGAAGTGGCCACCACCTTGGCGTAGCGCGAAAGGAACTCCACCGCCTTGCCCGGAACCGTGTTGGCTTCGTGCAGCACCACCGGGATGTTGTAGTGGCGCGCGGCCATCACGGGCGGCAGCGACGAATACGAGCCCATCGCCAGCACCACCGCGGGACGGAACCGCTTCATCTCCTGCACGCAGCGCAGATAGGAGGAGAAGATGTGGAAGAAATACTTGGGGCGCAGCTGCCGGGCCTTGGTGGAGAACACGGGGCCGTCCCAGCTTTTGAGCACGCTCTGCTCCACGTCTCGTCCGGACGCCCACACCACCACCTCGTGGCCGCGCGAACGGAGTTCCTTGGCCACTGCGATCCCGGGGAACGAATGTCCGCCCGTACCGCCACACGCCACTACGATTTTCATGCTACCAGTCCCTTTCCGTGCGAGACGGCCCGGCCTTGCGCATCATGGCCTTCTTCTCCGCCTCGTGTTCTTCGTTGCGCTCTTCCGCTTTCTTGAGCAAAGCCTCGATCTCCCGTTCGCTCCGGTCCTCCGGTTCGGACGGCTCCTGCTGCTTGTCTTCCGTCTGCTCCTCGCCGTTCGGTTCGTCCGCTTCCGGCGGGGGCGTGCATTCGCAATCCTGGTCGCTATTGCCGTCCTGTCCGCTCTTGCCGTTTTGCCGGTTCTTGGGCATCAGCTCCCGGATTTCGCGGACCAGCTCCAGCGCCTTTCCCCGCTCCGGGGCCGACTCCCGCTCCACGCAGCCGAGCTGGAGCTTTTCGAGTTCGGTGGCGAGTGCGCTGATCTTGGCCTGGTCCTCTTCGGTGAAGGCCACGAGATTCGTGTCGCTCTGCGCCTGCTGTTCGTAATTGCGCGCCCACTCCGGGAAGCGCATGCGGAACGCCCGGGTATAGTCCAGCGCCTCCTGCTGCCAGTCGCGTCCGTTCACGGTTTCCGCCTGGATGCAGGCGTTGGACTGCGCCGCCAGATCCTCGCCCAGCGCGGCCGGCGGAAGGATGCAAAGCTTGAGGAAGGCGGTGAAATCGTCTTCCGTCTGCGCCAGCTCCGGATACGCATCTTCGAAATTACCGAGTTTCCGGGCGGCGCTACGCGTAAGGGCGCGGGCATCGTCCAGCCGCTGCAGGATCGTGGCCGCGTCGTTTTCGTTCGTCACCGACTGCACTATCGCCGTGCGGACTGGAATCCAAGCGTCCGAGAGCTTGTCCGTCCGCGCGGACAGCATGTCGCCCAAAGCTATCGCCCGGGCCGCCTCGTTGGTGCGGTAGGTACCCGCCTCCGCCAGCAGTTCGCGCACTTCCTTCGTGGCCGCGAGGAGAATGTCGCCCGGGGGCTTGCCCTTCGCCGCATTAAGCGCCGCCTCGATGCGACGGTTTTCCCGCAATTCTTCCAGCCCGGTTACGGCGAGTGTGAAATTGTGGTTCTCCCGCTCGCCTTTGGGATTGGCCCGTAGCGCGATCTGCGCCATCACCGCCGCCTCTTCCTGGTCGCCGTGTTCGTATTCCAGCTTGGCCAGCACCTCGGCGGCCCGGATGGAATAGCCCTTGGAATAGACGAGCGGCCGGAACGTCTGCATTGCGTTGGCCCAATCGTTCGTCCGGTAATAGGCCACGCCCCGGTTCCAGATTTCCATGTCGGAAACGGTTTCGGCGCTCGCCAGGAGCAAAACGGCCAGGAGCGAAAGCATCAGCGCACGCTCTCCATTTCGGCGCGGATCTGCCGGGCCGCCAGCACCGGATCCGCCGCCGCCAGGATGGGACGGCCCACCACGAGATGGGTGGCGCCGTCGCGCACGGCGTCGGCCGGAGTGGCCACGCGCTTCTGGTCGCCCACGTCGGCGCCATGCGGACGCACACCCGGGGTGATGAATAGCGTGCCCGCCTTCAAAGCGCGGCTGAGCGAACCGACTTCCTTGGGACTGCACACGAGCCCGTCCGCGCCGTTGTCGACGGCGAACTTGGCCATCGCCATCACCTGCTCGGCGGGAGTGCGTCCGGCAATGCCCACGTCCTCGAGGTCGCTCCGGTCGAGCGAAGTGAGCACGGTCACCGCGAGAATCCGGGGGGCCGAAGCGCCGAACTCGGCCGCCGCCTCGTGCGCCGCCCTGATCATGGCCTTGCCGCCCACCGAATGGATGGTCATCAGGTCCACTCCCAGCTTCCCGCCCGACCGGACCGCGCGCTCGACGGTGCGCGGGATGTCGTGGAATTTGAGATCGAGGAATATCCGCTTGCCGAGATCCTTGACGGCCTTCACGACGTCCGGGCCCTCGGCCGTGTAGAGTTCGAGTCCGATCTTGTAGAAGTCCACCGCGTCGCCGATGGCCTTGACTTTGGCCACCGCCTCTTCCCGGGTCTGGACATCCAACGCCACAATCAGTTCAGACATGACAGCAATCCTCCTTTGAGTACGATTTCCTTTTCGCGCGCGGAAAGCTCCGTGCGCAGTTTCACGCCGTTCACTTCGATCCGCCCATCGCCCGCGATCGCCTTAGCGATGCCGGAAAAATCCAACCGGTCGCCCTGGGACAGGCGGTCGTAGTCCGCAGGATTTTCGAAGACGAAGGGAACGATGCCGAAATTGACGAGATTGGCGCGATGGATGCGTTCGATCGACTTGGCCACCACCGCCTTGACGCCGAGATACATCGGGCATAACGCCGCATGTTCGCGGCTGGAGCCTTGGCCGTAGCTCTCCCCGGCCACGATCACGTTGGCGAAACCCTCCGCCACGTTTCCGAGGCAGTTGTCGTGGAAATTCCGGTCGCACGGTTCGAACACGTACTTGGAATATTCCGGCACGTTCGAGCGGTATTTGAGCCGGGCGCCGGCCGGCATAATGTGGTCGGTGGTGATCTTGTCGCCCACCTTGATCGCCACCTTCGCCGCGAGGTCTTCCGGCATGGCCTTGCCGGCGGGAACGGGGGCGATGTTGGGCCCGCGCACGATTTTCGTCCGGGGTACGCCCTTCCCGGCCGTTGCCCGGTAAAGGAACATGTCGTCCACCTTCGGGAAGCGTTTGGGACTCGGCACCCTGGCCGTTCCCTCGCACGCGGTCACTTTGCCCGTCAAGGCCGAAGCGGCAGCGGTCTCCGGCGACACGAGATACACCTGGGCGCTCTGAGTGCCCGAACGTCCCTCGAAATTGCGGTTGTTGGTCCGGAGGCTCACGGCGTTCGTCGAAGGCGACATGTGCGCCCCTATGCAGAAACCACAGGCGTTCTCCAGCATGCGGCAACCGGCCTCGTGCAGGATGGCGAGCGATCCGTCCTTGAGCAGCATTTCGATCACCTGGCGGCTGCCGCAGGCGATACCCACCTCCACGTCTTCGGCCACGTGCTTGCCCTTGAGGATCTGCGCCACGGTGCGGATGTCGCGATAGGAACTATTGGTGCAGGAGCCGATCATGATCTGGCCGACCTTCTTCCCCCGGATGCTCTTCACGGTCACGACATTGCCGGGACTGTGGGGCGCGGCGGCGAGCGGCTCGAGCGCCCCGAGGTCCACCTCGAACACGTCATCGTACTTGGCGCCCTTGTCGGCCACGATCTCCGTGAAATCGCCGGGACGCCCCTGCGCCGCCAGGAATTGACGCGTAACCCGGTCGGACGGAAATACGGACGTCGTAACCCCCAGCTCCGCACCCATGTTGGCGATCGTGGCGCGGGAAGGCACGTCCAGCGTGGCCACGCCGGGACCGAAATACTCGAAAATCCAACCCACGTTCCCCTTGGTGCCGAATTTCTCCAGCACCTTCAGGATCACATCCTTCGCGCTCACGCCCTTGGGCAGGCGACCGACGAGACGGATCCCGCGAACATTCGGCACGGGGATGTGGAAAGCGCCGCCCGCCATCGCCACTGCGATATCGATTCCGCCCGCCCCGATCGCGATCTGGCCGATGCCTCCGCCGGTAGGGGTGTGGGAATCGGACCCCAGCAAAGTCGTCCCCGGCTTGCCGAAGCGCTCCAGATGCAACTGGTGGCAAATGCCGTTGCCCGCCTTGGAGTAGATGATGCCGTACTTCTTGGCGATGGAGGCCAGGAAATCGTGGTCGTCGGCGTTCTCGAACCCGATCTGCACGGTGTTGTGGTCCACGTAGCTCACCGCAAGCTCGTTCCGGATGCGCTTTACGCCCATCGCCTCGAACTGCAGATAGGCCATGGTGCCGGTGGCGTCCTGGGTAAGCGTCTGGTCGATGCGAATGCCCAGTTCCCGGTCGGTCGCGGGATCGCCCTCGAGGAGATGCGAAGCGATTATCTTTTCCGTGACGGTTCTAGGTTTGTCCGCTTTCTTCATTTCGGTATCACCCAACTTATGGCTTTATGCTCTTCGACCAAAACTTCCTGCGCCACCGCCAAGATGTCGCCCGACGTAACCGCCCTCACTCCGTCGATCTGCTCCTGCGGCAATACGAGCCGCCCGAACGCCATCAAAGTGGAGCCGTAGAAAAACAGCTTGTTCGTGAGCTTTTCGTGTCCCAGCCGGAAATTGCCCACCAGGAACTCCTTGATGCGCCTAAGCTCCCGCTCCGGCACCTTCTTCGTGCGGATCTTTTCGATCTCCCGCTCGATCGCCGCCAACGCCTGCTGCCGCTTGGCCGCATCCACTCCGGCGGTCACGGTCCACATGCCGTAGCCGGCGAAGAACTGCACCCGGGAACTGATGTCGTAGCTGATGCCGCGCTTTTCCCGCAGCTCCACAAACAGCCGGCTCGACATTCCCCGGCCCATGATCGCGTCCAGCACGGTGAGGGCATACCGGCGAGGGTCTTCCACCCCGAACGTCCGGAAGCCGAGCGCCAATTGCGCCTGTTGCACGTCTTTCGCGACCACGATCTCCGGAATCGGTTTTTTCATAGTCTGTCCGCCATTCCCAGCGCTTTTGCCGCGTCGAACCGGCCGGCCACCGCCAACACGGCATTGCGCGGCATGTAATGTTTTTCGATCCACCGGCGCAGATCCTCCGGCGTCATGGGCACGAGACTCTTCCCGCTCCCCGCGACCGGCCGCCCCAGCGGATGTCCCGGAAAAAGGCACGCCTGCAGATTCTCCATCGCCACCGAATCCGGCTCGTCGGCGTACATCTTGATTTCCTCCAGGATGACCGCCTTCTCCTTGTCGAATTCCTTGCGGTCCAGCTTGGCGTTACGGAACATGTCGATGAGGATATCCATCGCCTCGACGAGATATTCGTCCGGCACATGCGCGAAAAAGCAGGTGGTCTCTTCGCTCGTGTAGGCGTTGAACATCCCGCCGCGACCTTCGATCGCCCGGGTGATGTCCAGCGCGCTGCGCTTCTCCGTGCCCTTGAAGAGCATGTGCTCGATGAAATGGGAGATTCCAGCCGTAGCCTTGCTTTCGTTGCGCGACCCCGACCGCACGAACAGCCCCACCGCCACGCTTTCGGCTTCGCACGGCACTAGGACCACCTTTAGTCCGCTCTTCAACGTCTCACAGCGCGGCGACATTCATCTCCTTCAGCGTAGTCCGGCCGTCGTACAGCGCCTTGCCGCAAATGGCGGCGCGCAGGTTCTTGCGCTCCAGCGCCTTGAGATTCTCGATGTCGTAGGGCGAAGACACCCCGCCCGACGCCGTGATGCTGCAATGGGGCGCGGTGTCGCAGATGATCGCCAGTTGCGCGAGGTTGGGTCCGCCCAGCATGCCGTCGGTGGCGGTGTCGGTGTAGATGATGGTCTTGACCCCCATCTTGTCGACCGCCGCCGCCAGGTCCACCGCCCGCACCGAGGTAGTGTTCACCCAGCCGCGCGTCTGCACCATGCCGTTCCTGGCGTCGATCCCCACTGCGATCTTTTCGCCCCACAATTCCATCGCCTTCACCAGGAAGTCCGGATCGTCCAGCGCCGACGAGCCGATGATGGCGCGCGCCGCCCCCGCTTCCAGCACGGCGTTTACGGCTTCCGGGGTGCGGAGTCCTCCACCTACCTCCACCGGACCGCCGAACGCTTCGATGATGGCCTTGATTTCCTCGAGATGCCGGGGGAAGCCGTCGAACGCCCCGTCCAGATCCACCACGTGCAGTTCCCGTCCGCCCTGTTCGCGCCAGTCTCGGGCCTGCAGCGCCGGATCTTCGCTGTAGACGGTCATGTCCTCCGCCCGGCCTTGGCGGAGCCGCACGCATTTGCCGTCTTTGAGGTCGATCGCCGGAAGTATTATCATATCACCCCCTTGGACGACGGCACGCCTTTCTCGGTGGGGTCGATCTTGACCGCCGCCCTCAGCGCGCGGGCGAACGACTTGAAAAACGCCTCGCAGATGTGATGCGCCTCGTCGCCGTAAATCTGCCGCAGGTGGATGTTGGCGCGCGCTTCCACGCTGACCGCCCGGAAGAACTCCTCCAGCAGCTTCACCTCGAAATCCTTGACCATCATGTGCTTCACGGGACAAACCATCACGACGAAAGGCCGTCCGCCCAGATCGAGCGAAGTTTCGCAGAGCGACTCGTCCATCGGCACCGAGGCGAAACCGTAGCGCACGAGTCCCTTCCGGTCGCCAAGCGCCTCGTTTATGGCCTTGCCCAGCACCAGTCCCACGTCTTCGACCGTGTGGTGGTAGTCCACCTGGATATCGCCCTTGGCCTCCACCGTCAGATCCACGTTGGCATGCTTCTTGAAGAGCTCCAGCATGTGGTCGAAGAATCCGATCCCCGTGTTGACCGAGCCCTCGCCCGACCCGTCCAGATTCAAGCTCAGACGGATCTGCGTCTCCTTGGTGTTGCGCTCCTGCGTCGATGTTCTCATCTTGTGGTCCTCCTGCGATAGTCTCTTACTTTGCCCAGAAATCTCGTATGCGCCAGTATCGGCGGAATGGTGGCCAGAAACGCCACCACGTCGCTCACCGGCAGCGCCACCCAGATGGCGAACGTCTTGTCGTCCAAAAGATACGGCAAAAACCAGATGCACGGCAGCAACACCACGCCTTGGCGCAAAGTCGACAGCACGATCGCCGTCAGCGGTTTGCCGATCGACTGGAAATAGGTGGACGCCACCACGTTGAGCCCGATGCACCACAGCATGCAGTTGGAGATCTGGAGATCGTGCCCCGCGAGCCGCACCATCTCCGGATCGCTCACGAAGAGCCGCGCGAGCCAATACGGGAACGGCGGCACCACCTGCACGATGCACGCGCCCACGCACAGCCAGGTGGTCACGAAGAAGCCCAGCTTGAACGTGCCCAGCACCCGGCGGAACTGCCGCGCCCCCCAGTTGAACCCAATGATCGGCTGGAGCCCCTGCTGGGTGCCCATGATGGGGAGTACCGTCAAGATGAGCACCGAATGGAACACCCCCAGCGACGCGAACTGCGCGGTGCACTGGTTTTCGTCGGCGATCCATTTGGAGAACGCCGTCTGCATCGAAACCGCGATCGTGGCCGACAACAGCTGCTGCAGGAAGGGTCCGAACCCGATCGCCGCGGTCCGCTTCACGAACTCGCCGTAGAACCGGATGCGCTTAAGCCGCATCGGCACGGCCGTTACTCCCCGCCAGTAATACTGGAGCGCCCACAGGCAGGAGCTGACCATCGCGATGTTCGTGGCCCAGGCGGCGCCGGCGATCCCCAGCTTGAAGCCGAAAATGAATATCGGATCGAGGATGAGATTCGTGCCGAACCCCACCACCATCGCCATCATCGACCGGTGCGCCGCCCCCTCCGCGCGCTGCAACGCCGAAAGTCCGAACGCCAGATGCGAAAAAAGATGCGAAAAGAGCACGATCCGCATGTAAGTCTTGGCGCTCGCAAACGCCCCTGCCGTCACTTTGCCCGCGCCGCAGAGCCCCAGCACCTCGTCGAGGAAAATAAATACCAACGGCGGGATCGTCACGAAAAACGCCAACTTGAACGCCACCAACTGGCCCAGGATCTTCTCGCCGGCTTCCCGGTTCCCTTCGCCCAGCTTGATGGACAGCACCGACGCGTGCCCCGCCCCCACGAACACCCCGAACGCCGCGAACAGCATCATGATCGGCATCGTGAGCGTCATGCCGGCGATCGCGTCCACCCCGCAGCCCTGGCCGATGTAGATCCGGTCCACCACCGAATAGAGGGCGTTCAGCGTCATGGCCACCAATGCCGGCCATGAATACTTCAAAAGGAGCTTGCCGGTGTTGCCGCTTCCAAGCTCCTCCAGATTCTTCCCAGTTGCGACGCGCCGGTCCATCAGAATACTATCGCCACCTCCGGCAACGCTTGGCGGATTCGGGCCATTTCCTCCGCCGGAATGCGCAGGTCTCCCAGTTGCAACGACGTAAGTCCCCTCCAGCCCGAGAGGTCGTCCGGCAGCTTTTCGATGCGCGTGCGGTTCAAACTGACGTTCTTGAGGCTCTTCATCTCCGTGAGCCAGCCCGGGACTTCCGTTATCGGATTGCCGCTCAATTCAAGGTCGGTGAGGTGGTCGAGCGTCTTGAGCGCTTCGGGCACCGCAGCGAATTTGTTGTTCTTGAGGTAGATGCGCCGCAGGTCATTAAGCGCGCCCATGTCCGGTAGCGACTCCAGCCGGTTGCCGTTCAGCCGGAGCCACTTGAGCTTCGTGCAGGCCAGAACTTCCGCCGGCACCTCCCGGAACTCGTTCCGGTCCAGATTCACGTACACCACTATCGCCGGATCCAACTTTACGTTCAGCGACGAAATGCCCCGGTCCTGCAACCGGATCTCCGCCCCTTCCGGCCGCGTTTTGTAGGCCGGTTCCGGTTCATTGAAGCAACCGGCCAGCGCGAGCAATCCCGCGCCAGCCAGTATCGCCGTATGTCTTGGGGGAAACATCAATTTCCGGCGGCCACGATTCCGGCGAAGTCGCCGGCCTTGAGCGCCGCCCCGCCGATGAGTCCGCCGTCGATGTCCGGCTTGGCCAGGAGCTCGGCCGCATTGCCCGGCTTCATCGAGCCGCCGTACTGGATGCGGACCCGCTCCGCGGTTTCCGCACCCACCAGCTTCGCCAGCGTGGCACGGATGAGCGCATGCACTTCCTGCGCCTGGTCGGGAGTGGCCGTCTTGCCGGTGCCGATGGCCCACACTGGCTCGTAGGCGATCACGAGCTTGTCGCAATCCGCAGCCGTCATGTCCTTGAGCCCCACGTTCATCTGGCGCTCGATCACCTCCACCAGCTCGCCGGCCTCGCGCTCCTCCAGCGTCTCGCCCACACAGACGATGGCCGTCATGCCGGCGGCGATCACCGCGCGCGCACGCTTGTTCACCGTCTCGTCCGTCTCGCCGAAATACTGCCGGCGCTCGCTGTGGCCGATGATGACGTACTTGACGCCCGCATCCACCAGCATCGGGCAGCTGATCTCGCCCGTGAACGCGCCCTTCGCCTCCCAGTGGGCATTCTCCGCGCCGATTCCCACCTGGGTTCCGGCCGCCGCACCGATCGCCGCCGCCACGTCGATCGCCGGCACGCAGCAGACCACTTCCACATTGCCGTAAGCCTTGGTAGCCTCGGCCACTTCCTTCACAAGCGTAGCCGTCTCGCTGGGGAGCACGTTCATTTTCCAATTGCCTGCAATGATTTTCTTTCGCATCTTAACGTTCCTTTTTGAAATTGTATTCCCGGTATTTGACGCCGCTCATCTCGAACATCTCTTTTACCGTGTCCAGAAATTCGTACCGGCCGTCGTAAACCACCTCGCTGATTCCGGAATTGATGATCAGTTTGGCGCATGTGAGACAGGGGCTCAGCGTGATGTAGATGGTCGAGCCCTGCAGGCTGGTGCCGTAAAGCGCGGCCTGGCAAATGGCGTTCTGTTCGGCGTGCACGCACAAACATTCCTCCAGATGCGAACCGCTCTTCACTTTCCCCGCGCAACGCGGACACCCGCCTGCAAAGCAGTTTTTCACTCCGTGCGGGGTACCGTTGTACCCCGTGGAGAGAATGTGATTGTCCCGCATCACGACCGCTCCCACATGGCGGCGCGAACAGTTGCTCCGCTTGGCCACCACCTGGGCGAGCTCCATAAAGTAGTCGTCCCAGCCGGGACGCGGGTCGATCACGGATTTTTTAGGCATCCTGGGCCGTACCTTCGTCCAGAATGTTGATCTTGAACTTCACCGTCACGCCGTGGCCGAGGTCGATCACCGCCTCGTATTCGCCCACTTCGCGCAACGAGTCCTCGATGCTGAGCTGTCCGCGCTCCACCTTGACGCCGCGATTGGCCTCGATGGCGGCCAGCAGGTCGGTCACGGAAACCGCGCCGTACAGCTTCTTGCCGTCGGTGGTGGGGGCCGAAACGGTGAGTTCCAGCTTGTCCAGCTTGCGGGCAACCTCCAGCGCCTCCTTCTTGAGTTCGGCGGCCTTGGCGGCGCGCTCGGCCTCGAGCTTTTTGAGCCGGCGTTTGGCGGCTTCGGTCGCTTCCGCGGCAAGACCGCGGGGCAGAAGATAGTTGCGCGCGTAGCCGGCCGCCACCTTGACGAGCTGGCCCGACTTGCCCAACTTCTTCACGTTGTCCATGAGCATTACTTCTACTTGCATCGCCCTCTCCTTCCTTAGGCCATGAGACCCATATTGCGGGCACGCTTCACGCCCTGGCGGATCTGACGCTGCTGCGCAGAGGTCACTCCGGTGATGCGCGCGGGCAGGATCTTGCCGTAATCCGTGATGTAGTACTTGAGCGTCTCGATGTCGTTGACGTCGATCTGGTCCTCGGGACCGAGCGGCGGACGCTTGCGCGCGGCGAATTCCTCGCCGGCGGAACTGTTCGATTTCTTGAAAGCCATTTTGATGGTTCCTTAAGTTTTGGATTGATTAAAACGGAATGTCGTCCGGATCGGACTCCAGCGGACTCGGCGAGCCCGGCATGTCATCCTGGCGGTTCTGCGGGCCGCCGTTCAACCGGTCGCCCATGGGCAGGAACTTGATCGTGGAAGCGCGCACTTTGAGTTTGCTGTGCTTCACGCCGTCCTTCTCCCAGCTGTCCATCTGCAGACGGCCCTCCACCAGGATCGAACGACCCTTCGAAAGGTACTGCCCGCAGAGCTCGGCCAGCTTGTCCCACGCGTCCACGTCCACGAACACCGGGAACTCCTGGATGTTGCCGTTGCGGTCGCGCCGGCGCTCGTTCATCGCGATGCCCAGACGCGCCACCTTCATGCCGGTAGCTCCAGTGGCCCTGATATCGGGATCCCGCGTGAGATTGCCCATCAGAATCACTTTGTTGAAAGATGCCATAACGACCTTCCTCTCCTTGCCTTACTCGGCCGCCGACACCGCCTGCTGCTGAGCCGCCTCGCGACGGGCCTGGCGCTCGGCACGGGCCTGACGCTCGGCCGCGATCTTGGCCTCGCGGCGCTCGTCCACCGCCAGGATCTGCACGCGGAAGACCTCTTCCACCAGATGGTAGCGGTTCACGAGCTCTTCCAGCTTGGACGGATCCAGCTCGAAGCGCACCTTCACGTACACGCCGGATTCGCGCTTCTTCATGGGACGAGCGAACGCGCGCTTGCCCAAGGGAGCCTGACCGATCAGTTCACCTCCGAGACGGGTCACTTCGGAGAGCGCGCGGTCCAGATTGGCCTGCAGCGCCTCGTCGCGGTTGACACCGACGAAAATGTAGAGCGCATCATACTTCTTCATCACTTCTTCACCTCTTCTTCCTTGCCCTTCTTGATCACTTCAGGAGCCTTTTCGCCCTGAGCCGCGCCAGCCGCCGGAGCGTCATCCGGAGCCTTGACGACCGCCAACGCCAGTTCGCCGCGCGTAACCACCGTCTGCTTGTCGCCAAGCTGCAGATCGCGCACGAAGAGCGTCTGGTCAAGACCGAGACCCGACACGTCGATTTCAAACTTCTCCGCGATATCCTCGGGGAGGCACTCCACGTCGATCAAGCGGAGCACCTGCTCCAGCACGCCGCCGCCCAGCTTCACGCCCACAGGCTCGCCTACGAGATACACCGGCACCGTCACGCGCACCTTCTCCGTCAGCGACACTTCGCTGAAGTCGACGTGGATAGGCGTACCCGCCAACACGTCGTTCTGCATTTCGCGCATCAGCGCCGGAACTTCCCTGCCATCCATGTCCAGTGTCACGAGCAACTGCTTGCTGGCGTGACCGCGCATGGCCATCATGAAGTCGTGCGCCGGAAGCTTGATGAGCTCCGTACCGCCCTTCCTCATTTTCATGACGCTGCCGGGGATCATCCCCGTGCGGCGCAAACGGCGAACAGCCCCCGTACCCTGCTCGGTGCGAGGCTCCGCCTTGATCCTTATCTGATCCATTTCTTGCCTTTTTTGGTAATTTTCCGCCTACTCTCGCGCACCCGCGCTACCCTCTGCGGATAAAACAAATGTATATTATATCATATTTCCCGTATAAAAGTCAATAGGGAAAATAAAAAAAAAAAAAAAAAAAACGCCCTTCACCTGCCGTGTGAAGT
>Ga0265298_10004465_pt1 | contig 17882 bp, 23 predicted proteins | sample AusTroGonzalo_MG_3_FD_193486 | JGI IMG/M metagenome (GOLD analysis project Ga0265298, IMG submission 193486) | Bovine rumen microbial communities from tropical cattle in Woodstock, Queensland, Australia - Gonzalo_01 | ecosystem: Host-associated > Mammals > Digestive system > Stomach > Rumen ... | reverse complement strand
ATTTGCTTCACCCTCATTCCGGAAGGTGGGCGCAAAATTCCATCCGTAAAGTTCCCAGAGGGTGATGAACTGGAGGCGATGAAAGACCAAATTGATACTTGGAGAGAACAGTATTGCTTCAAACCCGACTATGAAGGCGACCAATCTTGCCCTGAAACCGTCATCAATCTCGATTACATCTGCGAAGCAATGCATGAGTGGCTTGACGAGCAGTATGACAAGGGAATGGAAGAAGGAAACGATGTTCGCAAGGGGGATCGTGCGCGTATGGCCACCATTGCCTTCCATGCTGCAATCATTCTCCACTTGCTTGCTGGTAATCCACAATCAAGCGACCGAAAGCTCAGAAAGACCGTTAAGGATCTTACCATCTACATCGCGAACTACTGCATGGAACGCTATCTCTCAAAGTTTTCTGATTTTGGTCTACTGGTTCAAGCTAACGAAACCGGCACCAGCGATTCGGCTCCAGCAACTTCGGCTCCAGAACATAGGCGGCTCACTCAGGAGGAAATAGATGAGTGGCATAGCTTACGCGGTACTCTTGATGAAAACGGGAAAGTAATTGGCTATGGTACTATCGGCAAGAAGCTGGGTGTCGATAAGTATTCGGTGAAGAACTCTTTCGATAGGTACGAGAAAAAAATTGGATTGAAATAACAGCCCTACCTCTTTAACACGAGAAGCCCATCCGTCAAGGCGGGCTTTTTTTGTGGGTGTAAGCGAGGGTGTAAAGAGTTTGAATCGGGGTGTAAAGACATCAAATTTGGGGTGTAGAACTGCGAAGTGCATTTTTTACAAGTGGCATTGTTTGTGCTTACACCCTCTGTTTATCAGCTGGTTAGGTGTTGATTCCCGTGCTATTACAAGGGGTGTAAAATGGCTACACCCCTTATTATCTCAAAAAACACTTTTGAGGTCAATTATATCCCTGTCTGCTTACTTGGTATTTCATCGTGAATTTGCAATGGAAGCTCTCTGTCAATAAATATGCCTATCTTTGCACACCATGAAGCAGCGCACTTACATAGCCATTGACCTAAAGTCCTTCTACGCATCAGTTGAATGTGTGGAACGAGGCCTTGATCCACTGACTACAAACCTGGTCGTTGCTGACAAGAGCCGTACAGACAAGACCATTTGCCTCGCCGTATCACCATCCCTGAAGTCATACGGGATAGGGGGCCGTCCAAGATTATTCGAGGTGATACAGAAAGTGGAGGAAGTCAATCGTGAGAGAAGAAAGAACATCGGGTATCGGGCGTTTTCAGGCAAATCGTATTATGACCAAGAATTAAAGGATCGTCCGGAACTGGAGTTGGATTATGTTGTTGCGCCGCCGAGGATGGCCTACTACATTGAATACAGTACCCGAATCTATCAAGTCTATCTGAAGTACATTGCGCCAGAGGACATCTACCCTTATTCCATCGACGAGGTTTTCATAGATGCCACAGATTACTTGGAGAGCTACAAGATGACCGCCCATGAGTTAGCCTTGAAAATGGTAAGGGATGTGCTGAAAGAGACTGGCATCACGGCAACTGCTGGCATCGGGACCAACATGTATCTATGCAAGGTGGCTATGGATATTGTGGCCAAACATATTCCTGCCGACAAAGATGGTGTAAGGATAGCTGAACTTGATGAAATGGGCTACCGTCAGCAACTCTGGAATCACAAACCGTTGACAAGTTTCTGGCGTGTCGGGAAAGGTATCGCTCAGAAGTTGGAACAGCATGGCCTCGACACTATGGGTAAGGTGGCTCGGTGCAGTATTGAGAATGAAGAACTTTTATACAGCCTTTTCGGTGTGAACGCAGAACTTCTCATAGATCACGCTTGGGGATGGGAACCTGTCGGGATGAAGGAGGTCAAGGCATACAAGCCCGAAACCAATTCCATCAGCAACGGGCAAGTGCTGTCAGTGGGCTATGACTATAAAAAGGCCAAAGTGGTGGTACTTGAAATGGCCGACGATGTTGCGTTGAATCTCGTAAAGCACCATCTTGTAGCAGACCAAATTGTTCTTACCATCAACTATGACGCTGAGAACCTGACCAATCCGGCATTAAGGTCGAAATACTTTGGCGAAATTACAACAGACTATTACGGCAGACAAGTTCCGAAGCATTCCCACGGTACAGCAAATCTTGACACGCCCACTTCATCAGGAAAAGTCATCACACAGGCGGTAAAGGACTTGTATGCGAAGATAGTAAATCCCAATCTTCTTGTACGCAGAATAAACCTTACCGTGAACCATGTAATCAGTGAAGAAGAGGCGGCATCACTGACAAGGACATCCGAACAGCTTGACCTTTTTACAGATTATGAAGAGAAAGCACGGGATGAAGAAGAAAATGCCAAGGAACTCGCCAGGGAACGCAAGGTACAAGAGACTTTGTTGGGTATTAAAGAGAAATTCGGAAAGAACGCCATCCTGAAAGGCTTGAACTTTGAGGAGGGTGCGACGGCCAAAGAGAGGAACCAACAGATAGGAGGACACAAGGCATGACGGACAGCTACGACGACATCATCAATTTTCCGCATCATGTTTCAAAGTCTCATCCGCAAATGAGCATGATGAACAGAGCCGCCCAATTCGCTCCTTTTGCCGCTCTTACTGGTCATTCTGCCGCCATAGAGGAGACAGCCCGCCTGACTGATGAGCAACAGGAACTTGCCGATGAGGATAGTGAGGCCTTGAATCAGAAAATGGCCTATCTTCGGGAGACCATCAACGAACATCCCATAATCACCATCACCTATTTTGAGCCTGACAGGAAAAAGGCTGGGGGTAAGTATAAGTCCATCGATGGCCAGCTGAAAAATATCGATGACTATAACCAATCCATTGTCCTGAAGAGCGGAGAAGTTATCTTTTTGAAGTCCATTTTGGATATACAACTCCACTTTTGACCAGTAAAATGGCTGTAAAAAGACTGTGAAAAGACTGTGAAAAGTTGTGGAAGTTGTACATGACACTTTATGAGCCAATTTACTATTATATTTTCTGAAACTCAGCTACTTAAATCCTTTTGTAAATGTAAAAGGTCTTTTCGGGAGAGTGGTGTTAGGACATGTTATTATGGTTCTGGTAACATTTCACAGATTGGATCTTCCTTGATGATTTTCGGAATAGCCTTCCCCGCCAAAACCAGCACTTTCTTTCCATTGCGATAGATGTGAAGCTGTCGTGACCTAACCACAGCAGTCAGTTCCGGGTCATCCTCCATAGCCATCCAAAGACGATGATACATGCCGTCCTCTTCAAACAGCTTCTTCTGCAAGTGCGAGCACATGTTGTTTGTGTCAATGGTCATCATAAATCATCCAATTTGTTCTTCCAAAAACTCAACTGCATCTGCAACGCAATCGTCACATTCACGAAGCACTTTCCCTGTGCCGACACCCTTCAACATTTTGCATTGGGTGGCTCCGTTGCGTTCCTGAAATTTGTTCATAATCTGGCGCATCTGCTTGGTCGAAGAAGCTTTGCCTTTGTTGGCCAGCCCTAACACGAGTCCAGCACCGACGATGGCTCCACAGGTTCCCTCCATAGTTCCCATACCACCACCGAAAGGACCTGCAAGGCGTATGGCAGTCTCTTCGTTTATTCCGGCAATGTCAGCGTATGTGCATAATACAGCTTGCGCGCAGTTCAGGCCGCAATGCTTCTTTTCCACTGCAATTTGTTTTCTTGTTTCCATCTGTCTTATTTTACTGGTTCCCAAAGCTCAACTCGGCGGCCTTCATTGTCCTCTATGTGTACGAACTTGCCCAAGCCTTCGTAACCCGTAACCTCATCAACGAACTTCACGCCTTCTTTGCGCAGTCGTTCAACAATGGCATCCATATCATCAACGATGTAGTTGATCATCATGTCATTGTCGCCGAAATAGTCAGTGTCGGATTCAAAGGGTGTCCATACGGTTTGTCCTTCAACTTCGCTATCTATGTTGTGATACCAAGTGAACACGTGTCCGTAGGGGCCGTTCTCTATGCCCAGATGGTCTTCATACCACTGCTTTGCCTTTTCAGGGTCTTGGCTCTTGAAGAATACACCTCCAATGCCGATTACTTTGCCTCTTTTTGTTTCCATATTCTCGTTTGGCTTTTGACCGTTTGTGCAGCTTGCCAGCGAAAGCCCTGTCAGCACCAAGACGGTTGCCATTGCCATAGTGTGTGCTTTCATTTTTGTTGCTTAAAAAAAATATGGCTGCAAATGTACGCTTTTTCACACATTCTCAGGCACGATAGTTGGAAAAGCCAATCTCTAAGCATATTAATAAGCCAAAAACTTCAGATAGCGTTTGCCCCTATTACACTCACAATTAGACATTTACAGCTTTATTGAAATGATAAAAACGCCCCCCATAAGGCTCCAAACCGTTATATGAGAATGAACAAATTAAAAATCAACACAATGGAAGAACAGATTTTAGAGAAGTACAAAGATCCATCGACCGGGCGCAATTATGTCATCATCGAGGGAAAGAAGTTGTTTGTGGATATAGCTGTCGCAAGCACTTTCCTTCCCAATCCCGACCCTACCAAATATACCCGTGTGGAGCATATTGATGGAGATTTGGGGAACGACGATGTGAGAAACTTGCGCTGGGTTGAATAATACAAGAACCAATCAATGCGGTGGCCGAAGCTGCGCCATTGAACCAAAAACAGAATCGAAACATGAATACAAAAATCAAGTTTTTAATCACGGGAGAAATTTTTCAGAACCGTAAAGAGGCCAAACTAATTATAGGCCACAGTAATTACAACAGGGCATGGAAGAATGGGGACATATACATTATCTCCACACCATCACCCACAGACATTATTTATTAACCAACTAATTCATTTGCAGAGCTATGAATATTATAGAAGATTTTAGATTTTATACGAATGTCAGTATAGACACGTATCAAAGCAAACAAGAAGCAACAGCGTGTTTAAGTAGGGCTGGTGCCAAAGCCGTCGGGAAGAGCAAGATGGCTTTCTTGGAACAAAATGTAACGGTGGCAGACTTCCTCAATCTTGCCACAAGCGGACATACTTTCTGCAACCTGTATGATTTTGATCCAAGCGAGAAATACTGGATTGAAACATCAACAGGTCAGCATTATCAGAATTATCCAGTTTATAAGAAAGGGGCAAATAAAGGAGCAATGAAACTGTCTTTTAAGTCAGACCAATTCTTCAAAGGCTCGCAGACAGTGTTTGTTGATGTTGACTTTACCAAATACCAAACCATCCCAGAGTACATTTCAACCTTGACAATCCAACCCACTTGCGTTTATATGAGCTTTTCGGACAACAAGGACAAACACGGGGTAATATCAAGGCGTTTCAGGCTGGTCTATGTGCTTGATGAAATTGTCGGAAAAGATAAGTTTGAAAGAATATCACGCGCCATCAGCGACAGGATTGTACTTGACACGGGCGAGCCTATGGATGACAATTGCGGAACGAGGATAAGCCAGTACATGAACGGCGTTTTCGGGAACAGTGAGACCTATCAAAGCAACTGCATTTATTCCGTATCAGACTTCATCGGCGAGGGAGTTGACTACATCGTCAGCCCGCAACCAAAAAATGAAGTTGAACAGGGAACGCCGCAAATTGTCTTTGACGAGCAGATGTTGAATGATATGGCCACTTTGAGTTATGACGAGTTTATGCACTACTATTCAATTCGATACAAATACGTCTACCGCACTGAAAGCGAGGATTGGATCAGCGGCATGTATCAAATGACTGATGAAAACTACCTTCAGCTTTGGTATTTCCGTGAGAAACAGGTTGACGGGCAGATGAGACGGCGCAAGCTATTCAAGAACGCCTGCCTGAGAAGATTGATGTTCCCTGACATTGACCCTGACACACTCCTGTTTAACCTCTATGTGGATTTCGTCAGGTTTTTCGACAATAGCGACAAGGTTATCTCATTGGACACGCTGAAAAGGAAAGTTGTAAATGCCATGAAGATGACACAGGAGCAGCTTGAAGCCTACTGTCATTGGGAAATACAATACTGGCATAAAAACAGACCCAAGTTCATCTGCAAGCCTGGAATAATCACGACACATGGCCAAATAAGCTATATCGGCAAAACAATACGCTGGGCTGAGATTGAAAAGAGGTATGACAGAACAAAATCCGTCGGCGAAAATGCGGAGGTACTTGATGTGTCTCTCCGAACCCTATATAGATTTTGTGAAGAAAAGTGGATAGACACCAACCCGAACCGAGGAATGACAAAAAAAGAAAAGAGGAAAGCCAAACGAGAGGACAAGGACAGACAAATAAAGTTGTTCAAGAAATTGTATGACCCCGACCTGTCTTTGCGTGAGAATATGGAAATCTTGCGCGAGAACGGTTTGAAGTTGGGGAAAAGCACCATAGCAAGATGGATTGATGAATATATCTCCGATGGCCCCATGCCAGTCAGTATGCCAAAGATAAAGCTTCCCGAAATGAACTGGTCTTTCCCAAAAGCAGAAAACTATTTATGCACGGTTTCAGGAGAAGAGGAATTTGGGTATAGGATTAGCGACTGGGATTTGGCGAATGTTTCCCCAAGTCAGGATGCGTTCTTTGGAGGTGGTGGCATTAAATGGGGATTACCCGAAATCACTTTTGACAATTTTCTTCATTGATTACATTCAATAGAGAGAACATCGGAAACACAAAAAGATGTTCTCTCTTATATTATTGTCAATCATCATTATCATATATGTAGTATTAGAGATACTACTACTTATTATATCCGTTTGGCAAAAACGGGCAAAAATGGGACAGGTATTTTTCTGTACGCCTCAGAAACCCTCAAACCCTTATAATTGAACTATTTAAGAGATTTATAACAGACAGCCATTATTGATGCAGGTTTATGAAGAATAAGCCAGCGACTATCAAGAAGGTGGCATCATTTGCATTAGGCACTTATGATTATGCCTACTCTGCATTTGATACAGCCAGTCTGTAAAGAAACAAGGAACCACGACCCAACATTGAAAACGGGTGTGGTTTCTCTTTTTTTTGCCCATTTTTCTTCCCTGTATTCTTCCTTGTATTATTCCTTAACAGCCTTATATATAGAGAATTACAATTAACCTATTATTAACAATAAACTTAAAGAAAGGAAAAAGAAAAATGAACAAAATCATCAAAGTGTTACAAATCAGTACCGAAGTAGTGGTACTGGTACTTTGCGGCATCGAATTACGAGACGCAATCAAGAAAATCAAAGAAGAAAGAAGAATTCGTCCTAACCCCTCACAAAATGACAAAGTATGAGAAAGGCGAGGACATCATTATTTTGGTACTGGACACTATCGTAACTATTCTCAAAAACAGCAAGAAGCTACGGAAGATATTCAAGAAAAAGACAGCACCGTTAAACAAACCTTAAACGAGAACAACTAAAACAACCTATTATGGACAACAACGAGACAACAACCTTGGAATTGGAAAACAAACATCCAAATTTCATCGAGAGCAACACCCAAGAAATCAGTCTTGGAGAGATTGCAGACAAATGTATTGTACCAACTTTCAGCGACAACAGCCTTACCATCAGCCATCAGGACTTTTGCATGGCCACATATAAAGCCGCTGAAAATGTCTTTGGGGCATTAAGCCCAATAGAATGTCGAGTAAGCCATCCTATCAATGGCCGAATCCCGACAGCCCTTATGAAGAAAGCAACTGAGCTGACAGATGACGAAAAAACCATCTATTACCAGCGTTTAGCCTGGATCGCAAAAGTCAGCTCTTGTACCAGAAACATCGACGGGCAGGAAATCCACCTTACAATCGGAGGAGTTCGTGCCTATTCGGAAGACAAACTTTATAACCGCCCATCCGCATTGAAGTTTAAAATTTTTGTGGGTTGGCAAGTACGTGTTTGCAGCAACCTTATGCTTCAAACAGACGGATTTTCAGGAACCTTTGAATCTCTCACGAGTTTAGATATTCACCAGAAAGCACTTGAACTTTTCAGCAGATTCAACCCTGAGAAAGACAACAATCTGAACGCCTTGGCCCAATTGCAGGACACGAGGATGACAGAAGAACAGTTTTGCCACATCATCGGGAGAATGAGACTTTATCAATTTCTCCCCGTGGTCCAACAGAAAGCAATTCCCCAGTTCATTCTGGGAGATCAAGCTATTAACGAAACAGTACGACAGTATGTCAACAATCCCAATTTTGGAAGAAAAAACGGGGATGACGGCATCAGTACTTGGGACTTTATGCAATTATTGACCGAATCGGCAAAGGGCAGCTATATTGACCGCTGGCTCGACCGAAACGCCAATTGCACCGAATTTGCAACGGGCATCAGAAAAGCCCTACGCTACGAGGATTCAGAATATGACTGGTTCCTCAACTGACCTGAAGAAATATCAGGAGGGGTCATTTTTGTCCCCTTTACGCCGGAAGGCAACACATTATCAATCATTCAACAGAGAGATTTCGTGTTGCCTTCCTTCTTTTTGCAATCAACACTTTTACAACAATTAAAAATCTAACACAATGGAAAATAACACCAATCAAGAAGAAACGAGAAAAGAGGGATTCAACACCCTTTATGCTCTCAATGTTAATGACCGTACTGAAAAGAAAAACGGTTTGACCTATCTAACCTGGGCTGTGGCTTGGGCGGAATTCAAGAAGCAATATCCTTCGGCGACCTATCGGATTGTGAAGGATGCCAACACTAACTTGCCCTATTTCGTGGATGAACGATTGGGCATCATTGTCTATACCGAAGTTACGGTAGATGGACTGGCCTATGAAATGTGGCTTCCTGTAATGGATGGAGCCAACAAAGCGATGAGACTGGAACCTTATACGTACCAAGTCTATGACAAGTACAAGAACACCTACATCGAAAAGAAAGTAGAAGCAGCTACCATGTTCGACATCAACAAGACCATTATGCGATGCTTGGTAAAGAATCTTGCAATGTTCGGACTCGGTTTATACATTTATGCAGGAGAAGATCTGCCAGAAGAAACAATCGAGAACACAAGCGAACCAGAACCCGCCAACAAACCTAAGCGTACCTGCACAAAAAGGACTACCACAGTCGCTGCACCTGTCGAGAAATACGGACATATCAAGGCAGCACTTCAAGCAACCAACACAACGGATGCATTACTAGCCCTCTACAACCAGCACAAACAAGAAGTGGAGGCTAATCATGAAATCAAGGCTCTCTTTACCCAGCGTCGAGAGCAATTACAAACCAAACAAGCAGCTTAAGCCATGTCTAGAACAACACGAATTGAACTGGTTGACTCCGGGGTTAACTTCAATCCCAACGACCATACCTACGAGCTGAACGGAGCCTATTTATCTGGCATCACTGATTTGCTACAAAGGGTTTTATTTCCCGACGAATACACCAATGTGCCAAAAGCCATCCTACAGCAAGCGGCACTATATGGCAATTCCGTCCATCTGAGCTGCCAAGACTTCGATAGCAGATGGTATAACGATGGCACACAGGAGGTACAAGACTACATCCAATTGTGCCAAGAACATTCATTAACCCACGAGGCAAGCGAATACACGGTAACGGACTTCGAAAATTATGCGAGTAACATCGACAAAGTGTTCAGGGTAACGGACAACACCTTTGATCTGGCCGACCTGAAAACCTATGGAAAGATGACACCTGAAAAACTGGAAAAGGCACGGTGGCAACTATCCATCTATGCCTACTTCTTCGAGCTTCAGAACAAAAAGGCGAAAACGAGGAATCTATATATCCTCCATATTCGCAACAAGCAAAAGAAAGACGGGAGTTTTGACCACATTTCAAATCTTATCCCTGTCAAACGCATCCCATCTGAAATCTGCAAAGAGCTATTGGATGCCGACCTCAAAGGGGAACAATTCCAAAGTCCCTATGCAATACCAAAGGAAATCAGCTCACAGGAAAAACGCATTCGAGAACTGATTCTAACCAAGGAAGCCGTCGAGGAAGAACTCAGCAGCATCAAATCTCAAATCCTCACAGAAATGGAGACCAGGAACGTAAAGACCTGGATCACCGACGGGGGAATTAAACTTACGAGAAAACTACCTACAACCAGGACAAGCCTCAACCTCACATTGCTGAAAGAGGCACATCCTGAGATTGACTACGATTCCTATATGAGAGAATCACAAGTATCAGGCAGCTTAACCATTGCTATCTGACCACAATTCGGGCCTTAACGCCTTGAATACTACCGAAGAGGGGTATCAACAAAAATGATACTCCTCTTTTTTTATGCCTATACATAAACAACAACAAATTAAAAATCAACAGACTATGTTATGTTATAATTTCAACGGCCTCGAAGGGTTCAAGGCCAGATTTGGACTGGTTGAACACGGTAATGGCGAAAAGTCAAGAAAAAACAAGATTCTTCTCGCCTACATCAAACAACCATCACTATTCAAAGAGGCATCACGGACAGGCGATTACTCACTCATCAATATCGCCTCAATGTCCGAGCTTAAACAAATCATGCTTGACAGAATCATCAAGTCAGGCAACGAGGACGACAAACTGAAATACGAAGTCAAACTCATCAACTACACTTTCCATTCCTCCAAATTCGAGACCGACGACTACAAGGGTCTCTGTGAGGATGGTGACCCCAAAAGCTGCCGTTACATCAACCACAACAACGGAAGCAGAACCTTCAAGATGAAAGCGGGCAAGTTTTTCCGTTCGCTGATATTGGAAACCAAGTTTGGCCAGACATTGCCTGAACAGGTATTGATTTATCTGTGTGAAGAATTTGCCCAGGAATGGAACACTTTCACGCTATCGACATTCCCAGAGAACCAACTTTTCGTGAACGACAACTTTGCGGACATCTACGATTCGTCAAGATGCGCTGGAGAATTTCACAGTTGCATGACCGACCAAGACTATCACTATTACTACAGGGATTCGGTGAAAGCGAAAGCCGCGTATTTGGAGAACAGCGAGGGGTACATTGTAGCCCGATGTATCATATTCCCGGAAGTCTATGACGAGAACGGAAAAGTCTGGAGATTGGCAGAGAGACAATACTCAACTGATTGTGACGATGTGCTTAAAAGAGCCTTGGTCGATGCTTTGATACGAGGCAACTACATCGACGGCTACAAAAAGGTCGGGGCTGGATGCTCTGATACGAGAGAGTTTGTGGATATACACGGAAACTCACTTGCCGACAAGAAATTCTACATAGATTGCAGATTGGAAACCTACGGCACTTTAAGCTATCAGGACTCTTTCAGGTACTACAACTACAGCGAAGAGAAGGCTTACAACTATTCCGATTGTCATTACAGCTATTGCCTTGACACGACAGACGGAAGCATTGACGGTGATGACGACGATAACGATGACCCACAGGAATACGACAGCTATCACGATGTTGATGCTTACGAGGTGGTAACGGTGTATGTTCATGGAAATCGGGATACATGTGATATTGACAGATTGGACGATTTTATCCTGGTACACGGGACTTATTACCACGAAGATGATGTCTCGACTTGCCCTTGTTGCGGGGAACCGTATCTCTCCGAAAACTACAAATACTCAGAAATCACGGACGAGGACTATTGTTGTGAGGAATGCAGGAAGAAAGCTGAAGAGAAATACATCCAAGACAACTGGCATTATTCCGATTACGACATGACCTATTTTGAGAACAAGGAAGACCTTACGACCTACCAGCATTGGGATTGGAACGTGGTCAACTATGTGGAAAAGACCATCAGCAAACAATCACTTGACAGACATTCAGCCCAATTCATTCTTTACGATGGGGTTTACTACAACAGAGTGAATCCCATTACTGGATTACCGTACTATATCGAGGAAACGGAGGAAGCATTGGCAGCTTAAACAACAATTATTAACCCAAGGGGAACCTACTGGATGAAGAATCTGGCTTGTTCCCCTTTAACACATTGAAAATTATGAAATTATTAAAGGAATTATTCAAGATTTACTCACCTTCTGGAAACGAGAAGAAGATGAGGAAATTCATCAAATGGTGGATCAAGAACAATGTACCTGAAGCCACCGTAACGACGGACCAAATTGGAAATATCTATGTGAAGAAAGGCGAAGCGGAGAATTACCCATGCCTCGCCGCCCACATTGATCAAGTCCAACGAATCCATAGCAAAGACTTCGAAGCAATCGAAACCAAGGATTATATTTTCGGTTTCTCTCGTAAAAACAAGAGGCAGGAGGGATTGGGAGCCGATGACAAGGTTGGTGTCTGGGTTAATCTCAAATGCCTGAAAAAGTTTGACCACATCAAGGCCGTGTTTTTTGTCGGCGAAGAGGTGGGATGTGTAGGCTCTGGCAAGTGTGATATGGCATTTTTTGACGATTGCTGCTATGTGATACAATGCGATAGAAGGAATGGCGATGACCTAATCACTACCATTGGCGGGTGGACCCAATTATGCTCGCCAGAGTTCATAAAGGACATCCAACCCGAACTATTTGGCTACAAGGAAGAGTGTGGCCTTATTACTGATGTTGGAGAATTGAAAGAAAGAGGTCTCAAGGTTTCTGCAATCAATCTCAGTTGCGGATATTACGAGCCACACACCGACCGTGAATTTGTGATAAAGAGCGAAGTCCTCAATTGCCTTCGCTTTGTGGAACATATCATCACAACTTGCACCGATGTTTACCCGCACGAAGATGACGAATGCTATTTCGGAAAAAACGGCTGGGAAGATGGAACATGGGAAGAAGAATATGAGGAAGCCTATCAAAGTATCGAATGTGATTTGCTCAACCATCCCTGGTTGACCACCGAACAAATACTGAACGCATACAGGGGCTACTTCTTTGCACTGAAAGAGGGCGACCTGAAGCAAATTATCGAGGAAATCAAGAACATCAATTTTATCGACGACAATGATGACACTGGAATGCGATTGTTCCCAAATCTCGAAAGTGGAATGGGAAAAGAAAATGAAAGGGTCAAAACCGCTATCGTATAAATGGCTTGTCGATAGAATCAAGAAACACCTGCCCGAACTCTATTACGATTTGGGTCTAGATTTCTACAACCCATACGAAGAGCAATGCCGTGTGAACAAAAGATATTACATACTGGTTCACTCGGCCACAGAGTACTTCATCTTAAAACAGTAAAACTATGACAGCCAAGAAAATGACAATCAGATACTGGAACTCGCTTGAAAGAGGCTCCAGAGAAAGAGCATTATGCCATGTGTTCCCAATCAACAGATGCATTGTAGATATGCTATTGGACGAAGAACCCAATCCTAAACAATCTCCTTTTTGGGGATTGGTGTGGAAAAAAGTGAGGATTCCAAACAACGAATCCTATTACAAGACAGTGATAAACAAAACTACCTTTATACCTTAATACAATGAAAACGAACATCAACCTGGAGCTATTCAAAAGATACGCTCCTAAACGCAAATTGGAGATAATCGAATCTCTGACAAAAGAAGAACTTTTGGCCATCACTCCAAAAACTGTGGCAAGGATGGTCAAGGAAGCTGGCGAAGGGAAAAAAGGCTCGCCCAACAAATACCTTCGAATCAGACTAAGTTTGAGGAAAGGCAACAACTGGAACTCAACGTTTGACGGCGTTGGGGTACACAGCAAAAAACTTTATGTGAGCCTGTATGTGCAAATGGACTCGACTGACACCGAGAATACCGAATACTACAGCACGTTCTTTAGCGGAGAAAGGTATAGAGGGACATGCCAAGAATCGGATAGATTCGGCAACCCAAACTATCATTATTTCTTCTATGATGACGAGCACAGGGCGGCTTGCATCAAAAGCATCCTCCTCGAATATGTCCATACCAAATATCACGACAAACTGAATTGACCTATGGATAAGATTGATTATAGCAAACCATTATTCCAATGCACACTCGGAGACTTACATGCGATGTTGTCTGATTTGCTAATGAATCATCAACTTGAATCGCAACCCGAAAAAGCACCAAAACACTATGTATATGGCATAGCTGGAATAGCAAATCTCTTTGGATGCTCAGAACCAACGGCGCAAAGAATTAAAAACAGCGGTGAGATAGATGATGCCATCAGTCAGATTGGTGGTGTTATTGTTGTTGATGCTGAATATGCTTTAGACCTGCTCAAAATCAGCAAAAAATACAGGAAATCACCTTTAATGAAAAACAAGAAATGACCTATGGAACAACTTACTGAATTTGACTATGGAATCGCCGAATATATTTGGAAGATTCTAAAGACACAGCAACAGATAGTCTGGAGTTGGGGCGTAAATCCCGACACGGTAAAGACTATCAAGAACGGGACCCAATTTCATGTCCAAGGTTTTCTGATGAAAGGAACTGTGAAAATCATCTACGACGAAGGGCATGACTTATTTGACATTGAGTTTCTGCCCGACGATGACACCAAGCCGGGAAAAACGATCCAGGGCTTATATTTAGACCAACTCGTTTCCGTGATAGACGAGAATGTCGAGTATTGCGAGAACTACGAGGAACGGATAAACGAGGAATACTGCCTTATCGTAATTCCTTGATTGTCCGAAAACGACCAATATGTGATAATCCCAACAATCATATAATATGGTTTATACTACAAAACGGAGGGGGCAATTGGATTTTTGCCAGTTGCTCCCTTCATTCGTTCAAAAATAATGGGTGTTCAAAAATAAATCTGACAACGCCATTTTGAACGCCCTGATTGATATTCAACAAATAATCTTTGATTTAATTATGAACACAAACAACACCAAGGCCGTCATCTATGCCCGTGTCTCATCCCAAAACGACAGACAAGACACGGCAAGACAAGTGAACGACCTTAAACGATTCGCCCTCTCACAGGAAATGGAAATTGTGGAAACCTTTGAGGAGCACATATCCGGGGCGAAAAAGCTTGAGGAACGGGAGATTCTTACACAATGCTTGGAATACTGTAAGAACAATTCCGTCAATTATCTGCTTATATCAGAACTATCGCGACTGGGAAGATCCACACTCCAGGTTCTGCGAAGTCTTGAAATTCTGCACGAGGCCAAAGTATGCGTATATATCCAAAACATCGGCCTCTATTCGCTGCAACCCGATGGCACGGTTAATCCTGTTGCCTCCATTATGATTACCATCCTCGCCGAAATGTCAAACATCGAGCGTGGCAACATCCAGTATCGTCTTAACAGCGGGCGGCAGCAGTACATCAATCGTGGCGGCAAGCTGGGTCGTCGGAAAGGCAGCATAAAGACCGCCGAACAAAAGAAGGAGGAGTACAAGGAGGTCATATCGCTGCTGAAAAGAGGCTATTCGATTAGGAACGTAGCCAAACTGACAGGATTCAGCATACAGACCGTCCAGACAGTAAAAAACCAATTCGTAAACCCTTAAATCACAACACGATGGAATCAAATTATCTTATCCTGCTCGACTTCTGCACCGGGCAAATCATCAAAATCAAACTCACAGAAGAAGAAAAGTCAAAAAGTGAAACCTATGAAGATTTCGAGGACTTCATGCGGACTGAATTACAAGAGAAATATGAATTTCGTACAAAGGATGTCTGCTGGATGACTTGTGAAACCCTCGATGAACGAACCTATAACATCTAAAACAGAAAGGAGAAATGAACCATGCCGAACTGGGCTTCAACTGCTTACATTATGGAAGCAAAACCTGAACAAGCGAAAGAACTTTATGACAAAATCGACAGTCTGACCAAAATGGAAAAGCCACTTGTTGAGAATGGCTTTGGAAAACTTTGGATGGGCTGCTTGGTTAACTTACTCGACGGCGATTGGAACAAAGTCTATTGCAGAGGAGAGATTATCAGCTACGCCCTTGAAGATGGCCATGTGAGTTTATCATGTGAAACCGCTTGGGGTGAAATGCCAGAGTTCAGACACTTCATCGAGCAGCACTATCCCGGATCTAAAGTCTATTATTGTGTGGAAGAGAGCGGGAACTGTGTATATGCTACAAATGATGCCGAGGGATTGTATTTCAAAGACCGATTTTGCCTTGACTTCTATGATGGGATTGAGTACTTTGAAACCATTGAGGAAGCGGCAAAGTTCATCGGGGAAAGAATAGGCAAAGAACTAAAACCTGACATTACCGAAATAGACAAAGCCATCGACGACTATTTGGAAGAACATAACGACGATGAGGATTGGATGTCATTTCATGGGTTTATGGTTTATGATGATTGATGGCAAAAAGAAACGGATGTAAAGTCCGTTTCTTTTTTTTGGGATTTTTCCCTTATATTTGCAGCGTTAAATAAGCATTATTGCATAAACCCTGACTTATGAAATTGAAGAAGAAACGGTTTTACGAGACGTTGAATAGGGCCTTCAAGAACAATTGGAGAAGGGCTGTTAGACTAATTGCTATTGTAATAATCTCAACCATTATAGGCTATGTTCTTAAAGATTTGACTTTTGGGCGGTTCTTTTCTAGTGTAAACGAACAAACTTATATGTCATACTATTACAATTATTATACAACAAAATATCAAAAACCAAAAAAAGGAGAGAATTGGGGAGAGCGAAAATTCAAGAAACATGGAATTTATGAGGCCAACGAGGATAGTATTATAATAATACACCCAGGATACTATTGGAAAGATAAAATGTCTGTTTTACTATCAGAAATAATGAGTCAAGATCCAGCTGTTATAGGTCTAGATATTATTTATGACGGATTAGATTCGCTGGAAGTTGATTCTGTTTGTTTTAGTTTGAAAGAAATATGTGGAGAAAAAATCGTTATTGCTGCTGAAAACAAGAATAACAGTCTCTCTACTTCCTATTTTTATGACAAAGATTCAAGTGATGTAACACTTGGTTCTATAAGAACTCAAAGTATTGGTTTGTTTAAAAAAAATGAAATAATTAAAAAAGATACAGTTTTGTGTTTTCCTTATCAGCTTGCAAAAAAGTATTGCGATTATCACAAAAAGGAATTGAATTGTGAAAGAATGGTGGTTAATTATCGAAAACTAACTCTTTTTCCAATTAATCTTGATTCTGTCCGAGAAAATGATATTAGATACAAGCTAAAAAGTGAAGATTTAAAAGATAAGGTTGTGATTGTTGGAACGGTTAATATAGATGTGGATAAAGTTATTATTCCTTGTGAATTACCAAACTGGACGACTCCCGATGGCTTTCAACTTCAAATGAATCACACGTTAGGCACTGCGATGTCAGGAGTGTTTAATCACGCATATGCAGTTAGGTCGTTGATTCATCCAGAGTTTTCTTTTTCTTTGGCTAAAGGAAATGTGATTTGGAATGTCTTAATAATTGCTATATATGGTCTGTTGTACCTTTTGTTTCTTTATTTACAGAAACAGCAAAAACAGAAACAAATAATAATAGGTGAAATTGGTGTGAAATTGATGGGGCAGGTCTTTTTTGTGGTTTTTGTTATTGTGATATGTTTGTTGCCTTTTATACTTACCAATCTTTATAATAGGGTTTTTGATATTTCGTTGGCACTCTTTTCTATCCTTTTCATACGTATTGCTGATAGTATTTATGTGTTATTAAAATGCTTATTAAATAAATGGATAAAATGGTAGAACAAAAAAAATATGAACGTCGTTTTATTGTCAGTCTTTTCTTGATAATAATATGGTTTCCATGTTATTCTCAACAAAAGCAGATTGGATGCTATGAAATAAATGGTATCAATGGAGAGAGATCCATTTATATAAACGGCATTGTATATTATGATTATATGAATATAAAAAAGTGGGAAACTAAAAAAGACTTTAAGCTGTTTGATGAAGACATCGTGAAAGTAACTTCAAATAATGCTTATATTGGTT
>Ga0265298_10004464_pt1 | contig 17882 bp, 14 predicted proteins | sample AusTroGonzalo_MG_3_FD_193486 | JGI IMG/M metagenome (GOLD analysis project Ga0265298, IMG submission 193486) | Bovine rumen microbial communities from tropical cattle in Woodstock, Queensland, Australia - Gonzalo_01 | ecosystem: Host-associated > Mammals > Digestive system > Stomach > Rumen ... | reverse complement strand
CAGATGAGGTCAGCCTCGCCATCCGCCAAACGCTGGCGCATCTCAGCAGTATCACGACAAACCTCCATTCGCAGGCTTACTCCCAGCTTGTCAGCGAAACGCTGACAAAGCAGATAGTGTGTACCCAAATGTTTGCCACGATAGTCGTAGTACGTCTCTGGTCCCGTCAGCGTAAGGGCTATCAGTTCACCATTGCGCTGAATATCTTCCAGGTCAAAATCCTCGTCGGTAGGTATGGTATCGGTAATCTCACCCCACGGTGTGACCACGGGTTCCTGTCGCTTCTGGCCACAAGCTGTCAGGAGCAACAAAAGAGCGAAAAGATGTATATATATGCCGTTTCTGCTCAATTTCATTCAATTTTGGGTGCAAAAGTAATCATTTTCTTGCAAATATCATTGAAAATGTGTAATTTTGCAAGCTAAAATTAGAAATTATTAGAAAAAAAGATATGTTAAGAATTGCAGTACAATCAAAAGGTCGTCTCTTTGACGACACGATGAACCTGCTGGCAGAGGCAGATATCAAGATTAGCTCAGGTCGTCGCACCCTGTTGGTGCAGTCAGGAAACTTCCCCTTGGAAGTGCTCTACCTGCGCGATGACGACATTCCACAGAGTGTAGCATCAGGCGTTGCCGACATCGGCGTAGTTGGTGAGAACGAGTTTGTAGAGCGCAACGAAGATGCAGAGATCATCTCACGTCTGGGCTTTTCAAAGTGCCGTCTGTCATTGGCTATCCCCAAGGATATCGACTATCGTGGTGTGAACTGGTTCAATGGCAAGAAGATTGCCACCAGCTATCCCCATATCCTGAAAAAGTACCTCGACGAACAGGGCATCAGTGCTGAGATTCATGTCATCACGGGTTCAGTAGAAATCAGCCCGGGTATCGGACTGGCCGATGGTATCTTCGATATCGTCAGCAGCGGTTCCACACTGGTCAGCAACAACCTGCGCGAGGTTGAGGTGGTGATGCAGAGCGAGGCTTTGCTTATCGGTAACAAGAACCTCAACAAGGAGAAGCGTGAGACGTTGGACGAGATGCTGTTCCGTTTCAAGGCCGTAAAGGATGCAGAAGACAAGAAGTATGTACGCATGAACGCTCCGAAGGCTCACCTGCAGGAGATTATCAATGTGCTGCCTGGACTGAAAAGTCCTACCATCATCCCCCTGGCCGATGAGGACTGGTGCTCTGTACACACCGTACTCGACCAGAAGCGTTTTTGGGAGATTATCGGCAAGTTGAAAGAAATGGGTGCACAGGGTATTCTAGTGACACCGATTGAGAAAATGATACTGTAAACGTTGAACATTGAACGTTGAACATTGAACAACAATGAAGATATACAGATACCCCCAGAAAGACTTGTGGGGTGAGATTACGTCTCGCCCACGTCTGGACTTGACCAAGCTGAACGAAACGGTTGCTCAGGTGCTGAGCGATGTACGTCAGCGTGGCGACGAGGCTGTCAAGGAATATGAATTGAAGTTTGACAAGGCTACGTTGGAGACGCTGGCCGTCAGCGAACAGGAGATGCAGGAAGCCGAGCAGTTGGTGAGCAGTGAGCTGAAAGCTGCCATCGAGCTGGCACACCAGAACATCCATCAGTTCCATGCTGCCCAGAAGTTTGAGGGTAAGAAGGTAGAGACACAGCCTGGTGTCAGCTGCTGGCAGAAGAGTGTCGCCATCGAACGCGTAGGTCTCTATATCCCTGGTGGTACTGCCCCACTCTTCTCTACGGTACTGATGCTTGCCACTCCCGCCAAGATTGCCGGCTGTCAGGAGATTGTGCTCTGCACCCCGCCCAACCGTGAAGGCAAGGTGAACCCTGCCATCCTTGTGGCAGCACGCATTGCTGGCGTCAGCAAGATCTTCAAAGCAGGTGGTGTACAGGCTATTGGCGCCATGGCTTACGGTACAGAGAGCGTACCCAAGGTCTTCAAGATTTTCGGTCCTGGCAACCAGTATGTGATGGCTGCCAAGCAACAGGTAAGCCTTGACGAAGTGGCTATCGACATGCCAGCAGGACCCAGTGAGGTCTGTGTACTGGCTGACAACACTGCCAATGCCGAGTTTGTGGCTGCCGACCTCTTGTCGCAGGCAGAGCACGGCATCGACTCGCAGGTGCTCTTCATCACCACGTCTGAACAGAAGATGGAGGAAGTACAGGCTGAGGTGGAACGCCAGCTGGCACTGCTACCCCGTCAGGAGATGGCCAGCAAAGCACTGGACAACAGCCGCCTCGTACTCGTCAATTCTGTTGACGAGATGATTGCGCTCTCTAATGTCTATGCTCCAGAGCACCTCATCATCCAGACTGCTGACTATGAACAGTTGGCAGAGCGCGTGGTGAATGCTGGTTCCGTATTCCTTGGACAGTATGCCTGTGAGAGTGCTGGTGACTATGCCAGTGGTACGAACCATACGTTGCCTACCCACGGCTATGCCACAGCCTACAATGGTGTCAACCTCGACAGCTACTGTCGTAAGATTACCTTCCAGCACCTCACAGAAGAAGGTATCCGCCGCATCGGCCGTGCCGTAGAACTGATGGCTGAGGCAGAACAGCTGGATGCACATAAGAATGCGATGAGCGTAAGAATACGCGCAATTGAAAATTGAGAATTGATAATTGAGAATTATATGAAGCCCTTAGAGCAGTTAGTCAGAAAGAATATTTGGAGTTTGGCTCCTTATAGCAGTGCCCGTGACGAATACTCTGGCAAGGAGGCTCACGTCTTCCTCGATGCCAACGAGAATCCGTATAACGCCCCCTACAATCGCTATCCCGACCCACTGCAACGTGATGTCAAGAAGCTGTTGGAGCGTGTGAAAGGTGTACCCGCAGAGAACATATTCTTAGGCAACGGCAGCGACGAGGCCATCGACCTGCCCTACCGCATCTTCTGCGAGCCTGGTCGCGACAACGTGGTGAGCATTGCGCCCACCTACGGCATGTATCAGGTATGTGCCGACATCAACGACATCGAGTGTCGTCAGGTCCTCCTTGACGAACACTTCCAGCTGCATGCTGACGCTGTTCTCAAGGCTTGCGACGAACACACGAAGATTATCTGGCTGTGCTCGCCCAACAACCCTACTGGTAACTCACTGGACCGCGACGAGATACTGAAAGTCATCGAGGGCTTTGAGGGTATTGTCATTGTTGACGAGGCCTACATCGATTTTGCCCATCAGTTGTCGCTGCGTCAGGAGTTGCCCACACACCCCAACCTCATCATTCTGCAAACCATGTCGAAGGCTTGGGGCTCGGCAGCCATCCGCATGGGTATGGCCTTCGCTTCCAAGGAGATTATCGCCATATATAATAAGGTGAAGTATCCGTATAATGTCAACCAGCTTACACAGCAGCAGGCCATAGAGATGCTGAAAGACCCTTACGAGGTGGACAAATACGTGAAGATATTGCTGCAAGAGCGTAACAGACTGATACAGTCTTTCCGTGAGTTACCCATCTGTGAGCATATCTATCCTACGGATGCCAACTTCTTCCTGACACGCGTGACAGATGCTACACGCATCTACAACTATCTGGTGGACAAGGGTATCATCGTACGCAACCGTTCACGCATCCAACTCTGTCAAAACTGTCTGCGCATCACTATTGGTACACGTACGGAGAATAATGAGTTGCTCAGTGCCCTCAGACAAATTTAGAGTATCACTCATCGGGCTGTTGCTGATGGTGACACTAGCGGCATGGGGTGACAACCGTATCTTCTCGTCCCGTGTCAAGACGCTGACCAGCATGGTAGGCACCGACTGGCAGAACCGCCCAGTGATGACGCTGGGCAGCGATGACGTGCTACACATCGGTTTCGATGAGTTCTCACACAACTTTCATCGTCTGACCTGTCACCTCGACCATTGTGAGGCTGACTGGAGTGTGTCGGACGACATCTTTGAGAGTGACTGGCTGCAAGGCTTCAACGACTGGCAGATTGACGACTACCAGAACTCCATCAACACCACCGTACTCTACACGCACTATCAGTTCACCATTCCCAACGAGCGTTGTCAGCTGAAGATGAGCGGCAACTACCGCCTGACCATCTATGACGAGGACGAGGGCGACGAGAAACTGCTGGAGGTGGAATTCTATGTCGTAGAACCACTGATGACGGTAGGCATGGAGGTGAGCACTAATACAGATATCGACCACAATGACAGTCACCAACAGCTGTCTTTCAGCGTGAACTACAACGACTTACGCGTCACCAACCTCCAAGAACAACTGCAGACCGTCGTCATGCAAAACTGGCAGGAGCCTGACGCCCGCCGCAATATCCAGCCCAACCACATCACGACACGTGGTCTGCTGTGGCAGCACAACCGCCAGCTCATCTTCAATGGCGGCAACGAATACCATAAGTTTGAGGTGCTCGACGTCAGCCACCCCACCATGGGAATAGACCGCATCACGTGGGACGGCACCTACTATCAGGTATACCCCTTCCCCGCATTCACATTCAAGAACTATCTTACCGATATGGATGCCGACGGTGCCTTCCTCATCCGCAACAGTGACCGCTCGGAGTCAAACTATACCTGTGACTATGTCTGGGTGAACTACGAGCTACAGGCCTCCTATCAAGGTGAGCTGTATATCGACGGACAGTGGGCGACGGATGTTGACAAGGAACACTACCGCATGCGCTACGATGGAGAACGGAAGGTGTACTACACGGCACTGTTGCAAAAACAGGGTTACTATAACTACCGCTATATCACTACCGACAGACAGATACCGCCCTCGGAAGGAAATTTCTACCAGACAGAGAACCGCTATCAGGTACTGGTATATTATAAAGAGGTGGGAGGTCGCACTTGGCGACTGGTAGGCTACAAGTCGTTGGAACTGCGATAAGCTTGTGGCGTCGCATGGTAGCGATGATAGAACGATGTCACAAAATAGTTGGGTGAGACGAAGTGCAAGGTCTCGGCAATATCTTCCACTGCCATATCCGTTGCCTGTAGCATCTCAGCAGCCTCTTGCAGGCGCAGCTTGCTAATCAGCATGCGCGGATTCTTATCAATATGCTTGGCCAGCAAGACATACAGTTCTCCCTTACTCATTTCTACTATGTCTGCAAGTACCCGGAAACTGAATTGTTCCTTGCGGTGCTTGGTGACATAAGGAACCAACTTCAACATCACCTCGTCAAAAGACTGATTCTCCGGGATATTGTCATCCGCAAGGTCTTTGTTCTCTGAATTGATGACAGGTGACAACTGCTCATCATGCAGCTCAGCACAGCGGTCGGCAAAGCCACGCATACGGCGTAACATGTCTTCCTCATCGTTCAGACAACGTATACGTATCTTCGTATTGCGGTTGAAATAGTAGAAGTTGATAATCAACAACGCAACCAGCACAATAGCCAGCAAGATATAGAGTCCTGTAGTGCGCCACCAAGGCTTATCTACATGGATAATCCACGTATAAGGTTTGATATGCCACTGGTCAGGCCACATGGAAGTCTGCATCTCAATGACATAGTCGCCAGGGGTCAGCGCCACTAGCGGAAGGTGGAGCAAGCCATTCCTGTCGACCATTCCACCCGACTTCCCATAAGAGAGGACACGCCAGTCATCGTAGCCAGAAACACCCTTCACACGTACACGGTAATAGGTCTGAACGGGGCGCAGGTAGTTAAGAGCTGAGAAGGTCAGCGTCAGCGAGTTCTGGTTGTAGTTGACATGTAACTCATGGGTACGTGAAGCACTACGCTCCAAGATAACCTTGCCATCAATCATGGTACCCGACTCAACAAACACGCCATTGACCATCAACCTGCACAGTTTCGGATAGAGCACCATCTCACCAAAATGCTCACCTTGGAAACGGGCAGGATTAAATGTGACGACATGGTCAATGGTCTGCATCACAATGGTGCCATCGGCCATCTTGACAGCTCGCCTATCCAAGAATGCATCATTGGGAATGTTGTCCTGATTGATATAGACTTCCAGATGCGATACATCGTTATCACGAACATACAGACGAGCCACGCCATAGCTGGTAGATATCCAGATATGGTGTTCATCATCCTCAATAACAGCATGTACAACCTCATTTACCAGTCCGTCCTTACGGTTAAAGGTTCTCACTGGCTTTCCCGGACGTTCCAGCGTAAGACCTGTATAGGTACCCTTCCATAACCAGCCACGACTGTCGCTCAACGTACAGTTTAACTTATATGGCAGAGGTTTGTCAAGGGCACTCTGCTTGTCAAGCAACTTGAGATAAGGTCTTGCCTCAGGAGACAGTGTCAGAATAGAAGAGAACGGACTGGGGAAAGCCTTGGCATAGAGCAAACCTCGACTCTTGGTACCCATCCACAAGCCTCCCTGACGGTCGAACATCAAAGAGTTGACGTTGGGCGTCATGCTACGTCCCTTAGAGAGCCGTACCGTCTCATAATGCTGCAACTCACCTGTCTGGTAGTAGTAAACCATATAGCCACGCTCTGAAGCGATATACAGTCTGTCTTCTTTCGGACAGAGATCCTTCATCTGGAACGGAGTCTCCAAAACCTTAGTCCATTGACGTTCACTGATGTCATAGCGCATCAGCATTGCCGACGTCTCACCATTACGAATCTGATAGTATTGGTCGCCTACCAGACAAAGAATCGATGACTGGCCATAACACTGTTTCTCCTCTTCAGTAGTAAAGGCATCATCGCTGTAAAGATAGCGGGGTTGCTTATAGTCATAGACACCTACTGAACCGTCTGCATGGAACATCATCAACAGACTATCGGCATAGAGGTCGACGTCCTGCAAAGCAGTCTCACCACGAATCGTGAACTCCTTGCCCACCTTAGGGTCAGAAAGTTGCTTGCCAGAGCGGAACCACATGTTACACTCACCATCACCATAGAGGTCATCAATAGGTTTCGTAACGCCCATCTCTCGCAGCACTTGTCTCACATCGGGCATGAAACGCTCTGTCAGCAAGTTGACGCACGCCAATACGCCACGATTCTTTCCCCACAAGTGGTGATATTTGTCGAAAAACATCTGGTAGCTGCCCTGATAGCCAGGTAGTCCGATGACATCCCGGTTCGACGGATCGATATGGACAAAACGGTCACCATCGTAGAAGTTGACATGACCAATGGTGAAAATCAATATTCTACCGGTTTTAGTACATCGCACAATTTGTACACTGTTATCTGCCAGACCATTAGAGGCATCATAAGAATAGAAGACCAGATCTTTATCATCTGCCCTGACATTGACACTGACCATCAGCATCAACAATAATATGCAAAAGAGTTGGTAGAGATTCTTAAGCATTAGGTCTTCTTGTTATTAGTGAGGGCAAAGTTAAACAATAAAAAACAATTCTCCAAATATTTTGACGAAATATTTGGAGAACAGCAGGTATTTATACCACAAAATAGTATTTCGGCGCACCTACATCTTGGGAAGATGGAACTGATAGTTCTGGTCGAAAACTTCCTTTACAGTATTAATTTCCAGGAACTTGGTAGCACCACCAACTCCCATGTTTCCACTGAGATAGGCTATCTTATCGTTGAGGTCGACATACCCTTTCTGGCGTAGCATACGGACAGCTGCCAAGAAGAGCTGCTGCGGTGCGATGTGCTCTTTCTGCAAGACGGGGATGACACCATACGAGAGATTGAGCAGACGCTGCAACTTGTCATTATAGCAGATAGCCAACACTGGATTGGGACCTCGGAAAGCAGCCAGATTACGAGCGGTATCACCAGTATTCGAATCAGTGATGATACCCTTTACACCCAGCTTTTCTGTAGCCTCAATAGCCGAACGAGCCATGAACTCACGGACGTCACAATCGGGCGAGAGGGGAACCTCGATATCATTCTCACGCATCTTGTCGCGCTCAGCCTGCTCGGCGATAGCTGCCATTGTCTGCACAGCCTCAACAGGATAACGACCACTGGCAGTCTCTCCAGAGAGCATGAGGGCGTCAGTGCGATAGTAGATAGCATTAGCGATATCGGTTACCTCAGCACGCGTAGGACGTGGATTCTGAATCATCGAATGGAGCATCTGCGTAGCCACAATGACAGGTTTCTTCTTCTGTACACACTTACGGATAATCTGACGCTGAATGCCGGGAATACGCTCAATGGGCACCTCGATACCCAGGTCGCCACGGGCTATCATGATACCATAGGAAGCATCAATAATCTCATCGATATTGTCGACACCCTCCTGGTTCTCAATCTTCGAAATAATCTTGATGTCAGAATTATAAGCATCAAGGATGGCCTGTACGGCACGGACATCGGCAGCAGAGCGTACAAAACTGTGGGCAATGAAATCGATATCCTGGTCTATGGCCAACATAATGTTCTTGCGGTCTTTGGCCGTCAAGGCTGGCAGGTCGATATGTCTGCCTGGGACATTCACACTCTTGTGGGAGCCCAACACACCATCATTCTGCACCTGTGCAATGACAGCAGGACCATTGATGCCGATGACCAGCATATCCAAAGCACCGTCATCAAACAACACATGGTCACCCTCTTGGATGTCTGCCGCAAAATTCTCATATGAGAGATTAACAATGTCGTGGGTAGAGTCGATGTCAGGACGTCCGAAGAGCTTGACGACATCGCCCGTCTTGTACTCAATGGGCGTAGCACAGCCAGTAGTACGAACCTCCGGACCTTTGGTGTCTATCAAGATACCAATATGGCTACTCACCTCGCGCACGTTCCTTATTATATTCTTAATACCTTCTTCGGAAGCATGTGCCGTGTTCATCCTGACAACATTGACACCCGCATTATAGAGCTGGCGAAGAAAATCTACATCACAGCGACGGTCACTGACCGAGGCAACAATCTTTGTCTGTTTCATGTCCTAATACCTATTAATTTTGTGCAAAGATACGAAAAATATATGGTATAGTTTAGAAAAAAAGTAGATTTTTGAAAAAAAGTCAGCGGAAAATTTCCATATTCCGTTGAAAAACAGTAACTTTGCAGTCCGAAAAATAAACACATAAGTAAATACAGAGATGACAAAAGCAGAAATCATCAACAAGATCGCCGAAGATACCGGCCTTCCTAAGAAGGATGTAGCCGCTACAGTAGAGGCTTTTATGGAAGAGATTCGTGACTGCATGGCCGTACGTAAAGAGAATGTTTACCTGCGTGGCTTTGGCACGTTCACAGTGAAGCACCGTGCAAAGAAGACCGCACGTAACATTTCGAAGAATACTACACTGGTTATCGACGCTCACGACATCCCCGCCTTCAAGCCTGCCAAGAGCTTCGTTGCAAAAATGCAATAATTAACATTCAAATATTTAAATATTTAGTATTATGCCAAACGGAAAAAAGAAGAAGGGCCACAAGATGGCTACTCACAAGCGTAAGAAGAGACTGCGCAAGAATCGTCATAAGAGCAAGTAAGCTCTGGCGCTAAAAAGAAGAAATGAAAGGAGTGCACCCGAGAACGGCTGTTCGACGGAGCGCTCCTTTCCTGTACAAGAAATACCAAACGACAAGAGAATGACAAGTGAAGTAATTATCGATGTACAGCCGAAAGAGATCTCTATCGCCCTGCTCGAAGACAAGAATCTGGTAGAATACCAGAACGAGAAGCGCGAAGAGGCCAGCTACTCCGTCGGCAACATCTATCTGGGCAAGGTGCGTAAGCTCATGCCCGGGCTCAATGCCTGCTTCGTAGATGTAGGCTCTGAGCGTGATGCTTTCTTGCACTATCTTGACTTAGGTACTCAATTCAGCTCTTACGAGAAATACCTTAAACAGGTACAAAGCGACAAGAAGAATCTTTATCCCATCCAGAAGGCAACCCGTCAGCCCGACCTTCCCAAGGAAGGCAGCATCACCATGCTGAAACAGGGTCAGGAGATTTTGGTACAGGTTGTCAAGGAACCCATCAACACCAAAGGTCCGCGTCTCTCATGCGACATCAGTTTTGCAGGACGCTTTATGGTATTGATACCTTTCGGCGATAAAGTATCGGTTTCGTCAAAAATCAAGAAAAGCGAGGAGAGAGCACGCCTGAAACAGCTCGTCCAAAGCATCCGCCCCAAGAACTTCGGCGTTATTGTACGCACTTCAGCCGAAGGCAAGCGTGTGGCAGAGCTGGACAACGAGTTGAAGAACCTGCTGAAACGCTGGGACGACATGATTACCAAGGCCCAGAAAGCCACCAAGACACCCCAGCTGTGCTTCGAAGAGACAGGACGCGCCGTAGCTATGATGCGCGACCTCTTTGACCCCACCTACGATGGCATCTACGTAAATGATGCCGACATCATGAACCAGGTGAAGGACTACGTCTCACTGATAGCTCCTGAGAAGAAAGACATTGTGAAGCTTTATACTGGCACAGTGCCCATCTTCGACAATTTCAACGTCACCAAGCAGATAAAGTCCAGCTTCGGCAAGACGGTGAACTACAAGCGTGGAGCCTATCTCATCATCCAGTCCACAGAGGCCATGCACGTGGTAGACGTCAACTCAGGCAATCGCACTCGCGCAGAAAACGGTCAGGAACAAAATGCGCTGGAGGTAAACCTCGGTGCTGCCGACGAGCTGGCACGCCAGCTACGCCTTAGGGATATGGGTGGCATCATCGTGGTCGACTTCATCGACATGAACCTCGCCGAAGACCGTCAGTTGCTCTATGAGCGCATGTGCAAGAACATGCAGAAAGACAGAGCACGCCACAACATCCTGCCACTATCAAAGTTCGGACTCATGCAGATTACACGACAGCGTGTACGTCCGGCCATGGATGTCAACGTAGAAGAAACCTGCCCTACCTGCTTTGGTAAGGGTAAAATTAAGTCGTCTATCCTGTTTACGGATCAGTTAGAGAGCAAGATTGACCGCCTGGTCAACAAAATTGGCATTCGCAAGTTCAGTCTGCACGTACATCCCTACGTTGCCGCCTACATCAACCAAGGCCTCTGGTCGCTCAAGCGCCAATGGCAGATGAAGTATGGTCTGGGGATCCGTATCGTACCGTCGCAGAAACTGGCATTCCTCCAGTACGAATTCTACGACCAAGAACGCCAATTCATTGATATGCAGGAAGACATTGAGACCAATTCGTAGGGCCATTCCACCCTACCCGACAACAGAAAAAATCTCCGAATCGCTTGTAGGTTCGGAGATTTCTTTTTACCTTTGACTTTACAGTCGAAAGGACTCACGCTCGAAAATTCTCAAATTCATTTGGTATTTTACTCACTTATTCGTACCTTTGCAAAAGAAACAAATATTCCACGACTGTGACGACACTAAAAATACTCTTCTGGATTTGTCTGATCATCTGCATATACACCTATGTAGGCTATGGCATCATACTCTATTTGCTGGTCCTCGCGAAACGACTCATCAAGGGAAAACTAAAACAATTGGAGTTGCCTGCTGACAGCGAACTGCCTGACGTGGCCTTCATGGTGTGTGCCTTCAACGAAGAAGATGTCGTGGAGATGAAGATGCAGAACATCCACGAGCTGGACTATCCCAAAGAGAAACTACATATCGTATGGGTGACCGACGGTTCCACCGATAACACCAATGAGCGGCTGCAAGCTTATCCCGACGTAGAGATTGTCTTCTCCCCCGAACGTCGAGGCAAGACCGCTGCCCTGAATCACGGCATTAGTCAGGTCAAGAGCGAGATTACCGTAATGACCGATGCTAACACGCTGGTCAACCGCGAGGCTATCCGTGAAATCGTGCGCTGCATGCAAGACCCGAAGGTGGCCTGCGTAGCTGGTGAGAAGCGCGTCATGTCACGCCACGAGGGTGAAATAGCAGCTGAAGGCGAGGGTCTTTATTGGAAATATGAGAGCACTTTGAAGCGTCTCGACAGCGAGCTTTATTCCGCTATGGGTGCCGCTGGAGAACTCAACGCCATCCGTACCAGTCTGTATGAACCAATGCCCGAAACAGCCCTACTCGACGACTTTGTCATGTCAATGAAATTAGTTGAACAAGGTTATAAAATTAACTATAGTTCAAATGCTTATGCAATGGAGTACGGCTCTGCAAACTTAGAAGAAGAGTCCAAGCGCAAGCGCCGCATTGCTGCCGGAGGACTACAAAGTTCATGGTGGCTACGTAGCATGATGAACCCTTTCAAGAACTTCACCGTTGCCTTCCAGTTTGTCTCTCACCGCGTACTCCGTTGGAGCATCACGCCCATCGCTATGTTAGCCCTCATACCACTCAACGTAGCACTGATCATGATGAAAGCCGGAACGGTCTATACCGTCATCTGGATTCTACAGATTCTGTTTTATCTGGCAGCTTTCGGCGGCTATCTGCTGGAACAACACGGCCACAAGAACAAGCTACTCTATGTGCCCTACTACTTCCTCTTCATGAACATCAATGTTTTCCGTGGCATGCGCTATCTGAAAACCCACCAAGGCGGCGGAACATGGGAGAAAGCAAAAAGAGGATAAAAATTTGTTAAGAATGATGGTCATTTGAAGATTTTGTATTACCTTTGCATGGTATAATACGAATTCGTAGAAGATGAACCAGGATGAAAGAGAGATGCTTCTGCAGGAAATAGCAGAAGCAAACGCAAAATTGCAGACCACCCAGCAAGAGTTGGAGGTCGCACAAAAACGGCTTAACGAATACGAAGAGAAGGCTCAGAAAGCGGAGCAGGCAAGCCGCATGAAGTCACTCTTCCTTGCCAACATGAGCCATGAAATCCGCACGCCCCTAAACGCTATTGAAGGATTTGCTCGCGTGATGGCAGAGACTGATTCTGCCGAAGATCGCATGAAGTACATGGAGATTGTTGAGAGCAATAACGGTCGTGTGTTAGCACTGATTGACGAGATTCTTGACCTTTCACGCGTAGAGGCCGGTGAGATTGGTATCAATAAGAGCATGATCGACCTCAGCGAGTTCTGCAAGAACATACAGCTAATCTTTAAGTTCCGTTGTCCAGAGAACGTTCGTCTGTCGTGGTCGAACCCCACCATGAACGTTACCCTCAACACGGATGCCAACCGCCTTACGCAGGTTTTCTCTAACCTGATTAGTAATGCGCTAAAGCATACTGCTCAAGGCAGCATCACCTATGGCTATCGCCTCATCAACGACGGTCAGGAGGTGGAGTTCTTCGTGAGCGATACCGGTTCAGGCATTGCCGAAGAAGACCTCCAGCATATCTTCACGACCTACATGTCGCGTGATGCAGAGCAGCAGAACGGCTATGGATTGGGCTTGGCACTCTGCAAGATTATCATCGAAAAGATGGGAGGTAGCATCAGCGTGACCTCTAAGGTTGGTCAGGGTTCTACGTTCACCTTCATTCTGCCTTTCGAGGGTACGATTGGCGGTTTGAGAAAGAACAGCCGTATCACCACCAACTCACGCACTATCCGCGTCGACACCAAGACCGACGTCAAGAACGCGCCACTCATTCTGGTGGCAGAAGACGAGGACAGCAACTTCGAGTTGGTAAAGATTGTACTGTCGAAGCGTTACCGCCTGGTACGTGCCGTCAACGGTATTGAGGCTGTCACCTTCTGCGAGGACGACCGCCCAGACTTGATTCTGATGGATATCCGTATGCCAGACATGAACGGTCTCGACGCCACCCGAATCATCAAGGAGGTCAACCACGACATTCCCATCGTTGCCCTTAGTGCCTATGCCTTCGAGGAGAACATCCGTGAGGCCAAGGCTGCCGGCTGTGACGAGTTTATGGCCAAGCCATTCCGTGTGGAAGACCTGCTGGATATTGTACGGAAATACATAAAGGAATAACCATTCTGCACTTTTTATGGGAAAACTCGCTGTCTACAAATACGCTGCAGCCATGTTCCTGACCCTTCAGGTCGTGATTAGCATCTTTACGTTGGTAGGTCTTTTTGGTGGCAATGTCACGCCTGTCGGCAATATGGCACGTGCCATGTGTGTGTATATTCTGCCGCTACTCATCGCAGCCAACCTCGTCATGATTGTTTACTGGCTCATCCGACGCAAATGGCTGTTTCTGGCTATTCCCGTCCTGACTGTCGCCTGCTGCATTCCGTATATTGGCACCTACTACCAGATTAGCTTTGAAGACCCACAGAAGAACACGGAGAGCGGCCTGAAGATAGCCTCCTACAACGTGGCAATGTTCAAACGTGAGACCTCTGGCTTCATGGCACAGGATATTCTTGCCGAGATGCGCCGCCAGAAAGTTGACGTGCTATGCATACAAGAGTACAACGAGGTCAGCGGTGACCAGAAAAACTCTGAGAGCTACAAAGAGTATTTCCCCTATATGCAGGTAGGCCGCAGCGACATGGTTATCTACAGTCGCTACCCTATCACAGGCAGCAAGACCATCCTCTTCGAGGAGACCAACAACAGTGCCATGTGGGCTGACATCAACGTCAAAGGCAAGGAATACCGCATCTTCAATGTCCACTTGGAGACGACAGGCATCAATGGCACGCTCCACAGAGCAAGCAAGATGATGGCTCAGCACCGCGAGGTTGACAACAACAGACTGCTCAATGCCATCCTGGGCAACTACACCATGGGCATGATGTTCCGTTCAGGACAGGCCATCACCATTGCCAACGAGAAACGCGAATCAGACAAGCCTACCATTCTCTGTGGTGACTTCAACGACGTCCCCTACTCGTTCGTCTACAACACAGTGAAGGGCGACATGGTCGACGGTTTCAAAGAGTGTGGCGCAGGCTGGATGTACACCTATCGTGGCATGAAGAACAAGCCCGTGCGCATTGACTACATCTTCCACGACGAGAGCATCAAGGGCATTGCCTACTACAAGACGGACCTGACATACTCAGACCACTTCCCCGTATTCATGAAGATTGCTTTATAACAATAAGAAATCCCCGCCAGTTAGCGGGGATTTTCATTTTCTACACAATTTTAAATCGGACCCGGAACGACCGTTCCTGCTCGTCCCAGTTAGTTCCCAGCATTTCAAAGCGTCCTATCTGCGAGGTGGAGCGTACATGCTTGCCGATACAAGGACAGACGTCGTAGTCGCCAATGCGTACCAGTCGGATGCTGTCGCTGACACCATCAGGCAGACGGTCTATGCGTATCCCCTCAGGTATCTCGTCAAGTTTCACCACTTCAAAGGTGACAGGCAAGTCTTCAGCTATCAGCCGCTGCATCTCGCGCTCAATCTCCTTCTCCTCCTGACGTGTGGGCTTATGGTCCACATGAAAGCTCATCTTGCTCTTCTTGCGCTCGATATGGGCATTATAAGAGCGTTCGCAACCAAACAGGCGTATCATCACCTGATTCAGCAGATGCTCGGCTGTATGCGCAGGAGGAAACTCCTCCTTGTTATGCTCGTTAAACAGATAGTCCTCCATCACTTTGAACATTAAGCTTTCAGTTTCCACACCCTGCCGCTACGGGTACCAATCATCATGCGTACACGACCGTCCTTGCGGAGTATCATGCTTTCCTTCTCTTTCGTCAACAGATCCGTAGCCGTCGCCGTCGTCTCCTTGAGTTGCAGGTAGTCGAAGGCATGAGCTGGCAGACAGACATCTACCTCCACATCCTGGTCTTCGAAGTTGACGACAACCAACAGGAGTTCCTTTCCTGCATGGCGCAGAAAAGCATACTGGCGGTGCAGATGGCCGTTCACATACATCAGGTCGAAGAACTGACCCTCGCTGACGGTTTTCTCCTTGCGAGCTATCAACAGTGTCTTCTTATGGACATCAAATAAAGATTTTTCAGCATCCGTAAGTTGTTTTTTACCAGCACGATACAAAGTATCAATACACCAATAGTCAAAGATGGTGGTACGTCCGTCATTACCACTGAATCCCTCATGGTCCATGCCCCGCTCACCGTACTCCTCACCAGCATACAGCATAAAGGGGTTCTGCTGCATCAGTACCGAGGCTATCATCGCAGGTACACCCTTCTTACCGTCGGCAGCAAAGAAGTCGCTGGCTATGCGCTGCTCATCGTGGTTCTCCAAAAAGTAGAGCATGTGGTCGCGGATATCATCCGTCTGCTGCCAGGCACCGCTGATGGCGGAGGTCGGCGCATGGTGACAAATCACACTGCGCATAGTATCGTACATGCCCACCTTGTCATACAGCCAGTCAAAGCCGTTGAGCAGGTAACGACGATAGTCGTAGGGGTTATATACCTCACCAATGAACTTGATGTCGGAGAAAGCCTCACGAACAGTCTTTGTAGCAAAGCGCCAGAACTCGGCAGGCACCATCTCAGCCATGTCACAGCGGAAGGCATCGACACCCTTAGCCGCCCAGAACAGCAGAATCTCCGTCATCTTGTACCATGTATCGGGAATGGGGTCAAAATAACCCACCCCACCAGCATAGTAGTCTACGCCGTAGTTCAACTTGACAGTCTCATACCAGTCGGTTTTCGACGGTGCATTGTCGAAATGGTCGTTGCCAGTGGCCTTGGCAGGCTCTTCCAGATAAGGCTCCTTCTCTCCTTGGTACAGGTCGAAGTACGGTGCAAAGCGCTCGCCAGGACAGTAGTAGAAGTTATTCTGCGGGTCGAAGCCGTGCTGTGGGTTGTCGTCAGCACCAAGGTCTTTCACACCCTTCGGCTTGCGGATGGAGTGATACTGACGGGCTACATGGTTGGGCACGAAGTCGATGACGACCTTAAGTCCGGCAGCATGCGTACGTGCCACCAGCTCTTCAAACTCGTGCATGCGCTTCTTCACGTCAACAGCCAAATCGGGGTCGATATCGTAGTAGTCGGTGATGGCGTATGGCGAGCCTGCCTTACCCTTCACTACAGCAGCATGCTGTCGGGGAATACCATACTTGCTATAGTCCGTCTGTGTAGCATGGCGGATAACACCCGTATACCACACATGACTCACTCCCATCGCGGCAATGTCCTTCAACACCTTCGGTGTGAAGTCCGCCAGCTTTCCACAACCGTTTTCGGCAACCGTACCGTCAACCTTGCGGGTAACGTTACGATTGCCGAACAGACGTGTGAATACCTGATAAATGATTACCTTATCCACAATAGTTATACATTAGGCGTTTGTAAATGAATGATTCTTTATCTTATTCGATTCCGTGTGCAGGAACCTCCTTGTTGATTTTGGCAATCATGCCCTGCAATGCCTTGCCAGGACCACACTCGGTGAAGTCGGTAGCACCGTCGGCAATCATGTTCTGCACAATCTGAGTCCAGCGTACAGAGCTTGTCAACTGAGCAATCAGGTTTGCCTTGATTTCTGCGGGATCAGTATGAGGCTTAGCATCCACATTCTGATAGACGGGGCACTTAGGAGCCTTAATCTCAGTCTTCTCGATAGCGGCCTGCAACTCATCCTTAGCGGGCTGCATCAGCGGAGAGTGGAAAGCACCACCGACCTTCAAGGGCAGCGCACGCTTGGCACCAGCGGCCTTCAGCTGCTCGCAAGCCTCGTTGATGGCATCGATATCGCCAGAAATTACCAGCTGGCCAGGGTTGTTATAGTTAGCTGCTACGCAAACACCCTTACCCATCTTGCTAACCTCAGCGCAAACCTCCTCGACCTTTTCGTCGGGCAGACCAATGATGGCAGCCATCGTTGAGGGCTGAGCCTCACAAGCCTTCTGCATAGCCATAGCACGGGCATACACCAGCTTCAGACCGTCCTCGAAAGACAGTGCGCCAGCAGCCACCAGTGCAGAGAACTCGCCCAGTGAGTGACCAGCAGTCATCTCAGGCTGGAACTTGTCGCCCATACAGAAAGCGGAAATCACACTATGCAGGAACACAGCGGGCTGTGTCACCTTCGTCTGCTTCAAGTCCTCGTCAGTACCGGCAAACATGATGTCGGTAATGCGATAACCCAGAATCTCGT
>Ga0265298_10004463_pt1 | contig 17884 bp, 13 predicted proteins | sample AusTroGonzalo_MG_3_FD_193486 | JGI IMG/M metagenome (GOLD analysis project Ga0265298, IMG submission 193486) | Bovine rumen microbial communities from tropical cattle in Woodstock, Queensland, Australia - Gonzalo_01 | ecosystem: Host-associated > Mammals > Digestive system > Stomach > Rumen ... | reverse complement strand
CAGCAGGTCAGGCGGGAAGTGGAGGCGTCCAGCGGCAGAAGCTGCATCCGCCAGCGGAGCGCGCGGACATAAAAGACCACCGCGCCCAGCACCATGGACAGGACCACATATCCCCATCGGCACCCGCGCAGCGCGGCTCCGAAATCCTTCCAGTCCACTCCGCGGAAGGAGAAGTACAGCAGTGCGGCGGCCACCGCCGTCCAAAGGACGTACTGCAGGATATTTGTCAATTTCTTGTCCATTGCAGACACAAAGTTAATGGAAAAACCCAAATAATATATAAATTTGTAGGTTAAAGGAAAAACCCCTGCGCCATGAAATCCATCCTGGGCATCGGAAACGCCCTCACCGACATCCTCGCCGTCCTTCCGGACGATACGCTCCTGCGGAAGTACCATCTCCCGCTGGGCAGCATGCAGCACGTGGACATGGAAACGGGCGACCGGATCTGGGAAGCCCTGAAGGAATACGGCGTCAAGTACGTCCCCGGCGGGTCCGCCGCGAACACCGTCACCTGCACGGCCATCTTCGGAATGCCGTCCGGCTACATCGGCAAGATCGGCAACGACGACCTGGGGAACCTTTACAAGAGCACCCTGGAACAGTACGGTGTCCATACCCAGATGCTGTTCGGCACCAAGTCCAGCGGCCGCTGCATGGTCTTCATCACGGGGGCCAATGCGGAACGCACCTTCGCCGACTACATGGGCGCCACCCTGGAGCTGGGTCCGGACGACCTCGAACCTTCCATGTTCGAGGGCTATGATTACTTCCACATCGAAGGCTACCTCGTGCAGAACCAGGAGCTTATCGCCAAGGCTGCCCGCCTGGCCAAGGCCGCCGGCTGCATCGTTTCCATCGACATGGCCTCCTACAACGTCGTCGAGTCCAACGACGCCTTCTTCCACAACCTCGTGGAGAACTACGTGGACATCGTCTTCGCGAACGAGACCGAGGCCAAGGCCTTCACCAAGCTGGAACCGCGCGAAGCCTGCGCCGAAATCGCCCGCCACTGCGACATCTCCGTCGTGAAGGTGGGCAAGGCCGGGTCGATGGTCCAGTCCGGGGATGAATTCCACTTCATCGACCCGTGGCCGGCCACGCCCGTCGACGCCACCGGAGCGGGGGACACCTACGCCGCCGGCTTCCTGTATGCCCATTCCCTCGGGATGCCCCTCCGCGTCTGCGGGGAGGTCGGGTCCATCATCGCCGCCAAGGTCGTGGAAGTCATCGGCACCAAGATCGACATTCCCCGCTGGCGGGACGCCAAGCAGGAAATCCGGCAGCTCATCGCCGCCAACACGAAATAGACTATGCTGGAACCGGTCAAAGATTTGCTCAGGCGCCATAGCCTGAAAAAGAACGCCTCTCCCGAGCCGACGGGCTTCGTCCCGCTGGACAAGATCCGTTCGGCCGTTGCGTTCATCAACGTGGAGGACACCTCGTTCAACGAGTGCAAGAACATCCTGATGCTCTTCTTCCGCGAGCACAACATCAAAGGAGACATCTTCTTCTTCGACTTCCGGAAACTCACGGAAGGCGAGCGGCTCATCACCAGCATCACCACGACCATCCTCAAGAAAGACCTCAACTGGTTCGGCAAGCCGTCCAAGGAGAAAGTGAATCTCATGCTGGGCGGAGAACCGGACCTGTTCATCTCCCTGCTTCCCACGACCGACTACCCCCTCGAGTTCATGGCCACTTGTTCCCGCGCCCATTTCAAGATCGGCCGCGTCCAGCTGCCCGGGAACATCTTCGACCTGGTGATCAAGGATCCCGAGGACCGCAAGCTCAACGAAGCCGAGTTCTGCAAGGAGATGATCAAGTTCATGGACAAGATCCGATGAAGAAATACCTCATCGTTTTCCTGATATCGATGGTGCCGCTCATCGAACTGCGCGGCGCCATCCCGTATGCCGTCGGCTTCGGCCTTCCCATTGTCCCTTCCATCATCGTCGCCGTCATCGGCAACATGCTTCCGGTCCCGTTCATCTTCCTGTTTGCGCGCCGGATCCTGGAGTGGGGCAAGGACAAGCGCTACATCGGCCGTTTCTTCACCTGGTGCCTGGAGAAGGGCGAGAAGGGGGGAGAGAAGCTGAAGGCGAAGGCCGGCAGCGGCCTGTATATTGCACTGCTCCTGTTCGTCGGCATTCCGCTGCCGGGCACGGGCGCCTGGACCGGCACCCTCGCCGCCAGCATCCTGGACATGGACTTCAAGAAAAGTGTCCTGTACGTGCTGCTCGGCGTCCTCCTCGCCGGCGCGATCATGCTCCTGGCCTCGCTGGGTGTGTTCGGCGCCATTGACTTCATCAAATAAACAACCCTCGACTATGACACTGAAACGCTTCGCCATCATCCTTCTCGCCGCGAACTGCCTGACGGGCTGTATCGCCGGCAAATTCATGTCCAACACCGCCCTCAAGCCGGCGCAGCACGGCGTCGCCGATATCGAACGCACCCGCCACAAGGCCGACTCCCTCGCCCCCGGCGTCATCGCCTGGTATGACGACCTGCACGCGAAGGGCATCTTCAAGGATATCACCCGCACCGACGAAGAAGGCTACAAGCTTCACGCGGTCTACGCTCCCGCCAAGAATCCGGAGACCGCCCAGGGCACGGCCGTCGTTGTCCATGGTTACACGGACAACCATCTCGTCTTCATGTACCTCGTGCGCATGTACCGCGACGACTTCAATTATAACGTGATGGTCCCGGACCTCCAGTACTTCGGCTATTCCGAGGGCGAGGCCGCCCAGATGGGCTGGCTGGACCGGCTGGACGTCGAGGAATGGGCCAAGATTGCCCACGACATCTTCAAGAACGATTTCACCGTCGTCCACGGTGTGTCGATGGGTGCCGCCACCGCGATGATGATGAGCGGCGACGACCTTCCGCCGTACATCCGCGCCTTCGTCGAGGACTGCGGTTACTCCTCCGCCTGGGATCAGTTCGCGCATAATCTCAAGGACAGTTACCACCTGCCCACGTTCCCGATCCTGAACAGCGCCAGCATCGTCACGCGCCGCCGCTACGGCTGGGGCTTCAAGGAGGCTTCCTCCGTGGACCAGCTTGCCAAGTGCGACCGCCCGATGCTTTTCATCCACGGCACCGCCGACGACTTCGTCCCCGTGGACCACGTCTTCAAGAACTACGAGGCGAAGAAGCAGGGGTATAAGGAACTCTACCTCGTCCAGGACGCTGTCCATGCGAACTCCTACGCCAAGGATCCGGAGAATTACGCCTGGCGCGTGAAATACTTCCTCCAGCGCGTGAAGGACGGTACGGTCAAATAGAAAAAGAAAGTCCCGGTGAGATTCGCCGGGATTTTTTATGCGTTCCGCTGCCGGACGGCCTCGAAAAGGAGGATGGCCGCGGAGACCGAGACGTTCAGGCTGTCCAGGCGGCCGAGCATCGGGATGCGGATGTGTGCGTCCGCCGCGCGACGCCAGATGTCGGTAAGACCAGTGGACTCCGTGCCCATGACGAGGGCGGTGCCGACGGTCATGTCGATGTCATAGTACCACGAGGAATCCTGCAGCTGCGCCGTCAGGATCCGGATGCCGCGCGTCTTGAGCCAGGCGATGGCCTCTTCCGAGGAGGCGGCCACCGTGGGCACGGTGAAGATGCCGCCGAGGCTCGCGCGGATGAGGTTGGGGTTGTACAGGTCCGTGAGCGGGTCGCAGACGATGACCGCATCGGCCCGGGCGGCGTCCGCGCTGCGGAGGACCGCGCCGAGGTTCCCCGGCTTCTCCACGGACTCCAGCACCATGACCAGCGGCCGCTCGCTCAGCTCCAGGTCTTCCAGCCGGCGTTCCTTGCACTCCACCTCCGCGATGATGCCCTCGGTACTTTCCCGATAGGCTACCTTTCTATATAGGTTTTCAGGAATCTCGATGATGAGAGGTTCCATAGCGGGGGAGAGAGGTTGGGCGGGGAATGAGGCCCTTTCCTCCGCGTCGCTTCGCGACCCTATCCGGGCAAATGCTCCGGAAAGGGCCTCATTCCCCGCTAATTCCGGGCATATGAACAAGGTGCGGACTTGGAAGCCCGCTTCGAGGCAGTGCTCGAGCTCGCGTCGGCCTTCGACCACGAAAAGACCCTGCTCCCGCCGCGCCTTGGATTTTTCCTGCAGCAGGAGCAGATTCTTGATCTTCGGATTCTGGGCCGATGTGATGCTCTCGGTTCGCATGCCTGTCATTCCGGGCTTCCCCTTTGTCATTCCGAGCGAAGCGAAGGAATCTAGAATTTCTCCGGACGCATGGTCGGGAAGAAGAGCACGTCCTGGATGGCTTCGGCGCCCGTCATGAACATGGTGAGACGGTCGATGCCGATGCCGATGCCCGAGGTGGGCGGCATGCCGTATTCGAGCGCGCGCACGAAGTCATAGTCGATGTACATGGCCTCGTCGTCACCCTTGGACTTGAGGGCGGCCTGCTCCTCGAAACGCTCGAGCTGGTCGATCGGGTCGTTCAGTTCGGAGTAGGCGTTCGCCAGCTCCTTGCCGGCGACGAAGAGCTCGAAACGCTCGGTGAGGGTGTCGTCGTAGCGGCAGCGCTTGGTGAGCGGGGACATCTCGACGGGATAGTCGATGATGAAGGTCGGCTGGATGAGGTTCTTCTCGCAGTACTCGCCGAAGATGGCGTCGATGAGTTTGCCGACACCCATTTCCGGGGTCACCTCGACATTCAGCTTCTTGCAGGTCGCGCGCAGCTGCGCCTCGTCCATGCCCTTGACATCGACACCGGCGTATTCCTGGATGGCGTCGAGGATGCGGAGGCGGCGGAAGGGACCCTTGAAGGTGATTTCGTTCCCGCCGATGGTCTTGGTGTAGCCGCCGGTGGCCTCGGCCACCTGCTCCAGCATCTTCTCGGTGAAGTCCATCATCCAGTTATAGTCCTTGTACGCGACATACAGCTCCACGCAGGTGAACTCCGGGTTGTGGGTCTTGTCCATGCCCTCGTTGCGGAAGTTCTTCGCGAACTCGTACACGCCCGGGAAGCCGCCCACGATGAGGCGCTTCAGGTACAGCTCGTTCGCGATGCGCAGGTACATGTCCACGTCCAGCGCGTTATGATGCGTAATGAACGGGCGCGCGGTCGCGCCGCCCGGGATGGGCTGGAGGATCGGGGTCTCCACCTCCAGGCAGCCCGCCTCGTCGAAGTAGCGGCGCATGGTGGAGATGATCTTTGCCCGCTTGACGAAGGTTCCCTTCACCTGCGGGTTCACCACGAGGTCCACATAGCGCTGGCGGTAGCGGAGCTCCGGGTCGGCGAAGCCGTCATGGACGGTGCCGTCGGCGTCGGTCTTGACGATGGGGAGGACGCGGAGGGACTTGGAAAGGACCGTGAGTTCCTTCGCGTGGATGGAGAGCTGGCCCGTCTGGGTGATGAAGGCGAAGCCCTTGATGCCCACGATGTCGCCGATGTCCAGGAGTTTCTTGAAGACGGAGTTGTACATCGTCTTGTCCTCGCCGGGGCAGATTTCGTCGCGCTTGACATACACCTGGATGCGTCCGGCCGGGTCCTGCAGCTCCATGAAGGAGGCGGCGCCCATGATGCGGCGGGACATGATGCGTCCGGCGATGCAGACGTCGCTGAAGTTGCCCTCTTCGGGGCGGTATCCTTCCGCGATTTCGACGGTGGTGGTATTGACGGGATACAGGGGTGCCGGATAGGGGTTGATGCCCAGTTCGCGCAGTTTCGCGAGGGATTCCCGGCGTCCCCGTTCCTGTTCGTTGAGGTCGATTGTAATAGCCATGGATTTCAGAAATCTTTTTTTATGGTTGCAAAGGTACGAAAAACCTCTCACAATTCGATTATTTGCCGATTTATTTGGTGAAAAGTTTGAAAATTGTTGGGAAAATCAGATTATTCTACTTATTTTTGCGAACGTATACGATAGTGCCTAGACCGGAAATTGGGGCCGGCCGACTCCTGAAAAGGATTAAAAACATGTCGCTATACCATAAATATTTTAAGAATATACACAACAATTCTTATCATATGAAACTGAAAAGCTTAACACTGATTCTCGCCGTTGCGCTGGGCGCCCAGGTGGCGTTCGCGCAGCAGAGCAAGTCCGATCCCAGCGTGGAGTTCAATCCTCACTGGTTCGGCCAGATCCAGGGCGGTGCCGGTTACACCATCGGCGAAACCGCGTTCAAGGACCTGATCTCCCCTGCCGGAGCCCTCTCCTTCGGGTATCAGTTCAACCCCACCCTCGGCCTTCGCTTCGGCGCTTCCGGCTGGCAGGGCAAGGGTAACGTCGTTTCCCCGCTTGAGGTGTACAAATTCAACTATGTGCAGGGTAATGTTGATCTCGTCATTGACCTGGCTAACCTCGTAGCCTATGATCACCAGCGCTTCTTCAACCCGTATATCTTCGCGGGTGCCGGCGCTGCCTATGGTTTCAACAACGGAGCCACCAAGATCACCAAGACCGACCCGAAATCCTACTTCGACCTCCTTTGGGAGAAGAATATGATCAGCCCGGTCGGCCGTGTCGGTATCGGCGCTGACTTCCGTCTGTCCGACGCTGTCGCCCTCACCCTCGAGGTGAACGACAACATCCTCTCCGACAAATTCAACTCCAAGAAGGTCGGTCACCCCGACTTCCAGTTCAACGCTCTCGCCGGCCTGAAGGTCAACTTCGGTAAGACCACCCGCCCGAGCGCCAAGTACCTCGCCGAGATCGCTGCCGCCGAGGCTGCCGCCGCCGCTGAGAAGGCCCGCCTCGAGGCCGAGCGCGCTGCCAAGCTCGCCGCCGAGAAGGCCGCCGCCGAGAAGGCCGCCGCCGAGAAGGCCGCTGCCGACAAGCTCGCCGCCGAAAAGGCTGCCGCCGAGCGTCTCGCCGCCGAAATGCGTCAGGTGAACACCTTCTTCACCATCAACTCCTCCGTCATTTCCGACGAGGAAGCCGCAAAGCTCATCCGCTACATCGATTGGCTGAAAGCTAACCCTGATGTGAACGTCGCCATCGCCGGTCACGCCGACAAGGGTACCGGTAACAAGCGCATCAACCAGCGCCTGTCCGACGAGCGTGCCGCCGCCGTCAAGGCCTTCCTCCTTGAGAGAGGCATTGCCGAGTCCCGCATCGTCTCCGTCGTGGGCAACGGCGACCGCATCCAGCCGTTCGAGGAGAACGACCTGAACCGCGTCGTGCTCAGCACCATTGAGTAAATTATTAACTCTTAATTCTATACCAACTTTATGAAAGTCAAATTCACCAAACTTGCAGCGCTTCTCCTCGCCGGAGTAGCCCTGCTTGCCGCTGGATGTACCGACTACGAAGTCGACATCCAGAAGGTTGACAAGAAAGTGGACGAATTGGCTGTGAAGACGGCTGCCGACCTGAAAGCCCAGGTCGACGCCCTCACGGCTATGATCTCCGCTCTCGAAGAAAGCTACAAAGCAGCAGACGAGGCCCTCAAGAAGGAAATTGAGGGTAAGATTGCTGAAATCAACGCTCAGATCGCCGATCTGCAGAATCTCAAGCTCGACAAGAGCACCTTTGAAGCTTACAAGACTGAGACCGCTCAGACTCTCAAGCTCTTGCAGGATGGTCTGAACGACCTCGCTGCGACTTGCGCCACCAAGGAGGAACTCAATGCTGCCGTTGCCGAGATCACCGCGAAACTCGATGACTATGTGCTGAAGACCACCTTCGACGAGTTCGTCGCGATTGCCGCCACCAAGGAAGAGCTCAATGCTGCCAAGGCCAAGCTCGAGAAGGACATTGCCGACCTGCAGGCTAAGCTTGAAGGTGATATGTCCGAACTCGAAGGTAAGCTCGAAGGTGAGATTGAGGCTGCCAAGGCTCAGATGATTGCCGAGCTCGATAAGCTGAACGAGGCTCTCGAGCAGGTCAACGGCCAGATCGCTGCCCTTGACGAGCGTGTCACCATTCTCGAGAACGCCGTCTCTGACATCATGGACGAACTCGCTTTCGCCGAGGGTGACCTCCAGGGTTACATCGACGACGGTGACGCCGCCACCCTTGAGGAAGCGATTGCCTACGTTGACGAGTACATGGATTGGCTCATCGAGCAGCTCAATTACATCCTCGACGATATCTACAGCACTCTTGACACTCTTTCCGAGCGTGTTCTGATTGCCCTCCAGCGCATCCAGAGCATCCAGTATGTTCCGGATTATGACGACATGAAGATCACCGTCAACATGTCTTATATCACTCAGGAGACGCAGCCGCAGGAACTGAGAGCCCAGGGTGATGAGGGTGAAACCTTGGCCGCCGTCATGGACCAGCCTACGAAGGTCACCTATCAGTTCCTCCCTGCCCAGTATGCCGAGACCATCGCTGAGGGTATCAAGAAGAACATTGAGTATAAGTATACCCGTGAGGAAGCCAAGGAAGTCGGCTACATTGGTGTCGTCGCTTTCTTCAACGTGAAGCCGGTCAACACCCGCGCCGACGAGGCTGGTGATCTTGAGTACGGTTTCGAAATCATGGACGTCCTTTCCGCTGACAACACGACTGGTGAGATCACCTTCCTCGTGATGCCTGAGAACATTGCTTCCGCTCAGTTCGCCGCCAACGGCATGAAGCCGGTCAAGGAGATCTACATGACCGACAACACCTGGGATGTCAACTACCGTTACGAGGATTACGGTCTGTTCTGGGATGGTGACAATCTCGAAGCTGGCGCTGACTACTATAATCGTTATTTCTCCGACGACTGGGTCCACTATGTTTATAACATCGAAGACTTGGTGGCTTACGAGGCCCGCAACGCTTTCGCGGCCCAGCTCCGTCTGTACCACTGGGAGGACTATGATCTCAACATGGATGCTCTCTCTGGAGAAGAAATCGACTGGGACAACCTCTTCATCGACTACGAGAACGAACTCGCTTCCCCGTACAACGTGCTCTATCCGGATGTGACCGAAATCAACATCCTCCCGGATCCGTACAAGCCCGAGCTTGACGAGGATGGCAATCCTAAGGTTGACGAGGAAGGCAACACCGTCCTGGTGAAGGCCGTTCCTGAGTACCAGTATCTCCCGTACAGCTCTCTCCGTGAGAACCCTGTGGGCGAGACCGAGAGCCAGGATCCTAAGGGTTACCGCATCATCCTCGACCAGGCTGTCCCTGGTATCGAGATCGATGGTAACGTCTACACTGTGGAAGATGCCGCGAAGAAGGGCTTTATCCTTCCTAAGATCGAGACCAAGTTCGACCAGTTCACCTACGACGAGGGCACTGCCAACGATGTTGATGAAGAGAACTTCGTCGAGACCGCTCAGGTCTATGCTGAGATCGAGATGAATCCGGCCAAGTCCGCTGCCGAGCGCAAGCTCGCCGTCGGTAACATCATCACCGGCTGGTACTACTTCGAGACCGCTATCGGTAAGACTCCGTTCTATGGCGAGGTCGAAATCACCAAGCCTCTGGGCGAGGTCAAGCTCACCGCCGAGATCAAGTGGGAGTATTCCCAGGATGCCGACACCGACCACGAGGTCTACTACAACGACGCCGATCCTCTCTACACCCATGTTGAGGTTCCTGTGGAGATCGATGCCGATGACGCCAAGGCTCTCGAGGACAACCTCGCTGTCACCCTTGACGACTTCAAGGGTCTCGAGCCTACCAAGCTCACCATCACCTATGTCGATGAGAACGGTGAGACCGTCGAGGCTGCCGACGTCAAGATCGAGAACGTCAAGATCGAGGATGGCGAACTCTTCGCTGACTTCGTTGACTTCGAGTGGGATCAGACCTACACTGTCGCGGCCGAGTACGAACTCGAGGCTGCCCTCATCACTGTGACGGCCACCGTCACCACTGTCGACCGCAACCGCGAGCTGATCGTCGTCAACGTTCCTGAGTACGCCTTCGAGCTCAACGGTGAGAACTACGATGCCGAATCCGACACCTATACCAGCGATGCTGTGGAGATCCAGAAGGATCTGTTCGACGCCTTCGTGAAGCAGCTCATCATCAACCAGCTCGATCCTAAGGACTTCGAGGATGAGGATGCCTTCATCGGTACCGACAACAACGGTAAGGAAGGTCACCTCGAGGTTGTTCCCGAGGATAAGCTCGAAGAGGGTGAGGCCAACTCCGAATATGTTACCGTCGCTGACGACAATGTGACCTTCGCCGCCACTTCTCCTGAACTGAAGGAGGTCCTTGAGGCTGGTGAGGACCAGACCGTCTTCGTGACCTCCTACACCGGTCAGAAGATCGAGATCATCTGGCCTGTCACTGTCGATCTGCCTGGTTACAACTTCCTGCACCTGAATTACTACACCTTCAACACCGAGAAGGAGACCGCCAACTTCATCACGAAGCGCGACTTCGCTGACAATGACGGTTCCGTTATCTGGTGGTCTCAGGTCTATCCTTCTTACTTCACCACCGTGAAGTCCGAGAATGAGACCGAGGGTGAGGCTCAGAGCCGCAACAGCAACCGCTACGCTCTTGCCGACTACGACGTCGCTTACATCAACCTCGCTGAGCTTGCCTTCAACGTGGTGGATGAGAAGGACAACATCCTTGACGAAGCCGCTATCGAAGAGGCCAACCTGGTTGTGAAGTTCGTCTACACCGACGAGACTCTGGGCGAGAAGGAGCTTCCTGAGGTTGATCAGATCGAAGACTTCCTGCTCTACGAGAGCCTGTGGGTTGACAACACCGTCTTCTACTACAGGACCAACGAGAAGAAGTTCATCCCGGCCCGCGGTACCCTCGGTATCCTCTCCGGTGAGACCGTCTTCGAGCTCCCGACCCGTTTCGACGAGCCTAAGGCTTCCGTTGAGTATCCTTCCGAGAACCTCGACTACAGCACCTACGCCATTGTCCGCTGGACTCCGTTCCAGGCTCCTAAGGCTGAGGGTTACACCATCGTCCTCGATGAGAACATTGTCTATCAGGTTCCTCTCTTCAAGGGTATGGAACTCAAGGACAATCGTCCGAACGGTGTTTCCTTCTACGTGATCAAGGACGGCGAGTGGGTCATTGGTGACGCTGCTGAGAACGCTACCGCTTCCAGCAAGTCCAATGGTTACATCGAAGGCATCGCTGCCAACGAGGCTTACCACATCACCACCGACTTCGTCTATGACACCTCCGAAATCCCGGCCCAGCTCAAGAAGCTGCTGTCCGTTGAGGAGATTGACGGTGTTCCGTACGTGATCTACGACTACACTTCCGAGGTTCAGTTCCACGGTGTCCTCACCATTCCGGTGGTGGTCGTCCTGGAGAATCCTTGGCAGGAAGACATCAGGTTCGTCTATGACATCACCATCAAGGGTATTGGTGACTAATTCCTGACGAACCCTAGGAAATCGGGCCGGTCCTTTCGGGGACCGGCCCTTTTTTTATTCGCCGTTTCTTTTTAAATTTGTGAGTGTACTAAACCGTATCAACATGAAGAAGACGATCGTTACCCTGCTGGGCCTTCTGATGGCCTTTACCGTATCTCAGTCTGTTTTTGCCGCAGAACCCGATTCTCCGGGCGCCAAGATGATCACTATCCAGGCGGGAGGACTTCCCGGCTTTGGCGGGCTTGTTTCCGCTCAGATTGCCATGGCCAATGTGGCGAACGGTCATTTGTACGGTGGCCTTCAGCTGGGCGGTAATTTCCGCCATGGAGCAGCGACAGACACAAAGAAGACGGATCTTTCTTTGGCTCCCCGCGTTATGTTGGGCTGGAATCTAGGCCGTGTCGTTGAACTTCATGTAGGAGGCCTTGGCGGCGTTGCGGCTCAGCGTTTCGACGATATGAAAAGCCAGCTCGCCTTCTGCTACGGTGGTTTCGGCGGACTTCGCCTGAATTTGAGCGATTCCATGGGCATCGTCCTGGAGGGCTGCTATTCCAATGCTCTCCCGTACGCCTCCGGCGGTATCGCTATCCGCTTCTAAGTTATCTCTCTGAATACGAAAACGTTGGCCGGGTCTCCTCCCCAAGAGACCCGGCCGGTATATAAAACGAACTTAACAAATAGACATCAGTTGAACTCGATGTCCAATGCAAAGGTATAATCTTTTAATCGGATATACAAGATTCTTTTCGTTTTACAAGCAAATAAATATTTTTACTTGAAAATTAAAAGATTTTAGATTCTGCTTCGGGCCAGGAATAAAAAAACTCGGAATGGCAACGACTGTCATTCCGAGCGGAGCGAAGGAATCTAATCGATTCTATTTCACACTGAAAGCGAACACGCAGTGGCTGCGGTAGGTCTCTCCCGGACGGAGGACGGCCGACGGCCACTCGGGCTTATTGGGCGTGTCCGGATACTTCTGGGTCTCGAGGCAGATGCCGTGACGCTGGTTGTACACGACGCCCTTCTTGCCGGTGACGGTGCCGTCGAGGAAGTTGCCGGAATAGACCTGGATGCCGGGCTCGTCGGTATAGACCTTCAGATCGATGCCCGTGGCGGGGCAAAAGAGCTCGACAGCGACGCCATTGATGTCGCCGGCGGTGTCCAGGACCCAGTTGTGGTCGTAACCGTTGCCATTGCGGATCTGCTCGTCGTCAGCGGCGATGGCGTCGCCGATGGCATGGGCAGTCGTGAAATCAAACGGAGTGCCCGCGACGGGGGCGATTTCACCCGTGGTCATGTAGGTGCTGTCCACCGGGGTGAAGTTGGCGGCGTTGATGTACAGGATGTCCTCGGTGACGGCGTGGTTCGCAGGGTCGCCGGAGAGGTTGAAATAGGAGTGGTTCGTCATGTTGATGACGGTGGTGGCGTCGGTCGTGGCCTCGTAGGCGATGTCGATCTTGTTGTCCTCGGTGAGGGTGTAGGTGACATAGGCCTTTACTTCACCCGGGAAGTTGTTGTCGCCGTCGGGGGAGACGCGGAGGAGTTTCACATGCTTGGCATCGGCCTCGACGCACTCATATACCTGATACTGCCAGCCGGTGGGGCCGCCGTGGAGGCAGTGGCCGAAGTTGTTCTGGGGGAGCTGGTACTCGACGCCGTCGAGGGTGATCTTTCCCTGGTTGATACGGTTCGCGTAACGGCCGATCGAAGCGCCGAAGTCCGTCTGGTTATTCTCCGGGAAGTAGTCGGAAACCTTGTCGAAGCCGAGGACGACATCCTTCATCTGTCCCTGATTGTCCGGGACGAGGATGGAAACGATACGGCCGCCGAAGTTGGTGATACATACTTCCATACCATTACCATTAGTAAGGGTGTAAAGGGCGGTGGCTGCGTCGTTGTAGGTGTTCGCGAAGTCTTGGGGGTTGAGTCCGGAGGCCGTCAGGGCCGGCTGTTTGGGCGTGCACGCTGCCAGGATGAGGAGGCAAGCGGCGGGAATGAGTGCTCTTTTCATATGTGTGTTATTAGTATTACAAATATAATGAAAATAGGCCCAAGAGCGGTCGAATCAGCGAAAAATTGATTATATTTGAGAGATTTTTGAAGACTACGAATCATTTTTAACATTTTATCAATAAAAACACAAGACCAATGACTGAAACCAAAAAGAAAAACACCAATCTGGTAGCCATTATCACGATGTGTTTCATCTTCGCGATGATCTCTTTCGTGACCAACATGGCCGCCCCGTTCGGAAACATCTGGAAGGGCCAGTACTCCTGGGCCGGCATGATGGGCAACATGATGAACTTCGCCGCTTACCTGTTCATGGGTATCCCGGCCGGTAAGATGCTGCTCAAGGTCGGTTACAAGAAGACCACCCTCATCGCCCTGGCCACCGGCTTCGTGGGCGTCGTCATCCAGTGGCTTTCCAGCCGTTCCTTCCTGGGCAACACCGCCATTTATGTCTACCTGCTGGGCGCCTTCGTCTGCGGCTTCTGCGTGTGCATGCTCAACACCGTCGTGAACCCGATGCTCACCATCCTGGGCGGCGGCGGCAACAAGGGCAACCAGTACATCCAGATCGGCGGCACCCTGAACTCCCTCACCGGAACCCTGACTCCGCTGCTGGTGGGCGTCCTCATCGGCACGGTCACCGCCAATACCGCCATGTCCGATGTGGCCCCGTTGCTGTTCATCGCCATGGCCGTGTTCGCCATCGCCTTCATCATCATCTCCTTCCTGCAGATCCCCGAACCTGCCCAGGAGCGCAAGGCTACCGTCTATGAGCACAGCGCCTGGAACTTCCGCCACTTCGTGCTCGGCGCCATCGCCATCTTCTTCTATGTCGGTATCGAAATCGGCATCCCGGCTCAGGTGAACTTCTTCCTGTCCGATGCCACCGCCAAGGGCGCCGGTATCCTCGTGAACGGCGCGGCTGTCGGCGGCGCCGTCGCGGCCGTTTACTGGCTGCTGATGATGGTCGGCCGTTTCTGCAGCACCCTCATCTCCGGCAAGGTTTCCCCTCGCACTCAGCTTGCGTTCGTCAGCACCCTGGCCATCATCCTGATCCTCGCCGCCATCTTCACTCCGAAGACCGTCACCATCAGCATGCCTGGCTATGCCGCCGGTACCGGCTTCACCATGTTCGAGAATGTCCCGCTCAGCTGCCTGTTCCTGATCCTCTGCGGTCTCTGCACCTCCGTGATGTGGGGCGTCATCTTCGCCCTGGCCGTCGAAGGACTCGGCAAGTACACCGAGGCCGCTTCCGGTATCTTCATGATGCTGGTCGTCGGTGGCGGTATCATGCCGCTCATCCAGGAGTACCTCGCCAAGGGCGTCGGCTACATGAACAGCTACTGGCTCGTGGCCGCCATGCTCGGCTATCTGCTCTTCTACGCCCTCGTCGGCTCCAAGAACGTGAACAAGGACATCCCTGTCGACTAATCCGTTGAGACCATGGCACAAGAAGACCTCGTAATCGGTATCGACGTTGGTGGACAGACCACCAAATGCGGTATTGTCGATGCGCGCGGCACCGTCCTCGCGCAGACCGTGATCCGCTCCGACACCTACAACGTCGTTGAACCCTATATCGCCGAACTCGCTGAGGCCCTGAACCGCATCATCGTGGAAGCGAAGGCCGAAGGCCGCATCCGCGGCATCGGCGTGGGCGCTCCGAACGGCAACTACTACACCGGCACCATCGAGAACGCCGTGAACCTCTCCTGGGGCGGCACGAACACCATTCCGTTCGCCAAGACCCTCTCCGAGCAGATGAACGGCATCCCTGTGTCCCTGACCAACGACGCGAACGCCGCCGCTGTGGGTGAAATGACCTACGGCGCCGCCCGCGGCATGAAGAACTTCATCATGATCACCCTCGGCACGGGCGTTGGCTCGGGCATCGTGATCAACGGTGAAGTGGTCTATGGACACGACGGTTTCGCCGGCGAGCTCGGCCACACTTGCGCCGTCCGCCACAACGGCCGTCCGTGCAACTGCGGCAAGTCCGGCTGCCTGGAGACCTACGCCTCCGCCACCGGCGTCGCCCGTACCGCGCGCGAATGGCTCGAGATGAGCGACGAACCCTCCAGCCTCCGTTCCCTGGACCGGATCACCTCCAAGGATGTCTATGAGGCCGCAAAGGAAGGCGACAAGCTCGCGCTCAAGATCTTCGAGTTCACGGGCCGCATCCTCGGCGAGAAGTTCGCCGACTTCATCGAATTCTCCGCTCCCGAGGCCATCGTCCTGTTCGGCGGTCTCGCCCGCGCGAAGGAGTTCCTGGTGGAGCCCATCCAGAAGGCGATGGACGAAAACGTCCTCCCGCTCTGGCGCGGCAAGGTGAAGCTCGTCTTCTCCCAGCTCAAGGAATCCGACGCCGCCATCCTCGGCGCCTCCGCCCTCGCCTGGGAGCTGTAAGTTTCTTAAACTTACGCATTTAAACGTAGAGAGGTGCACCCTGTGGTGCACCTCTCTTTTGTTAAAACAATGCTACTCAATTATTTAAATGTCAACGGGTGCACCTCTAGGTGCACCCGTAAGACGTTAAAGTGCTGTCAACCAGCTACTTCTTGCACTCTACGGCCGCGCGTTCGATCGGGAAGGCGGCTTTGTAGTTCGCGAGGTAGGCGTTGAAGCCGGCAACGTCGGCGGGGTCGGGGGCGATTTCGACGCCCGTGTTGCCGGCGAAGACGACTTTGTCCAGGAAATCGGGGAGCTTGAGGCCGCCGCCGTTGTTCACGAGGTAGGAGGCGAGGAGGGCGATGCCCCAGGCGCCGCCTTCACCCGCCGTCTCCATGACGGAGATGGGGGACTCCAGGGCGGCGGCGAGGATGCGCTGGCCCACGCCGGGCGTCTTGAACAGACCGCCGTGGCCAGTGATCCGGTCCACCTTCACGTTCTCTTCGTTGAACAGGACGTCATTGCCGATCTTCAGCACCACGAGGGAGCCGTACAGCTGCGCGCGGAAGAAGTTCGCCAGCGAGAAGTTGTCGTTGGCGCTCCGCACGAAGAGCGGACGGCCTTCCGCGAAGCCGGTGACCGGCTCGCCGGAAACGTAGTTGAAGGCGACCAGCCCGCCGCAGTCGGGATCTCCCTCCAGGGCATGCTTGTACAGGACGCTGTAGACGTTGTGCTTGTCGTCCACGGGGCCCAGCAGCTGTTCGTATTCGCGGAACAGTTTCACCCACGCGTTCAGCTCGGACGTGCAGTTGTTGCAGTGCACCATCGCGACGAGGTTTCCGTCCGGGGTGGTGACCATGTCGATCATCTCGTTCGGCTTGGACAGCTCCTTCTCCACGACGATCATCGAGAAGGAGGAAGTACCGGCGGAAACGTTGCCCGTGCGCGGCCTGACGGCGTTCGTTGCGACCATGCCGGTCCCAGCGTCGCCTTCCGGCGGGCAAAGCGGCACACCGGCCAGCAGATGGCCGGAGATGTCCAGGCGCTTGGCGCCTACCTCGCTCAGGCGGCCGGCCGGCACGCCGGCGGGCAGAACCTTCGGCAGGATGTCCCGCAGCTTCCAGGGGAAGCCGCAGGGCTCGACCAGCTTCTCGAACTTATCGACCATGTCGTAGCGATAGTTCCCGGTGACGGGATCCACGGGCAGCATGCCCGAGGCGTCACCCACGCCCAGCACCTTCTCGCCGGTGAGTTTCCAGTGGATATAACCGGCCAGCGTGGTGAAATAGGCGATCTGCGGGACATGCTCCTCCTTGTTCAGGATAGCCTGGTACAGGTGGGAAATGCTCCAGCGCAGCGGGATGTTGTACACGAACAGCTTGGAGAGTTCCGCGGCGGCGGGACCCGTGTTCGTGTTGCGCCAGGTGCGGAAGGGGACCAGGAGATGTCCTTCCGCGTCGAACGGCATGTAGCCGTGCATCATCGCGCTGATGCCGATGGAGGCGAGGCGCTCGATTTCCACGTCATACAGGCGGCGGACGTCTTCGCGGAGGTCGGCGTAGCACTGCTGCAGGCCGAACCAGATGACCTCCTTGCTGTAGGTCCACAGGCCGTCCACGAGCTGGTTCTCCCACTCGTAGCTGCCCTGGGCGATGGGATAGTGGTCCTGGTCGATCAGCACCGCCTTGATGCGGGTGGAGCCGAACTCGATGCCCAGGACCGCTTTTCCGGATTCGATGGTTATCCTCGGGTCCATGGCTACTTGAGCGCCTTGTTGAGCATGTAGTACACCTCGTTCATCTTGAGTTCCTTCTTGAACTCGGGGATGGTGGTGTTCTTGTTGATATGGACGAACTCGATGCCGGTCATTTCGGCAAAGTCATCCCAGTAGTCGGCGGTGATGTCGTAGCTGAAGGCGGAGTGATGCGTGCCGCCGGCCAGGATCCAGGCGCCGGCGCCCACCTCGAAGGTCGGCTGAGGGACCCAGAGGGCGGAGGCGACGGGGAGCTTGGGCATCGGCTTAGGCTCGATGCACTCCACGTCCTGCGCGATCAGGCGGAAACGGTTGCCCAGGTCCACGACGGTGGCCTTGATGCCGGGGCCGGTCTTGGAGGTGAATACGAGGCGGGCGGTAGGCTGCTTGCGGATGCCGATGCCGAGGAAATGGACCTCGAGCTTGGGCTTGTCGACGGCGA
>Ga0265298_10004462_pt1 | contig 17887 bp, 17 predicted proteins | sample AusTroGonzalo_MG_3_FD_193486 | JGI IMG/M metagenome (GOLD analysis project Ga0265298, IMG submission 193486) | Bovine rumen microbial communities from tropical cattle in Woodstock, Queensland, Australia - Gonzalo_01 | ecosystem: Host-associated > Mammals > Digestive system > Stomach > Rumen ... | reverse complement strand
GTCAAGGCCTCTCACCGCAAGTTTGTCGCGTGATCCTTCCCCTGCTTTTTGAGTTCCGCCCGGCACCAAAATGCCGGGCGGTTTTCTTCAGATCTTAACCGGAAAATCTGACCATATTGTTACTCTTTTGCTTTATCCGATTCTTCGTATTCTTCTCCGCACTCGGCATATCCACCGCAATTATACGGGCAGTTTTCGCACTTATTATTCACAAACAAAACACCCGCTCAAGATTACAGTAGAATTTGCATTGATTTGGCTTGCCGGAACAACATAATATTTGCCGTCACTCTTTTGAAGCGTATAAAACTTCATTTCATTGTTGCTGAAATATATGATTTTTGTACTGCTTTGAGTAATTGGCACAACATTTGTCCCACCGCTTGTATCAATTCTGAACAATGCCGATTCTGCTGGTAGATTTGCTGATGTTTCAAAATTTACACTAAACCAAACCATTTTGCCGATTCTTTGAGCATGGTAACGGTTTAATGTTGATGTATTATTTGCCAAAACAACCGTCAATGCTTCCGGTGTTGTTTTATTCGCAATCTGGTCAGATAGCGCGTTAATCGCGTCCGCATCCTTGCCGATGCCGTCGACCAGGACGCTGGCGTCCGGGCGCTCCGTCATATCCGGCAGCGTGATCGTCTGGTTCGTTGGGGTCAGGGTTTTTGTCGTTGTTGCCATGATTCATTCCTCCTCACTTAAAATTGACGAATTCCGCCAGCTGCTCGATGTCTTCCATGTCGATCTCCGGGTTCCGCTCCAGGCTGATCGCCGGGATGTCCGCCCTGACGTCGATCTCCATCTTCAGCAGCTCCGCCATCTCTTTGTCGAACTTCTTTTTCTCTTCCGGGTCCGCGATCAGGATCATTCCGTTCTCCGCGATGATTCCCTTGTGTTCCTCCGCCATGCGGATCTGTTCCTCCGCGAAGAAGTCGAAGTTCTCCTTCAGCTGGTTCTTCAGGTGGAAAAGGTCCAGGGCGTCTTTGCCCCGGACCTTGTTCCGGATCCTGTTCAGCGCCGTGAATGCGTTCAGCGCCTTCTGTTGTGTGGTTTTCATTTGCAGCACCCCTTTTCTTTTTTATGTGGTGGGCTGATTCGCCCGAACCGTTTTTGTTGCGACCGTGATCCCGTTGATCTTCGCCACCGCCTGGATGTGCATCGGGTCCGGCCAGGATGTGTCCACCGTGATGGAATAGTTGTAGTTGCTGAAATCTCCGTAATTTGTCCCCGGGATCTTCACCGCGATGTCCGCGCCGCTCCGGATGCTCTGGCTTCCGTCCCGCGCCGCGTTCCATCCGGTGGTTTTCGCGCCGTTCGCCACCCTGGCGACTTCCACGCCCCCGCTTGTGCCAATGTGGACGCTTGCGTAATCATCGTCACATACAACTTTATATGTCACGGACTGTTCTCCGCCAGTTGTTGTCTCTGAGGCGGACGGTGTTGTTACAGTCATACTATCGGAACTGATGTTATACCCCGGCAACGACACCTTGTTATAAGCCGCTGTCCATCCAGCAGTTCTGCCATGTGCTGTGCCAGTGTTCGCCACCCTGGCCACTTCAACTCCGCCGCTTGTTCCGATATGGATTGATGCGTTGGCATCGTCAACAACCAACTTGTATGTGGTTGACTGTTCGCCGCCGGTTGTCGTTTCCGTTGCCGACGGTGCCTTCACCGTCATGTTGTCCGTGCTGATGTTGTAGCCCGGCCAGCTGACCTTGTTGTACGCTGCCGCCCACCCCTCGGCCCTCGCGGTGGCGGCCGGCTTAAAATTTACCGTTTGACTCCCGCTGACCGCGTTTGAGAAGGTCATCGATGTGACGTACCCTCCCGAAGTTGTCAGCGTTTTGACTGTCCCGTAGTTCAGTTTCCACAGGTTTGCGGTCCGCAGGTTGACGTCCGTCTCCGTGGTCCCGTCCTCCGCCAGCGCTTTCAGTTTCGTCAGCGTGACCTCGCCGTTCTTCTTCACCCGGAAGTAGGAGTTTGCCGCTGTCGACGCGCCGGCCCAGATGCAATACCCGCTGGACGCCACATTCGTGTCGATGCCGAAGTCGCCGGTCGTGACCTGGAAATAGCCTCCGGACGCGATCTTCACGTACTGGCTGCCGCTGATGTCCACGCCGGAGCTCGTGATCGTGATCCCGCTGACCTTGCCGTAGGCGTTGTCCGTAACGTACTGGCTGATCATTGTGGACGTCTGCGTGGTTGTGGAGTAGCTGGTCAGCTGTCCGTCCACATATCCCTCCGCCGCGCTGACGATCTGGTCCGCCGTCTGGTAGCTGCTTGTTTTCGCGATGTAGGACGACCCGATCCCCACCACGGATACCTGGCTTGGATTCCATGCCCCCGCGGAGTGTGCCGTGTTGAACTGGTATATCTTCCCCTGGTAAACCACCTTCGCGCCCTGCGCATATGCCGTGGACGTGCTGAATATCGGAATCTGGTCCGTCGCCGCGATTGCTGTGTTCACAATCGCTTCCGCGCTCTGGTATACTTCCGTTTTCGCGATACTGGCGTTCTTTGCCGTGTCAGCCGCTGCGTTTGCCTGGGCCTGTGATTGGTTCAGGATCTTCGTTACTGTGTCGTATGTCGGATCCTTTGCCAGGTATGCCGCACTCGCGTTTACCCCGGCCACCCTGACTGCCTCGGTTTTGATGCTTTCCGCCGTCTGGTAAATGCCTGTTTTTTCGATATACGCACCGCTGGCCGCGCTGCTGGCCTGCCGGACCGCCTCTGTCACAATCTGGTCCGCCGTCTGCAGCTGCATTGTTTTTGTGACATACAGGCCGCTGGCGGAGCTTGCGCTCTGGCTTACCGCTTCGCTGACGATCTGGTCCGCCGTCTGCAGCTGACTGGTTTTCGCGATTTTGCCGGCCTCCGCGTTTGTGGCCCGTTCGACCTCCGCGGCGATCCGGTCGTTCGCTACCACCAGCTGCGCGGACGTCCGGTACACTTCATCGCTGATCTGTGCCGTCCGCTCCGCCAGGATCGTGACGCTTTCGCTTGTCTGGTCGATGATCGTCTTCTGGTTGATCTCCGCGCCCCGGTCGCTGGTCTCGATCCATGCGGATCCGCTCCAGACGTAGGATTTGTCGCCCAGCATATCCGCCCAGGCGTCGTGCTTCGTCTTCAGCGCGTTCCAGGTTGCGAAATTGTTATATACATCGTTCCAGGTGCTGTCGCTGCAGAAGTCCTCATCCCGCTTGACCCAGATGTCACCAACCGAAGGCGTATATTCCGTGCGCGGGTCTTCCCACATCACATAGGACGCCGCCTTCAGGTTCACCGCGCTGACCGCGGATTCGATTTCCTCCGCCTGGATCACCAGCGTCGCCGCGAATTCCGTCACCTCGCCGCTGAGGATGTCGACCTCTTCCTTTGTGGCCCGCAGCGTGATCGCCGTGCTCAGCTGCTCGATCTCCGTCTGCAGCGTTGTCGGAAGCAGTGCGTCGTACATTTCCTGGAACCGCTGCCCGTCCCACACCCACATCTTCGGGATCGCGCCCAGCACCTGCCAGCTGCTGACTGCCGGCACCGGCGGTGTCGCCTGGCTGTCGCCGTTCAGGATTGTTCCCCAGCTGCTGTACGAATTGTAGATATCCTGCCAGCTTCCGGTACTCAGCGTCTGGATCCATATATCGCCGCTCACCAGGTGGCTGTGGTCCGGTTCGTCCGGCTGCATATACACCGTGCCGTATCCCAGGGAGGAAATCCGGCTATCCAGGCTGTCGATCGTCTGGGTGATCGTGCTGCCGCTCTGCCATGTGCCGATGGTGGACTGAATGTACGTGTTGCTGCTCAGATCCTGCAGCATCAGTTTCCCGATGAACGCCTCCCGCGCCCACAGGTAGTCCACGTCGATCCGTCTCGCCGTGATCCGGTCGATGATACTGTTAATCGCGTAGAAGTCTTCCGTGCTCAGTTCCGCGAACGTGCCGATATTCCCGATGATCGTCTGCCCGCCGCTCGTGTGTCCGGCTGCGATTTCCTCCGCCGTCGGTGTTTCCACCTGTGTCGGCACCAGTGTCGGCACCCCGTCTTCGTCCCATTCGACGTCGATGTGGTAGTAGTTCCCGTCCGAAGCGCCGATCACCAGGTCGCCGATCGTGGCCTCCACCATCTGGCCGTAGGTGATCAGCAGCCGGTTGATGAACAGCCGGTCCGCGATGCCCTGTTCTGTGATCGTCGTGTCGAAGATCGCCGTGCCGGCGACCAGGTCTTTGACCTTTGCGTAGCTGATGTCCGCGCTGGCGATCTGCGCGTTCGCGATATTCGCGATCTGCAGCTTCGCCTGGACTGCTGCCAGCTGGTCGGTCGTAATCTGGTCCGCCGTGACGCTCCCCGCCGCCAGTTTTTCAGTCGTGACGGCGTTCGCCGCCAGCTTGTCGGTCGTGATGGCCAGCGCTGCGATCTTTGAGGCTTCCACACTGCCGGCGGCCAGTTTGTCGGTCGTGACCGCGCCGCTCATGATGTGCTCCGCCTGGATCGTATTCGCGCCGATCGCCGCCGCCGTGATCGCGCCCGCGGCGATTTTCTCCGCCGTGATCGCCTGCGCGGCCAGTTTCACTGTCGTGATCGATCCCGCCGCGATCTCGTCCGCGGTCACCGCCCCGGCCTGCAGCAGCTCCGTGTTGATCACCTTGCTGGCGATCTGCTCCGCCGTGATGCTGTTGGCCTCGATCTCCCGCGCCGTGATGCTCCCGGCCTGGATGTTCTGGCTGCCGACCGCGCCGGCTGCCAGCGCCCGGCTGTTCACCGCGCCGCTCTTGATCGCGTAGCCGGGCACGGAGGAAGAAACCTTCTTCTTTCCGAACGTGCCCTTTTTGTACCGCAGCCGGATCGCGTCAAACGTGTACCCCGTCAGCTGGATGTTCTCATTGATGCCCATCGGCCCCGCGAGAACCTGCGCCCAGTCTCCGGGCGCCGCGTTCTGCAGCGCGGCGTACTGCGCGTATTCCGCCGTGTCCGGCAGGTGCTCCCAGTCGACATCCAGCGTGATCTCGACCTTGTCGCACTCGTCGATATTGAACCGGTTCTGCGCCTGCTCGCGCATCCTGGCGTACACCGTGTTGATGTCCAGCACGATCTCGCTGCCGTCTTCCTGCTTTTCCTTCGTGCCGACCTTCAGCCCCGTGTTCAGGACCTCCGGCCGGATAAACGGAACCGTCCGCGCACTGTCGATGTACTGTTCCGGCAGCAGCAGCGTGCTTCCGTCCTCGTTCTGCGCGATCGGGTAGATCCGCGTCACCAGGTCCCCCGCGTCCCCTGTCCACACCACGGCCTTCATGTTCACGCCGTAGCTGATCCGGTAGCGCGGATTCGCTTCCTCTTCCGCCAGCAGGTATACGTCCAGGTCGTTCCGGAACAGGTGCCCCGGCGTCGCCTGCAGGAACCCGCCCTTCGGGTCCAGGATCGCGTTCTGCGCGTTTTTCCAGCTGAAGTCCGCGGTGATCAGCGCGTCCTCGCCGGTCATGTTCGTGTAAATATTCCCCGGGTATTCCGACTGCATCGCGCCCTGCAGGAACAGCAGCGCCGTCGCCGGCGTCGCCCGGCTGATGCTGCAGTCGCCGATGATGACCTTCCCCAGTTCGTAGCTGATATGCTCCGCGTGGATGCTAAGGGTCTTCCCGTCCGTGCTCTTCCGGATCTCCGTGATCGTGAAGCTCTGGGTCACGATATCCTGCGCTGGGATGACCTTCGTCTCGCTCTCGCTCAGGTCCGTGCACTTGCTGATCTGGATGAAGCCTTCATGCCCCGCCGTGTCGGCGGCTTTCATGTAGGTGCTGTTGTAATCCCCGGTCTTAACTACCTGGTCGCCGGCGTCCAGCTGCGCCAGTACCTCGCCGCCGGTGGTCTTTGTCCTGGCGATCTCCGTCCAGTTGTTCGGCAGCACCGGCGGAGGGCTCATCGTCAGCGGCCCGGAGATGGCCGTATCCGCACGGTAGTTCTTTTTGTCATATGTGACCTTGTCGCCCTGTTCGTATTCGATGCCGAATTCCCAGTTCTTGTACCCGACCGTGGTCGTGACCGGCACCGTCTTGTACAGCGGGACGTCCGTCAGCCCGTCAGAGATCTCCCAGTATTCCACCGTGCCCAGCGTGATCGCGCCGACGTGCTGCTTCGGAACCGGGCAGCGCAGGATCATTCCGTAATCGATCGCGATGGCCGCGTTGTACGGCATCACCACGTCCAGGTCGTACTGCCCGTTGTCCTGGAAACTGACGTCCGCGCTCTGTGCCGCCAGGGCGATGCCGTGGTTCGTGAAGTCTGTCGTTCCCCGGCCGTACAGTTCGATCATGTTCTCACCTCATTCTTACAGATACCGGAACCTCGGTGTGATCTCCAGCTTTGTGATGCTCCCGGTAAAGGCCAGCGTGTTGACGCCGGGCACGAACACCGGAAACGCCCCGCTGCATACTCCGCCCAGCGGCGTGCTGCCGTTCAGGATCCATTCATTCTCGCAGTCCACCGTCCACCCGCTCGTGCATTCCGGGATCGTCAGCACGTTCCCGCCGCAGCTGAGTGTGATCTGTCCGCTGCCTGTGATCTTGATCAGCGGGTAGGCGTTCAGGTCGCCCGGGTTCGTAATCGTTGCCCCGCTCTCCGTTACTTCGATGTCTTCCTCGTCCGGGTCGCTCTTCACCGGCTCGCAGTAGAACTGGACGCTGGCGGAATACCGGTCCATGTTCTTACTGTGCTTGTCCAGCGTCACCGCCCCGATGATCCTGGCCTTCTGCTGCCTGTTCGGTTCCGTGTCGAACGTGATCAGGCCCTCGCCCTTCAGCCAGTTCTCCGCCTCGTGGACGTTTGCTTTCCCGTCCACCGCGACCTCCGCGGTCTGAATGTAGCTGTTGTAGATCTGGTCGCCTTCCGTGACCGTCAGCTCCCCGACCCTCCCGGGGATCGTCACGTGCTGCACCCTTTCCTCCGGGCGCACGACCGGCACCCGGTTGGCGACCTGGATGTGTTTGTCCTGGGTGTTCGTGCCGTTCCAGATGAAATAATGCAGCGGCATCGCCTTATCCTCCTTACGTTCCGTATCCGCGGTTGTGCCTGCGGTTCTGCCGGTCGATGGATTCTGTCAGCGCGTCGACCTCCATCCCGTTGTGCAGATTCACGTTCCCGAAGTATGTGTTGTTGTTGTAGGTATAGTTCCTGTTCGCACTGGCCGTCATCACGCGCTCGCCGGCGTGCAGGTGATAGTATCCTTCATACGGCACAAACGGCAGGCCGTTGGCGTGGCCGTACTCCCGCCCCTCAACGTCCTGCATATAATTCGCCAGCGGAGACCCGCCGCCCACCGGCCTCCGGCCCCACCAGTATGTCGCCGGCACGATATTCGCAGGTATCTGCAATGTTCCGATCTCTTCCTGCAGATTCCTTCTGGCAGCTTCCGGATTCTCCACAACGGGCTCCGTAGCGATATTTACTTCGCCATCTTCAAAAAAATCTTTCAGTGTTTCAGATGCTCCGCCTGGTCTGTTCTTCTGCGCTTCGTACAGCTTTTCAAAACCGGACCAGTCGCCGAAAAGTGCCTTTATATAGTCACCCGGGCTGAAGTCCCACGGGTAGAATGTTTCTCCCTTTTCGTGCCGTTCATTCATTTCGTTCTGGGCTTCAATGGCGTCCGTGATATCGGACGTCGCTCCGTCCACAAGCGCCTGGATGCTGAATGATCCGCCGTATTCCGGGTTGATGTTCCGCCCGGCCTGTGTATAGTGCGTGAAATAATCCCATGCGAACGATGCGTTCCATAGCCCGCCGTTCGCTCCAAGATTGGCAATTTTATTTGCAGCATTCGATGCAGCTACATAAGTTCCTGTTCCTGTGCCGGTACCCGTTCCCGTTCCAGTTCCGGTTCCTGTTCCGCCGTAGCCCATCAGCTGCCGCATCGCGTCCACAGCCTTCCAGGCTTCCGTCACAAAACTGGTGATCTTCGTCACGGCCCATACGCCGCAGATCGCTTCAATTCCTGTTACAACCGTCTGCCAGTTGTTGCTGATCCACTTCATCGCTTCAACGATTCCATTCAGGATATCCTTCGCCGTGTCGATCACGTCGCCGGGCTTGATATCCTTCAGGCCGCTGAACATATTTACAACCGCGTCAGACAGTTCCTGGATCTTTTCTTTGCCTTCATCGCTCTGCAGGTATTTATTGAACTCCGCCAATACGCCGGAAATAATATCCGCCACCTGTGTCAGCGGCTGCGCAAGCGATCCCAGCAGCTCCGTCTTCACGACCTGGAAGTTGTGTTCCAGTTCTCCGATCTTGTCGTTCAGCTCCGTCAGGTTCTGGATCGTGTCCTCGCTGTTGATCTCCGTCTCTTCCAGTGCCTTATTAAAGGATTCCTGGTCGCTGTACGCATTGAACAGCGGCTTCAGTTCCTTCCATCCGCGCCCGAAGATCGCCTGGGCGGCCGCTTCCTGCTCGATGGCGTCCGCCATCGCCATGATGCCCTTCCCGGCTTTCCAGAACAGCTCGTCCGGGTCCCTTGTCAGCAGCTCGTCATAGGTTTCGCCGGTCTTCCCGCCGGCCATCGTCGCCACCAGGCCGAACTGCTTCAGGTATCCCATCGCCTCCGCGGACTCTTTGCCGACGCCGCGCTTCATCCGCGTCATGGCGTTCAGCATCGCGTCCACGCTGGTGTCCAGCCCCGCGTCCACAAGCGCCTGCATCTGCAGCAGCCTTGTCAGCGGGATATCGTACATTTCCGCCAGCGTGGCCGTATCGTCCGCGTAGCTTGCGGCCTCCCTGACGCTTTCAACCAGGTTCTTCCCGATCTGGTAGGCGTAATTCGCCGCGCTCTTCAGCGTGGAGTCGATGCTTTTCAGTCCGTTGGTCAGGTTCTGAAGGTTTACTCCCTTCGAGATCCCGCTGATATTCTTGCTAAGGTCTTCTGCACTCTTGGACGCCTGCACCTGGGCCCCGTTCAGGCTGTTCAGCGCGGCCTGTGTGTTGTACATTCCCGTCTGGGCCGCTGACAGCTGCCGGGCCATATTCTGGTATTCCGCGCTGGTCTTTTCGACACCCTGCCGCCGCATGGCCTCCAGGGCGTCCTCCGCGTTCTTGGCGGCCTTCTTCTGTTCGTCCAGCTTCTGCTTCAGCAGCTTGGACTGGTCCGCCATATATTTTTCTTTGTCGCCGGTCGCCTTGTACTGGGCCTCGCTCTTCTTCAGTTCCGCGTCCAGGGTTTTTACGGAGTTCTGGCTCTCCTTCATGCTCCGCTTGAACTCGCTGACCCCGCTGACTCCCAGCTTTACATTGACGCCCGCCATCTCTTTTACCCCCTCGTGATGCTGTGCTGCTGGTCATCGTAATCCCTGCGGTATACGAACAGATCCAGCACCGCCCCAGGCCGCATCCGGTGGATCTCCTCCACCCGCAGCCCCGCGATCAGGCCGTAGCTGACCACCGACAGATAGGTCAGCCGTCCTTCTCTTTTTTTTTGTTCATATTTTCAAGGGTCACGTCAATCGGACCCTCTTTTCTCTCTTCCTTGATCTCGCTGGCCATGCCCTCGTTCAGCGCCATGATGCAGGCGTTGATCACCTCTGTCATCTGTGTCGGACGCAGCGACCGCATGACCCATTTATCGGTCAGATCCGGAGCCTCGCCGGCTTCTTCCAGCCCGCCGTTGCCCATGATCCGGATCATCTTTGTGATCGTGTCGATGTGCTCGACGCCGCCGAAGCGGCTCATATCCTTTGGATCGTCCCTGTCCTGCCCCATGATCCTGTACGGCAGCTCCGCGAGGGGGCAGATTTCCTCCTGGGCCGCCTTCATCTCATAAACTGTGTAGATCAGCGGGATCTCCCGCCCCTTTAATGTGATACTAGCCATTTTTTCAGCACTCCTTTACATACACAAAAAGCCGGAGGCAGGGAAAACCCCTGCCCCCGTATTGCCGTCAATCAGGAAATCCCGGCCTTGCCCTTCACATAGGACACAGCGGCCGTCAGGCTCTCGAAAGTCTTGTGGGTCGCGTAGCTGATCGCGTCTCCGCTCGACAGCTTCACGCCGCTGCCCCTGCCGTTCAGCGTGGGCGTCCGCCATTCGATGCTCGTTTCCTTCGTCCTGGCTTCCTCGCTGCCGACACCGAACTTCAGCTTGTAGAACCACCAGCCCTCGTAGCTGTCCACGACCTTGCCGCTGGTGTTCGTCAGCCGCATCACCCGCACGTAGCCGAAGCCGACGTCCGGGCTCGCCGCGTCGGTCACGGTGTACTCGCCGGTCGCCACCGTCTCGCCCAGCAGGTAGGCCCGGGCCTCGTCGGTCAGTCCGCTGGGCTCGAAGTCCAGCGTGTAGCCGGTCACGCCGTTGTCGCTGTCGAGCAGCACGTCGTCCCCGTAGAACTCGCCGTCGGAGCGGTTCCAGTTCAGGCTCGCGCTCACCGCTTCGGCGATCACCTTGCCGGTGTTGTAGCTGATGCTCGTCCCGGCGGTATAGGTAGCGACCGTCGCCGCCACCGGGCAAACCATACCAACATTCGCATTCATGTGATTTATCCTCCGTTTTCTTTGATCAGGGCCTCGACCTTGTCCTCGATGCCCCTGCCGATGGCCTCCACGGCCTTCCTTTGTCCACTGTGTACGGCCTTACGAAAAAACGGCTGCGCCTTCATGAAAGACGTGCCGCTGTTAATGGCGTTCGCGATCTGCGGGATCGGTTTCCGCTTTCCGTTCACCTCCGCGTATCCGGCGTTACTGAACCCGACAGAGGTATCCACCTCGCCGCCGTTCTTGTCGAACTTCGCGATGCCGGCGCCTACGCTCTGCAGCGCCGCCTTCTCTTCCGGAGAAGGAGACCGCTGCCCGAACACGGTATACCGGAACTCTTCCGTCCGGATCGCGTTCACCTGCCGCTGGATCTCGTCCGCCATCACACCCGCGCCTTCATAAAGGCCGGCGGAGGCGACCGCCCCGGCTTTGTCGCCCAGGGTTGTCAGCAGTTTTTCGACATCTTCAAGGCCGTCCGTTTTCATGGTGTACGGCATCAGCCCTCACCGTCCTGTGCTTCCGCAGCGGGCGGGTCCGGCTCAGGCGCCGTGATCGTTCCCGTTACCTGGCCGATCCACTCAAAATGGAACAGCCTGGTCTCCGTTTCGTACTGGATGCTGTTCAGCTCCCAGCAGGCGCCCAGGCAGCTGCTCAGCGCAGCCTCGACCGCGCCGGCAATCTCCGCCATGTCCGCCAGCTTCCGGAAGAACACGTCCACCTTCACGTCAAAGGCCCGGTCCTGCTTTCCTTCGCTGCCGGCAAGGCTTCCGGCTTCCATGTCCAGCCCAACCACGCCGTAGGTGTTCTCCGGCCGCGTCTTCCATCCGTACTCAGAAAAGGGAATGTTCGTATTCTGGAGCGCTTCCACCAGCGCGGTGTATTCATCAGGCACCGGTGATCACTCCTCTCGCGTTTCCGTCCACCCGCTGAAGCGTCAGTTCAATCCCGTCCGCCTCCGTCACATAGGTCCTGAGAATCCGGAAGCGCACGCCGCCCAGGCTGCAGATCTGCTCGCCCTGGTACTCGAAGTCGTGCGCGAGGATCACCTTCAGCTCCGGGTTGAGCCCCAGCCCCATCGCCTGATAGGCTTCCTGCATTCCGATGCTCTTCACCGTGCAGTAGACCGTCCGCTCCGTTTCCGTGGGGTCGATTCCGACGCCGTGAGCCTGCGGGTTCTCGCTGATCAGCGTCACCACGTTACTCTTCAGCATCCTCTTCGTCCTCCCCGTAGTCCGTGTAGCCGGCCGCGTGCATCAGCTGGACCTTCTGCGTCTCGTAGGCGTCCAGCAGTCTGTCGTAGTTCGGCGGGTTTCCGAACCGCATCGCCGCATAGGTGATGATCGCCCGCTGAACCAGCGGATCCGTCAGCGTGCTCGTGTCCGTCACCGCGCCGCTCGTGCTCTCGGTGAACGCCACCGTGCCGGATGCCACCACCCCCGCGATCTGCAGATCCATCAGGCCGGCTTTGCACAGCCGCATGATCTCATCGTCGAAGTTGGTCACCGTCACCCGCAGCGCCTTTTTCGCTTCCTTCAGCATCGTCTCTTCACCTCAATCTTCTTTACCGGGGCAGGCGAGTGCTGCCTTTCCCGCCCCGTCCCTTATGGCCAGAAGGCCGTCCGGGCTCCGCGCCTGACCCTTTGAGAACCTGATCCCGGAACATTTCATCCACGTGGATCCGCATGATGTGCCCGATCTTCAGCCGGCTGTCGCAGTGGAACTTGATGTCCAGCTTCCGCGCCCGCCAGCAGAACGTCAGGTCTTCACCCAGGCCGCCGACCGGGAAAAACGGCACGCCGTAGATCCCCATCGCTTCCAGCACGTCCACGCGCATCAGCACGCAGGCAAAGCCGCAGGCGGCCACCTCGAAGATCTGGTCCCGCGGGTAGTCGTACCATGGCTCGCTTTCCGGCATAATCAGCTGCCCGTTCATGTGCACTTCCAGTTTTTTATAGATGCACGGCCTGAACGGCGGCCTCCTGCCGAAGCAGAGCCCGCTCACTGCCTGGCGTCCTTCGATGTCTTCCAGCAGCCGTTCCAGCAGGTCAGGCTCGAAGGTCATGTCACTGTCCAGCCAGAGCACGTAATCGTACCCGCCCTTCGTTGTGACGTATGTCGCCAGTTGGTTCCTTGCGTCGTACACCAGCGAAGCCTTCAGGAACTTCACTTCCACTTCGTCTTCACTGTACCGCATCGTGAGCGCGTTCAGGCACTCCACAAAATCGGATTCCTGGTAATCCATGCATGGCACCGCTATCAAGGTTTTCATCAGGTCAGCACTCCTTTTGAAAGCCCTTCGGGCCGCAGCTTTCACACTGCGGCCCGTTGGGGTTGTTTGTTATTTGATTCTGAATTAAGTCGTGGCAACGTAGCGCACAATCGCGTTCAGGTCGCCCAGCTTGCCGTCCGCCAGGGTCATGGCGCGGTAAACCTTGGAGCCCTTGCGGAACTCGGCTTCCTCGCTCTTGCGGACTTCAACGGCCTTGGCAAAGTTGAACTTGTAGGCCTTCAGGTCGCCGAAGAGGACCTCCTCGCTGGACAGGTTTCCGTCCAGGATGGCCGGGTAGCCCATGACGTTGTACTTCACCGCGCCCTGCGGATCCAGCACGACGACGCGCTGCTTGGAGCTGTCAACCATGCCGATGACCTTCCCGAAGAAGAACTCGGGGTTGAAAACGAACTTCGCGCCGTTGTGGTACTGACCGGGGAGCTTGCCCATGATAGCGCACAGCTGCGCCCAGGTAATGCCGGCGCGGGTGAAGGTGCCGTCCGCAGTGCTCTTGGTGGTCACGATACCGGTGCACTGGGTGGTGCCGGTGCCGGTCAGGATGCCGGCGTCGATGGCCTTCTCGATCTTGTTCACCAGGCGGGAAACCAGCCAGGCTTCGAAGGCGTCGATGCTCATCGCGTCCACATCGGCGGTGATCTCTACGGTCTTGATCAGCTTGTAGGCGCCCAGGGTGATGCTGCTGATCGCGTCAGTGCTGTCCGTGCTGCCGACTTCCATATCCAGCCAGGACGCATCGTTCACGACGCTCTCGGCGGGGTAGGTCACATAGCCGGGGATGTTGGTCACGTCGACCGCGGCGATCAGGGGATTCAGTTCCAGCTTGTGGATGATCTCGTTCATCGTCTGGGTCGGGATCGCGGCGGTGGCCGTCACGGCGGCCCGCTCTTCGGCGGTCAGTTCCTTTCCCTGCAGTCCGCGCAGGAACGCGTCACGGTATTCAGGGCTGTTCACAGCAAAACGTTCTTCCATTTTCTTTTCCTCCATCTTGAATTCTTTGATCACGGCATCCACGCGGCTCTCCGCCACGACCTGCCGTTCGGCTTCGGCCTTTGCGGCCTCTTCAGCGCGGGCTTCCAGTTCAGCCTTGATGGCCTCGAGCTCATTCGCCCGCTCTTCGAGCTCTTCCGTGGTCGCGCTTTCCACATCCATTGAGGCGATCTCCGCCTGCCTGGCCTCCAGCTGCTCCACGTTCATCTCGTCAAACTTCATCGTGTTTGACCTCCTTGACCAGATTGTTCAGCCTTTCCAGCGCCGCCGTCCGGCGGGCCTCTTCGGCTTCCCGGGCACGCTCTTCCTCCATCTGCTTCCTTGCGCTCTCCAGCGAGGCCCGCACGCTCTCCAGCGCGGGTCCTTCGGATGCAGCCTGGTAAACACTGGTGCCCTTATACGCCGGGAAAGCCACCAGGCTCACCTCGTAGATCTCGCTCATGCCGGTGATCCGGCGCAGCGGCTTCTCGGTGTCCAGGTCCTCCCAGCGGTCCTCATTCACGATGAAGGCGAACGACATACCGGTCATGTCGCCGCGCCCCACCGCGGAATAAGCCTCAGCTGCCCTCGGGTTATGATCCGGATCCAGCACCGCACGCATATGTACGCCGTATTCGTCCGGCTTCAGCTGCATGGTGCTGTTTTCGTTGTTCCGCCGGCTGTGGGCCAGCGGGATCATCCCGAAGTCGTGGCCGACCATCAGCGCCACGTCCCGCAGTAGCTTTTCGCTCACCGCGGAGGGCTCGATGATCTCGCGCCACTCGCCCAGGTCCGTCTCCTGGTTGAATACGATCGGGTACCCTTCAATCACGGCACCCTTCTCTTCGTCCTGTTCCGCCCGGATCTCCATCGGCAGATACCGGACCTCCCGTTCATTCGTCATCGTTTTCATCCTCCTTGTCCCCGTCCTGCACGTTCTTGTACTCGCCGCGGATCGGGGTGTACTGTCCGGCCCCTTCAGGCAGCGGCGCGTAGTTGAACAGCTCGCGGATCTCGTCGATCGTCAGCACGCCCCGGTCGCCCAGCTGCTGGGCCATCGATATCTTGCTCGTCACGCTCATGTACTGCAGCCGGTTCGCCTGGAACAGGATCGCGTTCCCGCGGTTCCGCTCATTCTCCGTGAACACCAGCTTGCTCAGCGCGTCGCTCAGCTTGATGGCGAACGGCTCGATGGATCCGTTAAAAAAGGAATCCATGACATCCGCGCTGGCGGAATTGTTGATCACGGATTCCGGAACCCCGAAGTAATTGCAGACGTTCTCGCGGATCAGCTTCATCTGGTCGGCGTCGACTTTGTAACTTTCTTGCTTCAACTGCTGGATGTTCGTCATCTGGTTGCCGAACAGCAGCAGGCCTCCGCCGCCGGTCTGGAAGTTGTTCTTGTCGAACCTCTCCCGCTCTTTCCGCAGGTCTTCGTCGAAGGCCTTGCCCGTCAGCTGGGCCATGAAGCGGTAGGTCGCGCCGTTTTTCACGCCTTCCATGATGCCCTGCTCGACCATGTGCACCAGTTTCATCGTGCCGTCCAGCGCCGTGTTCTTTTCGCCGAAGAAGTCGTCCTGCAGCTGGTGCTTTGTGATCACCGCGCACCGGTCCAGCTCGATGGCCCTCTTCTGCCCGTTCATGAACGTGTACTTCAGGAATGGGACCCCGCCGTGGCTGACCACTTCGCAGCTGCTCGGCAGCACCGGATAGAAGCCCGTCATCTCTCCGTAGCGGTCCAGCACCGGCACGATGAACAGGTTGTTCTGGATGTCGTAGATATTGCTGCACCGCTCCAGGAACTGCGGCCATGTGTACCACGGGTTGGGCTCCGTCTTCGTCGCCGTCCACAGCTTCTGCCGGGCCGTGCCGGTCATCGTGTACTTCAGCTTTCCGACGTGCCTCGCCCTGGCGTCCACCGCGGCCCGCACCAGTTCGGATTCGTAGATCTTCCCGCCCCAGCTGGTAAACGTCGGCGTGTATGCCGTGAACGTGTCGTAAAACGTTTCACCCGCCGGCGCGGACTTCGGCCGTCCGAAAAGCCTGTCAATCAGTCCCATTGTCTTCACCTCTCGTTACTCAGCTGGGAAACCATTTCCTCGTAGTAGTTGTGCCTCATGCAGATCGCGTCGCTCAGCGCCGCCATGCCGTCGATATGGGCCCGGGGGTTCATCTTGATCAGCCGCCGCCGGTTCGTGCCTTCCTCAAACTTCAGCGCCGCGTCCAGCATATGCACCTTCATCAGGTCGTTGTCATTGATACACCGCAGCCGGCCGTCCTTGATCATGCCCTCCATGTCGATCAGCACGCCCGTCAGGTTGCTGCCCTGGCTGACGCTCTCCATGCTGAAGCCGTCCGCCTCCATGTCCTGCACCAGGTACGCCGCGCTGTACCGGTCGTAGCCGACCTTCAGCGGCAGGATCTCGTACTGCTTCTCCAGCATCCGGAACCAGTTGTGGACGTCGTGATAGTCCACCGTGTTCTGCCCGGAGATCGTCAGCAGCCCCCGCTGTGCGTAGATGCGATACGGAAGCCCGTCCCGCTGCGTCGCCTCTTCCACCTTGTTCGCCGGCATGAAGAACATCACGTCGAACCAGGTAATGCCGTCTTTCTCTACACAAATCGTTGCTGCGGTCAAATCGACGGCAAGGCTGAGATCGATGCCACCCAATCCGTAGCTGTGCCTCAGATCCTCCAGCGTCTTCGTATCCCCGAAGCACTTCTTCACATCCTGCGCCGTCAGCCAGGCCTGGCTGCTGTTCTGCTTGATGTTGCAGTATTTCGTCAGGAACTCGGTCTTCTTACTTAGGCTCTCATGCGCTGTGTCTATTTCCTTCAGGATGAACTTGGCGGATACACTTTCGTTTAATCCTGGTAGACTCTTACGCAGCTCATTGATGTCGTCCCATTTCTCGACATCGTCTATCATGTATAGGATCGGCAGAAAATGTTCTTCTCTGCTGTTCCCCATAAGAAAAGCTGTCCCTCTTCGGAACAGCTCATCGTATAGGCCGTCGTTTTCATACCCGGCGGAGCTGATAGCGAGTCCAAGCGGTTCACGCCTCGCGCCAGTACCTGAAACCATGACCTCCCATTGTTTGAGGCCCCTGTCTCCGCTCCAGCTGCTGACCTCATCGGCTACCCAGCTCATAGGTCCGTAGCCGTCACTTTTGCGGTCAGCAAACGGCAGCTTCTGGATTGTCGTGTTTGTCTCTTTGATGTACAGGCCCCGGCTCTTTGTGCTCTTCGTCCGCTTCATCAGCGTCGGTTCATGGTTCACATTGAACTCAAGGGCGCTGAAGGCAAGATCTGCTTGTGCCAGCTTAGGAGCCAGGAAATATATTTCAGATCCGTATTCCCCGGCTGCGTAGCTCAGATATGTTTCGATACCGGCTGCAAGCAGCGTCTTGCCTTGCTTCCGTCCGATCACAAACATACACTGATCGAACTGGCGAGCACCGTCAGCATCGACAATCCCGAACATAACCGACACGGCTGCACGCTGCCAAAGGCTCAGCTTGATTCTTCCTGGTGCAAGCTCGCCTTTGTAGTGATGGCAGTATTTTTCTATGAACCGGATCGCGTTGTTTGCTTTACCCTGGTCAAAAAACCATCTCTTTGTTTCGATGCCTTCAACGATGATCTCGTACAGCATCCTGATCCATTTTCCGACGGTCTCGCTTCCGTCCTGGATCTTCTGATGGTATGCCAGTATAGCGCTTCCCTCGTTCATGATCTGAACTCGTCAAGATCATCAGACTGGGCTGCCGGCGCTCCGAGTTTTTCGATAATGTCCAGCATCACGCCCAGCGTCTTGTTCGCCGTGTCATTGTACTTCGGCAGCTGGCAGGCCATCGGGTGTGCCTCGATCTTTTTCTGCCCCGTCGAGCCGATCACTTCAAAAACCAGCCCGCGCTCATCCAGATCCGTTTGGATCTTTTTGATCATTTCCATCTGCCCGGTGTACCGGTCGGCCGCGGAGACAAACAAAACGTTATCTTTTACGCCGTACTGCTCCGCCATCTTCATGATCTCGTTAAAACTCAGCTTTTTCTTTGCCATCTCCGCACCTCCTTCCGGAAAAAATGAAAACTTTTAGCTTCGGAGCTTTATTCCGAAGTTC
>Ga0265298_10004461_pt1 | contig 17888 bp, 15 predicted proteins | sample AusTroGonzalo_MG_3_FD_193486 | JGI IMG/M metagenome (GOLD analysis project Ga0265298, IMG submission 193486) | Bovine rumen microbial communities from tropical cattle in Woodstock, Queensland, Australia - Gonzalo_01 | ecosystem: Host-associated > Mammals > Digestive system > Stomach > Rumen ... | reverse complement strand
GACGCCGGCCGCGCCGCCGCCGAAGCCACCCATGCCACCAGCAGGAGCTGCACCGGCCGCACCAGCACCGGCAGGACGATTCGCGCCAGCACCAGGACCGCCGGCCGCACCGCCGCCGAAGCCGCCCATGCCGCCGCCGAAGCCGCCCATGCCGCCGCCGAAGCCGCCCATGCCACCCATGCCACCGCCCATGCCGCCGGCGGGTGCGTTGCCTTCACTCTCGAGGCGTTTTACCTGCGCCATGCAGCGTTCGGCCAGTTCGTCGTTGTAACCTTTCAGCACGCGGGCCGCCGCGGCAAACAGGGTAACTTCATTGCGGCTTATGCCTCGACCACTACCTCTGGTGAACGCCCACATGTCATCGGGGTTGCCGCTGCGCTTGCCGTCTTCGGAGATCTCGAACCGTTTCAGGCTGGGATCGTACTGGAGGCCGTCGGTAATGGTGGCGGCGTCGCCCAGATGCTGGTAGTTGTCAAGGACCGAGTTGGAGAGCGTCATCGCGAAGTGTCCGAGCTGTTCGGCCTGGGCAAGGAAGTTCAGTACGCTGTGCTCGATGTACTGCAGGATGTCGGGCTTGCCGTCCGGACGGTGCAGGTCGACATAACGCTGTTCCTCGCTCACGAACGTTTCATCGCGGTCGTTGTGGAAGAGCTCCCATGCCATGATGAGGCTGTTGAGCATATTCGAGGTGGCACCGATTTCGATGTCGAAGTCGCCCGCGTCAAAGAAACCGCCGACGTTCAGGCCGGGGATGAGCTCGTAAGGCTTGTAGGGGGTTCCGTCGGGCTTCACCGCGGTTTCCTGTCCTTGGAAATGCCCGTCGAAGTGATCGCTCGGCGGGGCCTGCATGTAGCCTTCCTTGAAGGGTTCGCCGTGCCAGATCCGGTACGCTTCGTTGACCGTCATGTGGTTCATGTGAATGGGGAGCCACACGTCGCTGGTGGCGTCGGTGATCGCATCGTAGACGGAATCGTTGATGATGAAATTGCCGGCCTTGTGGTCACCGTACTTGATGAAGTAGATGCCGGGTTCTTTCACCTTGCTGAAGTCAAATTGCACATAGTTGTACTTGTAGAAATCGCCCCATTCCTTGACCTTGCCAGTGTACGCCAGCGTCTCGTTGCCGTCTTCATTGATCTTCCAGAGTTCGGCGGTCTCAAGAGGCTTGTCGTTCCGGTCGAGCTCGATCACTGCCACCTTGGGCTGGTCGGGCACGTATCCCACCTGGGAATAACCGATGTTCGGCTCGCGGATCCAGCCGGGAACGGAGTTCGGTTCGACAATCCAGGTCATCACCTTGCCGGTCTTCCCGGCGGGCAGCTGAGTACGCAGCGTGTACCAGCCGTTCTGGGCGACGATGCGGCCGTCGAACAGCTCCATGTCGACATCGGACGTAATCTTGATCATGCGTTCGGGCTCATCGGGCGCGATCACGAAGGATTTGCCCGACTCAAGCGGCAGCGGATCGACGAACTTGCCTGTGTCGCGGTCGTCGTAGGTGCGGAATCCCTTGTACTGCCGGGCCTTCTCTTCGTTCGGCAGGGCCTCGGTCTTGCTGACGGCATAACGCGGGAATCTGTTGATGCGGCCGTCCACGATGTAGGTCTTGCCCCAGTACTGGGACGGGATGAACTCCAGGTTGAAACCGGCCTTGCCCACCACGGACTCGGGAAGCGGCTGATCCAGATAGAGGGCGATCTCCACGGCGTTGCCCTTCGGCGTGACCACGACGCGCGAGGCGAAATTGTAATCGTTGTAGCGCATCTGGACTTCGATGGAGTTGTCCGCGGGGTTCACTCTGCGCGTCGACTGCGGAACCAGGTCCCACTGCTCAGGAGTCTTGGACAGTCTTACAGCGCCGCCCTGAACGGTTCGCACGCCATGATGGATGATCTCGATGCCAGCGTTCTTCTCGTCGTTGAAACCGCCCGTAAATGCGTTGCTGAAAACCAGGACGTTTACGCCCTGTCTCTCAAAATAACCCTTGTCGTTCAGGACAAGGCCCTGCTGATTTTGAGCCTGCTGGGATTGCTGCCGGGGTTGAGCCGGGGTCTGCGCCTGAGCGAATGCCGCGATCGCGGTCAAGGCGATTGCGATGAGCGGGGAACAGGAGCGGATATTCATGCTGATGATCCTTTCGGGCGGGATGAACCGCCAGTGTTTTTTAGGTGATGAAATATGTGGATGTATGTTTTGTCGTATAATATAACCACGATCAAATCATTTTTCAAGTGGCAGTTAAGGAATTGTATGCCGATAACCTTCATAACTTTTTTCTATTCCTGTTATCCGGTTTTTTTCATAACGCGTGCGCATGTGGAAGAACCTGTTTCACCGGACAACATTTCCATATAATTTTGGGTTTCCCATAGGGCAAGTGTCAGAGGCTGTCCGGCCTGTCCACGACCGGATCATTGTTCTCGGAAGCACGCTTGTGTTTCTTCTTCAGCATCGGGGCAATCAGCGCAAAGTTATAAAACGATTTTGCGCAAAGTTATAAAACGGAACTGCGCAAAATCATAAAACAAAACAGCGCAAAGTTATAAAATTCAGCTTGACAAATGCCGGAATCCGGCCTATATTATATCGAAATCCAAGGAGGTCCCGATGAAGTATTTGCCGCGTGTTCTTGATTCTGAACTTGATTTGCGCCTGCGTTCTGTAGGCGCGACCCTGATTGTCGGCCCAAAGTGGTGCGGCAAGACGACGACCGCAAAGCAGAAGGCCGCCAGCGTCCTTGAGATGCAGGACCCGGACCTTCAAGAAGGATACCTCAAACTCGCGGATACGAAGCCGTCTCTACTGCTTCAGGGCGACAAGCCGCGTCTGATTGACGAATGGCAGCTTGCTCCGGTCTTATGGGATGCTGTGCGAGTTTCCGTGGACCGCAGTTCGGAAAAAGGTCTTTACATCCTGACGGGTTCCGTCGTGAAAGATGATTCCAAGACGAAGCACACGGGGACGGGCAGGATTTCAAGGCTGGAGATGCTGCCGATGTCGCTCTGGGAATCGCAGGAATCCACGGGACAGGTTTCCCTGGCAGAGATATTTGCGCATCCGGCTAACAGTGTTGACGGCGCAAGGGGAAAGCTTTCTGTCGAGGAGCTGATTTTTGCAACCTGCCGTGGCGGCTGGCCGTCTTCGCTTCAAGTTCGGGGGGACGATGCAAAACTGTTTGTTGCGGAAGATTACATCAACAACGTTGCCGAGGTGGACATTTCAAAGATCGACGGTGTCAACCGCGACCCGCAACTGGCCGCCGCCCTGCTGAAATCGTATGCCCGCAACATCTCCACTTTGGCAACGGTATCCACCATTCGGAAGGATGTTCTTTCCGTGCGGGAAGTCTCTGCCCCGACGATCAGCTCCTACATTGAAGCTCTTCGAAAACTTTTCGTTATTTCGGACATCGACGCCTGGTGTCCGGCGCTTCGGAGTTCAACGGGGATGCGTTCCGGTCTGAAACGCGGGATGTGCGATCCATCCGTAGCTGCCGCTGCGCTCGGGAGCAAGCCGGAATACCTGCTGAAAGACTTCAAGACATTCGGGTTCCTGTTTGAAAGCCTCGTCATGCGCGATCTGAAAGTCTACTCGTCCGCGCTTGGCGGCAAGCTCTCCTATTACCGCGACAGATATGGACTGGAAGCCGATGCAGTCCTCCACCTGAAGAACGGTCGCTATGCCCTGATAGAGATTAAGCTCGGGTCGTCCGAGATTGAAGAGGGAGCAAGCCATCTGTTGGAAATCAGGCAGCTGATCCGCAAGCACAACCAGACGGAACGGCAGTGTCCGCTTGAAGAGCCGAGCTTTCTCATGGTAATCACAGGCGGCAGCATGGGCTATACGCGCCCTGACGGTGTTCATGTCCTCCCGATCTCCGCATTGAAGCCGTGAGCTTAGCTTACATCAGCCTTTCACCTCAAGTCCAGTTCAGATTACGGAAAAATTACGGAAAACCGTATGAAAGCGTCGTCCTGATGCGGTCGATAAGGGAACTACGCAGCAATCGGATGGCGTAGGACGGAGAATCTCCGGAAAAGGGCCCATTCAGACAGAAAAAATCTGGAAACAGGTGATTTTACGCTCGACACGTCGCATAATCTTTCCGCAAATTTTCCGTAATTCCTGTCACGAAACACAAAAAATCACCCGCTATCATGAGACATGAAAAGGGGTGATTTTGAATTCAAAATTGGTGCACCCGGAGGGATTTGAACCCCCAACCTTCTGATCCGTAGGCAAGCTATTTCCTATATCTCCTCAGAACACCCTTTATCTTTTTGTGCCATTTTGAACAGGACCACGATTTTTAATGATTACTTCCATTTATTGCCGGATACCTACCTAAAAAAAAGCCCTGGCGAGATGATTTGGTCACAAATCTTGACATGATCCGTGAGGCGGGGGGGTCTCCCTTATTCGGTCAATCAGCAAGTTAATGATTGCTCGCGAAATATCGGCATAGTCAGAGGACGATTCTACCTTACAGCAACGGCAAAGACGTTTCTCGTCAATTTGACCGTCCATGTTCAAAGTCTAAGCTCACCGCCATTTTTTATATGCTCTTCGGTGTTGGCGGGAAGACAGGAAAAGTTGGCGCTGTCCCGGCGAAAGAATGGCGTTTCCAGAGTCTTTTTTGGCGTTTTTCGCTGAAAACTGGCGCCAATAACGTTATTTTTTGAGCTTGAGCGCCAATTTTGGAATGCCGAAACGGCAAACATGTACCCCCCGCATCCGGTCCTGAAGGGTATCATCTGAACATAAGCAATATCATAATATATCCATCCTTCCCGAAAAAGAAAATGGTTATCCCCTGTGGTGCCGTTGAAGAAGGACGCCACAGAGGAATGAATGCTTAGATCGTGCTTATTGCTGGAGGTGTGCATCCGCATTGCCGGAAAAACGCATCTATGCTTTTGCGGTCAATGAGAACGCGCCCATTTTTGGCTTGATTGAGCTTGATTCTTTGAATATAACCAATGGAAATCCAACGGTCGATTGTGTCCGTAGACACATGGGCATATTGCGCCGCCTCTTTTCGAGTAATCCAAGATGTCGGCTCTGTTTTTTGATGCCTTTCTCCTTCTATTTGGGGATGGTTTATTGTTTTCAACGTACAGATTCCTTTCTGTGTTAGTTCCGTTTGAATGGGCGTTTTTGAAGTCGTTCTGACTTAAATGATCATCCAAGGCTTCCTAGACGAGACGGCAAGCCCGGCGATGCCGACGGCTACGATCACGCCAAGCGCGATTCTTTCGATCGTGGGCAACGGATAGAGTGGCGGAATAATCATCGCTGGTTCTCCTCGCTCAGATCTTGATGTTGTCGGGCAACTTGACGCCAAACTGACTGAGAACAATTCCGGCAGCAACGGTCAGCAGAAGCTTTCCAATCCATTTCCATGTGTCAGCATCGTCAAACGGAATGAAGCTGTTGGTTGTGTTGTGCATAAAGGGGTCCCTCCTATAAATGTGTTTGAGTTTGATGAGGCCGGGCAGTTGCGCCCGACCTCGGTTGGATTGTTGTTTGTACTTGGGGATGTTCAGGCGGCGAAGAGAGCCGCAGCGCGACCATCCAGACCAAAAGCACGGTTGAGCGCACGATAGCTGAAATCCACGCGCTGCGGAGTGTACTTTTTCACGATCTCTGAAAGCGCATTCATCAGCGACCAGCGTGTCGGCTCCGCGAACTCGATGTGCGAGGGCTTTTTGAACTCATTGAACACGGGCAGGATGTCGCTCGAATTGATCACACCGAGCTCGGCTGCACGAACAATGGAGCTCCGGGCTTCGTCATCGTTCTTCAGGTACACGTCCTTCAGGTCCTCGCAGACAGTTTCCATCGTCAGGAAGTCATCTTCGAGTGAAGCGACAGCCCGGTCAATCAGTTCGGACAGAACAATGCCGCTGGTATGACGGCGTTTCACGACCGTGGTTCCACCGAATGCGAGGTTGGTGCAGACGCAGACGGCGATTCCAGCGGACAGGCCAACCGCAAGGCTTTTGTCGTGGCTGTTTCGCAGGCCAATGCAGCGATGCCATTCCGGGGAAACCGAGGATGATATTTCCATCACTCCGAAGAGCCGTTTTCCCTCGTTGACGAGGCCGAACTTTTCGCCGTCAATGTCCCAATTGTGGGCTTTGATGACGTTGGTCACGGCTTCGATTACGTCGATGTGCGGAACAGGACGCCAGGTTTGCGTTGAGCTCGGAGTATCGGTCTTTGCGACCTCATCCCTGCTCACGTATTTTCCTTCTGCCATGATGAGTCCCATAGTTCACCCGACCTTCCTGTGTGCCGCCTTGCAACGGCTACCGTAAGCGCATTCGGCGCAGTTCATGCAGGATTCGATCGGGATGAAGAGACCATTATTGATGGCTTTCTCGATCTGTCCTGCGAGGTAGATGAAACGGTCGAAATCATCGTTCGTTCTGAGCGTGTAGAACTGGTGATGAGCAGGCGTCTTCGCTTTCGTGAAAACATCGAACCTGAAAACTGGATTCACGCCGTACTTCTTCATGTAGGCATAGGCGAACGTTGTCGCTTGAAGATCACGGTCGGCTTTTCCTTTCGGCCAGTTCGTTGACGCCGTTTTCCAGTCGCAGATGGTTTCGTCTCCCCCATCCACGGTAACGAGGTCAAATTCGCCGACCAGCGGTTTGCTGAGTCCGGGCACTTCCACGCTGAAAGCTTCGGCAACAGACTTCACGCTGTAGTCGTCGGGCCAGTCGGCAAGGGCAACGTCGAGCATATCGCAGCCTCGCTTGTCCCAGAACCAGTAGTCTTCGTCCTGTTTGTACGTCAGGTTCTCGCAGACCTCGGTTTCGCCCTTGAAATACACGGCAAAGTCTTCCTTCGCGTCCACGATGGTGTAGTTCGTTCCCTTCATGGCTCGTTCACTGAGGACAAGGTGGAAAGCACGACCGAACGGGATGCTGATGGGCGTCCGTTCGACCTCGGCGTGTTCGATGTACCGGAAGTAATAGCGCATCGGGCATGTGAGGTATGTCTGCAATGCGCTGTACGACCAGTGAGGCGTATCGCGCATAGTTTCGATTTCACGTTCCATGTTCACGCAGCCTTTCCGCTGAGCTCGTCGATGGCACGGCTGCACTGCGTTTTGGTGAGGCTTTCGAGGGCAGGCACGTTGAACTTGTTTTTGATCTGGTCCGGGGAGACGCCGTACTGCTTTGCGAGGTCGAGGAGATACTTGATCTGTTTCGGACTTGCAGGAGCATCCGAGGTCGTTCCGTTCTTCTTGTTGTAGGTGGGTTTCGAGGCGTTCTGAGGTGTGGCGTCGTACAGCCCCGGCTGAGATGTCAGATTGTTCTGCACCGTCTGCTGAGGCGCACTTTCATGGAGTTCCGCTTCGACAGACGCGCGGACGAGATCGAAGGTCTCGTGGATTTTCGCGTTAAGCTGGTCCTGCGTGAGACCATCGGGGAGTTCCACCTCGACCGAGGCGTGGAAAGACTGGCTGCTGTATTGAGAGTCAGCCGGGACCTTTTTGGAATAGGATGCGTTGAGTTTGAGCATAATGTAGTCCTTTCGTTTTTGTTGGTAAAAGTGCATCCTCGGCAGCGTGGGCTGCCGAGGATGCTTGCATACTGTATTGGTTTGAAGGTTTTGGTTGTGAGTTATTGCTTTTGGTCTTGGTTCGACAGGACGATCCCGGTAAGGACATCCAGAACATCGCTCCCAGTCAGCTCTTCGATACAATCGACTCCGTATTTTGTACAGACGGCCTGTTCGGATAGAGCATTCTTGTGCAGGATCTTCCTGAAATCGGAAGCTTGCCTGGCGGAGATCACATTTCCCAGTCGTGAAAAAGGATCCGATTCCGAGGATAATTCTTTTTCCAGTTCATCAAGACGTTGCTGAATGAGGTCTTTCCGCTTATCCACGACACATTCGATAATGTCAAGCAGCGCTAAGACCTTTCGGGAGTCCATCTTGAACTTAGTCACGGAACGATCCGGAGGGATTGAGATTGAGATTTCTACTTGCATAAACAGATACCTTTATATTAAGTTTCAGGAGTTGTCAATACTCTTCATGATTGATGATAGTCCAAGCGCGATTAAAAGCAAGGTCCTCAATGCGGGCAATACCCTGTTTGAAACAAAAATCTTTTACCGGTATATTTCGGGATCGAAGATCTACATGGATTTTTCCGATCTGACCACTCGAAATGCTCCCAGGTAAATCATGATCTATCTCCTCGTTTTGAGGAGAAGCGGATTTCTGCTGTAGAGATTTCGCTTTGTTGCCTGAGAATTGCTTTTTGTTTGTAGATTGCATAGGACGAGGTGCGTCCTGAACAACAACTTCCGTATTCGACAAAAGTTTTGTCGGTGGCTTTTTCTGAAACTCCGTGACCGCTTCCTGAATTTGTGAAAGCATACCACGGAGATCGGGTGCGGAATTCCCTTCCCCCTGAGCAGAGACGCGGAACGTGATAGAGGGACGGTCGTTTTGAATAGAATAAGTAATTTCAGCAGATGTAGACATAATAGCCTCCTTTAGTTAATAGTTGCTGATTATTATTCATGTATATAATGACCGCAGTATCGGCGAATTTATTCTCCGCTGCTTTTTTCAAGCTCATTTTCTCTGCCCAGGGGGAATGTCCGGGATGAATCAGGCGGCTCCGGTTGCCACGCGGACACGATCAAGAGTGCGTTTGGTCTGATTGTATTCGCGGTCCTTCTGTCGCTGGGCAATGGAAACTTCCCGGATCTTTCTGCTCATGGCCGTGACTTCTTCGATCATGTCCTTCAACGCGGTTTTCATGCCTTCAATTTTCGAAGTCAACTCGTCCAGAGGATTGGCGGGTTCCTGGTTCTGGGTGAAAGTCTGCGTAGCAGACACGGTACGGATGGTGGTGGGTTCGTTCATGGTGGTATTCTCCTTGTTTGAGGTGATATTGGTGTTTGTGGTTTGGGTTTTGCTTTCCTGCGGGTGAGGAGGAATCTGTTCGGTGACGGATTCCGCGGATTCGGGAACGTGCTGAGGTTCGTTCTGTTCAGGCTGAACGGGACTTTCTGCGACCGTTTGATTGGAAACGGTCTGTTCCGGCTCTTGTTCATTTTGAGCTTGCGGCTTTTTGGTGATGATGGGCATCGCGATATACTGGCCGGAACCGCCAGTGCCGACAATCGGCCCATATGCGTCATTGAGTTCAATTCTCCGATGCCCTGCATCCAACAACCGCAGGAGAAATTCTTTCCGGACACAGAAATTCAGGTCATTCCAGTTCGGATCGAAGTCGGCGAGGATACTGAACAGCATTCCATTCGAGCTTTCGAGGTGAAGGTTGTCCGGGACTTCAGGGAGACGACTCAGCTTGACGCCATTATTGTGATCCTTGTCGTCGGGGATGCTTTTCAGGTAACGCGTTAGCCGTTCGGCACGGTCGTCCTGGAAGCTCACAGAGTGCGTCTTTTCAGTTCGTTCAGGGACCACCAGTTTCCAGTTCGGATAGTTTCCTTTGATCGCTTTGGCTTGCCAGGTCCACGCTCCGAGTGTCAGCTCGAAATGCGTGTCTTCATCCTTCTGCCAGGTGTAGAGGCGACCGGAATCGCCAAAGGCTTTTGTCGCAAGCAGAGCGAGGGGGAACGGAATCGTAACGCTTCCGCTCGTTTCGAGCTTGAGCGGGATGTTCGACAGCTCTTTGCCATTGGTGGCAGTGAAGCCATCGCCGCTGATGTTGATTCCGCCGAGAACCTTGCGGACGTCCGTTCCTTTGTCCGTGATCGGGGCAAGCAGTGACAACGCCGACAGCGTGTCGGCAGGCAATTCCGTGACCGTGATGTCCTGATCCGGAATCTGCTCCTTCGGCGGGAAATGCCCCTTGATGGGGGCAAGTTTCACATCGTCGATGAAGACCTCGCCACAGTCGATTTCCAGCTTCAGCGTCTTGTTCTTGCAGCTGCGAACCATCTGACGGAACTGCTCGAACTCCACGAGAATTGCCGGGAAATCATCTTCCAGGTCGGCAAACAGCCGGAATTCGATCTGTTCGATCACGTTGCGGGTTCTGAAGTAAAGCATGTTCGCTTTGCCTTCGATTTCGATCCCCTGATACGCCTTGATCAAAGACGTCCGGGAGACCAGCTTCCCCAGTGCGGTCAAAGCACTGGCCAACGAGTTTTTGTTTACGGGAATTTGCATGTTTTTCCTCCATAATGTGGTTAGTGGTGAAATGTCAATTTTGACGTTCGTGAGAGGAATATATACGCAAATACTGTCGAAAGTCGATTTTTAAAGTGAAACAAGCCTTTTTTATGGTTTTTTCACTGAAGAAAGGGAAAAATGGAGTATTTTCAGTGTTTTCTGATGCATTTTTGGCTTTTCTAATCGGTTTTTACAGTCTTGAACAGGCAAAAGCACGTTGGTGAGCAGGTAAAACTTTCTGCGACATCGAAGCGGTAAACTGCATTCTGTTCATGATCTCCCAAAGTCTCATTTTGTCCTGGTCAATCGTGGAATAATCAATGGGAGTCTCTGCAATAAACTGTATCGGATATGGGCTGTAATGTCTCCAAATACGTTGGACTGCATCTGTGACATCGTTCATATCGTTTCTGAAGTACCCCTGAACAATCAGAATCATGTTGTAACATCCGCGAGTGCCATCATAAAACCAGGAATAAAGCGGACGGCAGTTTGATCTTTTCAATGTTGAGGTTAAAGAGTTCATATACTTGGTGAAATCATAGTAATTCTCCAAGGATGGAAATACATAGAACCCTGCTCTTGCTTTTCCAAAACTGAATAAATACTTTTCTAACAGATTTCCGATTCTTTCTAATTGTGCGGTTTCATTTGTCATATAACCTCCTTTGTTCGTTGTTATAATATGTCTGAAAAGAAACATTGAAATATGACAAGAGAATGTAGAAAGTTAAAAATTATGTCGCGATACATTATATGCATTTGATCTCGTTCATGATTCTTAAAAGACACATGGATTATGGTGAGTTTTCATGTCAATTAAAACTCGGATAATATATATTACTTATATAAGCAACTTGTAAAATTCGTTTTACTCACAACAAAAAATATACAACCTTTTAATTGAAAGGACAGATTATGTTTCAATCGAACAATTCAAATGGAAGAGTATTCCTCGGATACGAAATGGATGAAAGAATACAAAACGTCTATTACAATCTCCTGCTTATGTCAATGTATAGACATTGTAAGGTATTCGTTATGAGAATGGATATACATCTTCCTCAACACTTGAGTCAATTTTACATTATGGACTTCAATCATCGTTTCATTGAAAAAGAGAAAAATGCTGGATATGATCCTCTTTACATTTCCGTAAGAGAATTCAGTTCAGAGAAGAAGATACATTATCACATGGTACTCTTTCTTGATGGGAACAAGACAAACAATACCTATCAGCATTTTGAAAATGCCAGAACAGTCCTAAGAAACATCTGTGGTGATTATGGTTGTATCAATGAATGCAATGAAGGACATAGAAATGGTATCTTGCTGGATCGCTTTCTAACAACTTACCATGACTTATGCGAAGTTCTGTGTCAGATCAGCTATATAGCAAAAAAAGAACAGAAAGAAAATGTCACTGGAAAAACATTCTTTTATTCAAAGGTAGATATTACTCCTCTTGGAGAAGAAGATATCACAATGTACATGCAAAATTCATTTCCATATCTCAATATCGGTACTGGAACACAATGGTATTCACATCCTGTTTCTAAAGCATTTTTGACATGTTGATTTTAAATTTATACAGCGTAGTTTTCTGAGAGGGGGATTTTCTCACTCTATCTTGAGATTTATCCCTCAATTTCAGTTCATTCTTTCCTATAGAAGAAAAACTTTTTTATCTTCTTTTTGTAGAAGAGAGATTTTTCAGGATTCAGTTTTGATCTTGAAGATTATCCCATCCAGCACACATATCCTGAACAGTCTTTTGCTCCATATCCAGAGCAGAAGATACCGAACAGATAAGAGGATCATTTGAGCTTACTTTTATCAAAAAACAAGATAGACTATTTTTGAAACTTTAATCGTTACATCAACTTTTAATCACTTTACATAAGGACATTTAACCATGTTAGACAAAGCAGTAAAGTTCTTGGAATTTGTCACTATCTGTATGGTATTTCGTTTTATCGTTATGTTATTTTGCATGATCGTTAGTCATTATAGATGATTGCATTCATTCTGAACATATCAGGACAGGTATGTTTTGCAAGGAACACAGACACTGAAAACTATAATAAACGAGAGGATGAATATGATATATTTGATTCAAAAAAGAATTATGCCATTTTCATTTCTCTCGTTATTTTGATACAACAAAGTTCAATCCATCGTTTGCTTGTCATGTTTCGAGATAAGCCATTCTTCCAATTATATGCCCATACTAGCCCACGGAAAAAACCGTATAGACAGACTAAACTCCTCTGTGCTTTTCTCATTGTTTTCTTGTCTCCAATATATCAAAAGGCAAATTTATTTATTTTCTTGCAAAACATACAAAGCAATCGGGTCTGCAGTGTATGACATTCCATTTGTAAGAAGTCGTTTATCTTCCAGTTCATGCATCAAAGCATTGCGAGCAGAGATCACCAGGGATGAAGAGAATACCGGATTCTTTACCTCAGTTTTTATCGGAGCAAGGCTCATTTTTTTTGTCAAAGAGAGATCTCGTTCTCCGGATTCCGATAATCCCATTCTTATCATGTATGTAGTGCTTTTATCACAGGAAGACAGAACAACTTTCCAAACAATGATGATTCCGTTCCTTTCAGAACTACAAATGACAGCACGACCCTTTGTCGGAAGTTTTGTTGCATCATGAAGCATTTGTTCCACAATCGGATGCTCAATTCCGAAGAGTTGCAAGGATTCGTCGTCCAATGCTTTTTTGCGATCAGAAGTAAACAGAACGCTTTCTTCTGTTTTCAAATTCTTTAATTCTGAAAGTCCATCTTCTTTGGCTACATATTGATAATCAGAATATCTCGCCTGTTTTTCGACAAAAGATAAGAGACGATTTCTGTTTTTGCCATTGTCTGCACATTTTTGATAATCATCAAGATTAAATCCATCAAGATCCTGGAACAGATTTTGAACAACGTTTCTTGAATCCATAGCATTTTTCAATGCTACTTCCAGTTCTTGATCGGTACGTTTTAATGTCCGGTCTTTCAATGCTTTTTTGTAGAGCTTTTCATAGTTCAATCTTTCTTGTAGAAATCCAAGTATCTGCACTTCGAAGTCTTCTGCAACTTGTCCGTTTTCATCAACTTTCCCTAAAGTTTCAGCGATTTTCTGTATCTTATCCCGCAACCGTTGAAATATCTTTCCTTCCAATGTATTGATGGCAACAAGATTATACACTTGAGCTGTTTGCGTTTGACCGTATCGATGAATTCTTCCAATTCTCTGTTCCAGTTCCATCGGATTCCATGGCAAATCGTAATTGAAAAGAATCTTCGCAGATTGAAGATTGATTCCTTCTCGACCAGCTGCTGTACACACCAACACCTGTGGCCCATTCTGGCGTTTGAATTGATTTTGAGCGTTGATTTTCGCTTCATGATCTCCGCCTTTCAGAATCACAACACCTTTATCAGGAAAAACATTTTTCAACATATTTGCGATAAGATTTACGGTTCCCAGATATGTTGCAAAGATGATTATTTGCTCCTTCGGAGACTCTTTCCAAATCATGCATAAAGCCTGCTCCAAAACAGATATCTTGCTTTCGGCAGAATCCGGAAGACAATCTATCAAATCCTGAAGAGCGCTTTCCTCGTCTTCAAATTTACTTTCCTCTTCCTCTTCGTCTTCCTCATCTTCTTCATAATCATCTTCATCATAATCGTCGTTCTCGTTCTTTTCGTTATCAAAGGAATCGGAACTATTTTCATCCTCGGTGCCTTCAAATCCTGGCTCATATTCCGCTTCTCTTTTTAATTTTCTACTGATTTTGTAAAACTCTTGTTCTGCCAATGCGTCGCCTATGGTTCCGTCAGGCAGATGGTTTACTTCTTTGATAACTTGAATCGTTTCCTCTTTTATGGAATCAATCACATCTTCAAGAGGCAGCATTGAGTTGTTATACCATACTTCATGGTGGTCTTCGGAATCATCATTGTTTTTATCATCAATTACTTCCAAATACTTGTCAAATGTTGATACACGCAGCTTAATGAGGTGGTTCTTCATTGCGTTTCCTAATGCGCAAAAACTGCTTGATGCTATTTTCTGGAATACGCACATAACAAATCCTATTTTCTTCCCATTTTTCCGCTTGTCACGGTCATATCCTTTTTCCAAATAATCTAATAAATCGTTATAATACAAAAATTCGCTTTCCGATAGTTTGAATTCTTTTGAATAAACCTGACGACGGGCAAATAATGGACTTCCGTCTACAGTACAGGCATCTGCTTTGGTTCTTCTAATTACAACCGTATTTAGGCGGTAGCGGTTATTCTTCATGTCCTCAACATTTTCAAACAGATTCGGATTGAGTATCTTTATCAACTCCAAAAAACGTTCGTTGTCGCCCTGATGCGGTGTCGCTGAAAGCAACAGCATATCTCTGCAATGATTTCGTATTGTATCAGCCAAAATATAGTTTTGCGTTATGATGGGATTTTGGCCGTTCTTTCGCGCTGTCAAGTGATGCGCTTCATCGAAAACAATCATGTCCCACATGGGACTGTCCAAGAGCATTTTTACTCTTTTTTCTCGTTTCAGAGTATCAATTGATCCAATCAAACGATCATAGGTCTTAAACGGATTTTCTTTTGATGGTTGACCATTGTCTTCCTTACCAAAAACAGAAAAATCCAGATGGAACACATCATTCAGTTCTCGACGCCAATTTTCCACAAGTGAAGCCGGAACAATGATAAGCGCCCGTTTCAGTTCTCCGCGAGATGCCAATTCGCGCAAGATCAGAGCTGTTTCAATCGTCTTGCCCAACCCGACCTCATCCGCGATAAGGAAGCGCCTGGGATTTGCATTGGCAACTTTGTGAACCAGAACGACTTGGTGTGGCAGCAGGTCGATTTTTGCGGAAGTCAGTTCCGTCTTGTTCTCCATCAGAGGGATGGATTCTGCTTCGACTGCCAAATCCAAGCGGTCTATCTCTTCCTGTGTTGCCGGATGAATTGAAGAAAAAAGATCGTCAAGTCGGTCATGGGCGAAAGAAAGACCTGACACCTCAACCTGTTTCTCCCCACCTTTTTTGAAAAGGACGGAAACAGTGCCATTCACGGGCGAAGACGCCATAACGCCTTCGCCAAATTCGGGATGCTGGATCAATTGACCGACTTTCAATTCGTGGGAATCTTCAGACATGGGGAACATGCTCCGTCAGGTTATACGGTGTTTGGATTTAATGCTTCGGATAATATAACTTCTCCGGTTAAAAAGTCAATGGCGCAATACGATTCTTTACCCCTTAATTTCTTTGGATAGTCGATCCGGTCTATACGGATTTATTCAGCGGCAAGTATCCGCACCTTTAGACAGAAAGGGGGAATTTGTTTAAAGCCAGATAGTCCCTATTTTATTAAATCCCACCATCCTGATGGCGGTTGCCCGTGGTCGCAAATGGCAGCGTGACATCGACGAGGGCAGGTTCAAGAACATCCGCGAACTTGCGGCAGCAGTCGGCCAGGATAAGTCCGTCATTGCCAGCATCATGCGCCTGCGCCTACTGTCTCCGGCAATCGTGCATCGCATCGTAACCGGAAACATTCCCCGATCGCTCACATTGGCGAACCTCAAGAACGCTATCCCCGATATCTGGACCGAGCAGGAGGAACGGTGGATCGGGGGCGATGCAATGTCGTGGGGAGAGGGGTGACTTTTATAAGTTTCCCCTGCTTCCAATAGCTTGTTCACTTAAGGCGTGAACACATGCTTCTCTAAGAAGTTGGATCATGGCTTTTTCATGATCATCACATTCGCCATTTATCCAATTTTCATTTGAAACATTTATCAACGAATCCCACGGCGGAAGTGGAACCGTCAGGAGCGGGTAGAAAAACGCATAATTCAGAAACAAAATGCGGAAGCCTTTATTTTTTTCTATTTTGCCGAATTGTTCCCTGCTGCAATCCCAGATAAACTGTTTCCTTGGAAGGGACGCGTCCTTGGGAACAATCAGGATCAGAAGCTGAACTGCCGTGTCTTTCGTGGGGAACAGCACGGTCTGACTTTCTCCATAATACCCGCTGGATTGATACGATTCCAGTTTGTCCGGAATCAAATAAGTTCCATTGAGTTCATAACTCAAGGAATAAGGTTTTGCAAGCGACCATCCGGGGGACTCTTTCGAGCGGAAGTACAAATAAAAAGAGGCTTTGACATCATAGTCCCATTCATATCCATCCTTCAAATATGCTTCGATCTGTTGATCCGTTAAGCCGTCCGTCGAGACGCGCGACCAGAAGTGTTTTTCATGCTTGCTCAAATGATCCGCTTGTTTGATGAAGGGATACGATTGCGGGGGCGTCATGGCAAGCTCGATGTGAACCGCGTCCGGATTCGGCGAGGCAACTCGACACCCTACCCACGAAAGCATAATCAAACCTCCTATCAAAATAACAAATACAAAAAGAAGAACTTTTTTAGATTTCTTTGACATTTTTTTCCAAAATGAATTATCTAATTTTCTTTAATCACAATGTAATTAACAGGAACATCCTTCATTTTTACACCAGACTTTTGTGCTTGATGAACCATCCAATGCAATCCTGCTTGATTTCTTTTTTTGTTACGTTTTTTGGTAGGACCTCCAACATCACCATGTGTACTCTCAAACAAGTACGCCTCTGTAAGTTTAGTCTTTTGGGGATTCTCTGCATTGCCGGAAGATGTTGGAAAAATCAATTGTGATTCTGTTTTTTTTAGATGTGTAGCATTGTCAACATTTGATGTTATATCATGTGCCCACCCCCATGTAACTGTCATATCAACAGCATCTAAAAGTCCCAACCAATTAATTCTTGGGTAAACTTTTTTCCCATTGCAACAACATCCATTATCCTCTAGATATTCGGCTATCTCCATGGCAATCGTTGCCCCTCGACTCCATCCTATTATATTTATCTTTAACGAGTTGTCCGCACAATAATCTGAACATATTTCATCCTTGACTTCGCGAAAAATAAAAGAGGCATCCAAACCTGTTATTGGAAATATCGGACCGCCCCAATATTTTGCAGTTTCAATACTGAGTTCACAAAAACGTTGAACTATACTTTTATCTTCTTCTTCTTTTTCTTTGGAGTGTAGTGTACCATCAATGGCATATAAAATAAATCCCCATTTGTCCCACACATTCACCACACTATTCCCGCACATCAGATACAGATTCAATCCCCCCTCTTCCCCGATTGGATCTTTGGAAAGCCATCTGCCAAGTTCAGGGGAGTAATACCGATAATTGTAGTAGACGAGTCCGAGGTCGGCATCGAATTGTTCCGAGGAGAACCGAATTGGATTGTTTGCGGCGATTGTCCCGGAGGAGGAGATGATCTGGCCGAACGGGCCGTAGAGATAGGTCGCGACACGAGACTGGGACGGATTGAAGAGTCCGAGAACGTTCTTGTTGGCATCGACGAGATACCCGTAGATTGTGCTGCCATAGGTCATGATGAGCGGGACGTCGAGACCGAAAGGCTGCCAGAGGAAGGTATTGATTTTTGCATAGGAACTCTTCGCGTTGTAAGACGCGAGGAGTTTCATGCCGTCATAGACGTACCGTTCGTGCTTGGAGAGGGTATTGCCCTGATAGAGCTTTTTGGCGACTCTCCTGCTGAGTGCATCGTAGATGAATTCAAGACGAGTAGTGCCATTGACGGCTTTCACAAGCCTGT
>Ga0265298_10004460_pt1 | contig 17889 bp, 19 predicted proteins | sample AusTroGonzalo_MG_3_FD_193486 | JGI IMG/M metagenome (GOLD analysis project Ga0265298, IMG submission 193486) | Bovine rumen microbial communities from tropical cattle in Woodstock, Queensland, Australia - Gonzalo_01 | ecosystem: Host-associated > Mammals > Digestive system > Stomach > Rumen ... | reverse complement strand
CGGTGGCCATCGTGGACGCTGCCGACGGCGACCTCGGCGTGGGCAAGGAGATTGGTATGCTGCTGCTCCGCATCTCACAGGTGCCGCAGAGCCAACTCGACCAACTCTATATTGACGAGTTGGGCATGAGCGCGAAGGACGCGAAGGCTTTGCCGATGGAGGAACTGGCGCAACGCTATGCCGCCTACAAGCGCATGAAGGACGCTCCGCTGACGGGCTGGGCTTACAGCGACGAGGCGAGGGAGAAGGTGGACAAACGCTATGTGAACCGCTTCGTGAAGCTGGTGCAGGAGCGCGTGGCCAACATGGACGACGAGGCTTTGGAGCGCAACATGGACGACAATGACGACCCCATGCTGAAGAAGCAGGTGGGCAAGGAGGTGGCCAGCCGCCTTGAAGGGAAGGACACCTACGGCAACCAGCCGCAGAGCAACTGGAAAGAGGAAACGAAGAAGGCGCACCTGGCCTACCAGCAGTTGCGCGGCTACGTTGACCTTTGCGAGGACGTGGTTTTGCAGAAGGCGCAGGCCGATGCCGACAAGGCATACGAGGCCGCGCTGGAGGAAGGCAAGTGGACGGAGGCGCAGACACAGCAGATGAGGGCGAAGGGCATAGAGCAAGCCCGTGAGCAGTTGAACAAGATGCGTCGCCAACTTGGGCAGGGCAACGGCCAGTATGACCAGCAGATCATGGAGAACATCAGACGGACGCGACGGGCCTACATGGAGGCTTACGGGCTGGTTGGGAAGAAGGAATAGGACTTATGGGACTGCCATAGGACTTATAAAGAAAAAGGGGCGACCATCAAGGCCGCCCCCTTTTTGTTTCTGACTTTTTACGGAGGCCATTCATTATATGTTTGTGATTTTTGCAATCCCAGTATTAACACAAAAAACTCAAACACCATGGAAGAAAAAGACCCCAAGACGGAAGTTGCCGAACAGCAGCCCGCAGAACAGGCCAAGCAGCCTGAAAACAACCAAATGAACTCGGAAGCCGTGATGCAGATGATGAAGCATCTGTGGCCCGACACCAACGAGCAGAAGGAAAAGGAGTACTGGCGCAACATGCACAAGGAACTCATTTTCCACTATGAGATTGCGCTGAAGGACAAATACGAGGACTTCAACGAGTTGATGTCAAACGCCCTCACCTACGCAAGATTCGTTATGAACGAAATCCAAGCCTACGAGCGCGGCGACTACAAGGAAATGTTCCAACAGAAATAACCTAATGTCTAACCTTAAAAAATCACAAACAATGGAAGGAAATCCCGTAAATCTTCTGACGGTTCCCCAGCAGGGGACTGACTCGGCCACTGCCATGGCCATGATGAACAACAACCCGTGGATGTATTTGGTGATGCTGGCCCTGTTTGCCAACGGCGGCTTCGGCTTCGGCGGCAACCGCAACGGCAACATAGACGCACAACTGGCCTCGATGCAGAACCAAATCAACGACAACAACAACAACGCCATCGCCCGCGAGGCCGTGCAAGGCAACGGCTTTGCCATCAGCCAACTGGCCCAAAACCTCAATGTGGACGCCAACGCCATCCGTGAGGCCATCGGAACGGTGAACGCCAACATCGCCCAAGTGGCCGCGCAGACCAACATGGGTATCGCCGGAGTGGTCAACGCCATCAACCTCGGCAACCTGAACATGATCCAGCAGATGAAGGACTGCTGCTGCAACATCAAGACGCAGGTGCTGGAGCAAGGCTACCAAGGCCGCATCGAGACCATCAACCAGACCAACGAACTCCAAACCTCCATGAGAGTGGAGAGCGGCTTGACCCGCGCCGAGGTCGCAGCCTTCCGTCAGGCTTGGGAGAACGCCCGCTATCAGGACGTGGTGGCCGAGAAGACCCGCCTGCAGACCGAACTTGACCTGCTCCGTCAGCAGAACGCCACCGCCGCCGCCATGGCTCCGATGCAAACCCAAGTCGCCAACCTTGCCGCACAGATGCAACTGTTGGTGGCCAACTATAGCACCAAGCCGGCAAGTGCCAGCGCAGGTGCCTAAACCATCTTATTGTTCGGAAGGGTTGGCTTAGCCGCCAGCCTTTCCGACTTTTCATTTACCGAACAATAAAAAAACACAATCATGACATTCAAGGAATTAAGACCGAACAACCCCATCCACCTGCTCGACAAGAGCGACGGGGTGAAATACTGCCAAGGAAAGGTGCTGAATGTGGGACAGCCGCGTTTCGACACCCAGCAGATGCCGCAGCCTGGCACCATGCCGTCAATGCCTAATATGGTGGTTGATGTGACCATCGAGGCTAACGGCAAGACCAACACCTACAAATTCGCAGAGAACGCCACCGTGGGCGCGGTGGGCAACATGCTCGTATCGACCGACAAGGAAGGCGTTATCCGCGAGATTGACGCGACGATAGCCCACTGTGAGCAATACTTCGCCGACAAGGAGAAGATGGAGAAGGAGTACGAGGAAAGCAAGAAGCTGAAAGCGGAACTCGACACGGCCTATAAAGAGAAACAAGAAAACGAGAACCGATTCCTTTCGATTGAGAAGACCCAAGCGGAACAAGGCGACATGCTGAAGGAGATTCTTGGGATTTTGAAGAAAGAGGACAAATAGGACTTATAAGACTTATAGACTATGAAACTGAATCTGAAATACAAGGACATCATCAAGCACTCGGAGAAAGGCAGCGAGAAGATGATGTGGGACGCGGTGGACCGCGTGGACTGCCTCATTGAGAAACTGCGCAAGGAGAATCCCGACATGGCGCGTGACTTCCTGAAGAAGGAATACGAAGCGATGAACGGCAGGCACATCAACGTGTGGCTGGCCGAGAAGATGGTGGACGAGATGTGGCACAAGGACGCGAAGGGCAACACGGTGAAGGGCGAACTGGTGCCCGTGGCCGAGGCATCACGCCTGCTGCTGGACGGCATGAACGAGAGCAAGAAGGAGGAATGCAAGTGGGACGCCTACGTTGCGGCCAACGCCTTCGCGCACGACCTTGCCAACACTGGGCAATCGACCGCCGACATCATGGTGATTGCCAAGCATTTTTGGTTCCATGACGACGACATGGGCGACAACTGCCACAAGGTGTACTGGTATTTCGAGGACTGGATTTTCTGATAGTTTTCGCGCTAACGGATTAACGGAGGGCTGGTTTGCTGACTGATGAGGAAAAACTGGAGAAGGAAGTACAGCAGATGCTGTTGGAAAACGCCAAGCGTTTGAAGCGGCTGGAGGCTGACTACAACCCCTTTACAGGTGAGGGTGCAGACATCAGGCATCCTGAAACCAACGAGCAAATCTACTACCGCAAGCGCGTCGAAATCCCCGACCATATCTATCCCGTCGAGTATCTTCCTTACGAGACGCGAAAGAACCTGCTGTATAAGGATGTGCTGAAGTACGGCAGTATCGCGGAGTATATCCGTCAGGAGCTGGAGGAGGAACCCGACGACGAGATTGTTCAGTTCGTCCAACGCTCACTCCTTGAAGTGCGCTACCGCACCGACCCCATTTGCTGGTTCTACAACGAATGGAGGATAAAGGACAAACGCGGACAGACCGAGAACCTCTACATTCAGACCAAGGCCCAGGAGATGGAAGAGGACGAAGAGGAGGATGATATTGACATCGGCAAATCCGATGAGGACAATTCGCTTATCCCCTTCAAACTCAATTGCGCCCAACTGATGCTGTTGGCCGTACTTGAACGGCAGCGGTTGAAGGGTATGCCCATCCGCATCATCCTTGCCAAGTGCCGCCAATGGGGTGGCTCGACGCTGATACAGGCATACGCGGCTTGGATTCAATTGATGTTGAAAAACTCTTGGTATTCGGTCATCGTCGGTCAGGTGGCATCCACCGCAAAGAAAATCCACATGATGTATGAAAAAGCCATAGGCCAGTATTCGCCTTGGCTTTTGAAGCTGCCCGACGGGGAAAAGCTGCGTTTCTCACAATACGGCCGTTCTGCCAACGACTTCCGCATTACCTACGGCTCCGCATCCAGCCCAAAGAACGCGAGGGATGCCGTTGTCACCATCGGTACCTACGAACATTCCGATTCGTTGCCGAGTGCCGATATAGCCGTGGCGCATTTCTCCGAGTTGGGTTTGTGGAAAACCACCGAGGGCAAGACCCCCGAAGATGTGTTCAAGTCGGTGGCTGGCGGTGTGGGCCCGTTCCCGCTGACCATGATTGCCAGTGAATCAACGCCCCGTGGCAGCGGCAACTTCTTCGCGGAGGAATACCACCGTGCCAAGAATGGCGACAGCGCGTATGAAGCCGTGTTTATCTCCCCGGCCTACAATCCCTACGACATCGTTGAGGTGGTCAACAAGAAAGGCTTTGCCCGATGGATTATCGAGAACAAGAACCGCCGTGACAATCCTGATGAAATCTACGGCCACAAGGGTAAGCGTTGCCGTGTGTCGGGCGAATACATCTATAGGATGTGGACGCTTGGCTCGTCGCTGGAGAATATCATGTGGTATCTGTTGAAGCACCTTGAGTTGAGCCGTCACAGCGACATGGCTTCCGAGGCCCCGATTGACGATGTTGAGGCATTCAGCAACACCGACAGCCTTGCCTTCGACATGTACGACATCGAGGAAATGGAGCAGCGCGATGTTAAAGACCCGATAAAGGTCGGCGACATCTATTCAGACTACCGCTTGGGCAAGGAGGTGCTTCAAGGCTACCGCTTTGAGGAGAAAGCCAGCGGCACGATGAAGATATGGTATGAGCCTAACCCCGTGCAGATGACCGACCAATACATTGTCGTCGTCGATATTGGCGGCAGGTGGAAGAAGGCAGACTGGAGCGTTATCCGTGTACTCGACCGCTCCGACCTTGCCACGGGCGGCATGGAAAAGACCGCATTGATGTGGCACGGGCATGTGCCGCATGACTGGTTGGCATGGAAGGCGGTTCAGGTGGCCATGTGGTACAACAACGCCTTGCTCGTCTTTGAGAGCAACACCCTTGAGACCAAGGACAAGAACCGCGATGTGGACGAGGGTGACCAGCTTGAATACATCCTTGAGACCATCAATCGTTGCTATCGCCGACTCTTCATGCGACGGAGCAAGGGGGCGGATGACGTGAACCAGTCTGGAGGAACATGGAAGTTCGGTTTCCATACCAACCGCGAGACCAAGCCGCAGATCGTGGAATACCTCGACGATGCCATCCGCAACAAGAACTATATCGAGCATGACGCTGGCACCACGGGCGAATACAAGACCTACGAGCGCATCGACGGCGTGTATGCCGCCATGCCCGGCTGCAAGGATGACCGCCTTATGACCGCAGGAATTGCGCTGTATATCTCACGAAGCCCGAAGTTCGGATTGCGCATCCCGAGGCCGAAACTCAAGCATGTGAGCCAGCGCAAGAGATATGACTATCACAACCAACACGCCGAGGCGAGTTTGTGATTTCCGTTTCTGACTTTTTAATGATTTGGTTTCGTGAGGGTTGTTGACCTTTGCGGGATAATAGCGATTATCAGCATGGCGAAAAGCAAAGATAAAAGGATAGATGAGTTCCGTGACGATGCGATGAGCTTTGTCGCAGAACACTTTGAGGATATGAAAACCGCTTTCAAAGCCTACATAGAGAAAAAGGACTATGATAAGGCGGTGGCACTATACATGAAGATGGTGGACAAAGTGATTCCTTCGCTTCAGACACAGAGTGCGGAGAGCGATAAGAGCAACGAGATACCCGCTTGGAAGCAGAAGATTAACAAGTCAAAGAAAACCTACGAAAACGACACGAAATGACACAGACGCACACTTTGGAAATCAGCAATGCCGACATCCTGAAGCAGGTGGAGGCGCGTACCTTCAAGTTCGGTAAGGCGAGGGACAACGGCACCAACGACAAACTGACCAACGGCGTGAAGCTGACCGACCTCGGCTATGACCGCAGCATTGCCTTGGACAGCATAGAGAAAGCCATCGGCAACATCCGTTCGGCCTTCATCAAGTATGCCGGAGCAGTTACCACCGCAGGCAGCGGGGAACTGAAACGGACGCGCATCGCCTTCACGCTTTCGTCGAAATGGCCGTCGGCCAATGGCACAGGATTCGACAACGACTGCAAGGATTATGTGGCCAATCTCGTCATTTCTGACTTTTTAAGCCACAGTTTGCCACAGGAAGCCGACCTTTACGCCCAAAAAGCGATGCAGGCGTTGAAGGATGCCGAACGCAAGTTGTACTATAAGACCGCATAAGCCATGCCGCAGCAAGTAACTATAATGATTAAAGAGGCCGATGCCTTGAAGCGATTTGAACGCGCCACCTTCAAGCAGGGCAGGGCATTGGAGCAACCCAATGTGGCGAAGCAGGTGTATAACCTGCAAGCCGACCATGAAGAATCGGCAGACCAAGGACTGATGCACGGCTCGTATAACTTTTGGCTCGGCGAGGCTGTCAACCAAGTAAGGGAGTATCTCACGACAGAACCCCCTGTGGCCAACACAGACGAGACCTCGATTGCACTTTCGATGCCAGGCAACTGGGAGCATTACGCGCCCAACGCACCCGGACTGAAATACGCCATGCTGGAACTGATACAGAACGGTATGCTGGCCGACTGGTACGACGAGACAAAGCCCGATTCGGCCAAGACCTTCAGGCAGAAGGCCGAGCTGAACAAGGCGCAGATACGCAGCATCATCTATTCACTGAAACCGCCCACCGTGACCATAACGAGCGAGGCGGGGCAATTTGACGGAGAGCAAGCATAATGCAGACAATTGTCATCACCATATTAAAGGACACCATAGCCACCTCGATGGAAACATTGCTGTGGAAATACGGATCATCCATCGAGAACGCGGAAAACTTCAAGCTGGTCTATAACACCAAGTCATCGAAGGCCAAGAATGCCGTTGATGCCCGTGTGATTGATGACGCATGGGAGGCGAGGACACAGGAAGCCATCGACTTCTTGCGCGACTTTGCCCCCGATGTGAGCCAAACGGCAGGCTCGAAAGTGGTCACGCTTTCGATGTCAAGCCGATGGGGAGGAAGCCAATCGACGCTGAAGGCGGCGATGGAGAAATATATCCTCGATGCCATGATGCACGACTGGCTGACCGCCACGGCACCCAACGAGGCCCCGATGTACGGCAACCGCCTTGCAGAGGATGAGAAGAAGATTAAGGCAGATGCCTATTCGTTGAGAAAACCAGCAATCGCATAAGGAGGAAGGAGCATGAACCAAAGTATTGTCATATCGAAATCAGGGGTCAAGACCGAGTTTGAGGTACTGGTCTATAAATATGCCAACGCCATAGAAGGCGCGGACAACGCCAAGGCCGTGCGCAATGTGAAGTCGGACAGGATAGACGATGCCGCCGATGCCCTGTTGGTGGACAACAACTTCGACAAACGCCTGAAAGAGGTGGTTGGCCTGATGCATGACTTCGGGGCCACCATCAGCACCTCGGGCGACAATGTGACCGTCGCGTTTGTCGTCACCAGCCGTTGGGCAGGCAACGCGGACACCTTGCTTTCGATGGCAAAGGCCTATATCCTTGACGGTATGCTGGCCGACTGGTTCAATGCGAGTGCGCCCACAGAGGCGGCGATATACATAACGAGGCTTCAGACGGATGTCACAAACCTCATGAACGAACTATACAAGAAAGGGACACCGCAATGATGGACTGTTTTTTCAGGACACCGCAACCCATAGAGGTTGACATAACGATTGAGCGCAACGCCATTATCGAGACGGTCGTAAGCACCTTGAACAAGATGGCCGAGGCGCGTTTTGACGGGCAGAACACCCAATATGTGAACAACATGCAGCCCGAAGTGGACTTTGAACAGGACAGAAACCTTGTGTATGGGTACTATAAAGAGGGTGTGGCCAACATCGTGCGGCGCATTGAGCCGTATGTAAACAGCTGTGAAACCACCCCAGCAGAAGGGACGGAACAGGCTGACGGGAATGTGTTCCATCTTGTGTTTCCCGAGAAATGGAAGAGCAGCCAGCAGCCCGTTTTGGAAACCAAGATACAGAACTACCTTGTGCATTACATCATTGCCCAATGGCTGGAGAAGGTGAGCGTGAGCGACACGACCTATACGATGGAGAAGGCGGCGCAGTTGCTCCGCGACATCAAGGGCGTTTGTGAATTGAGGAAGGGCAAGGTACATAGAATTTGGAACGGAACGTATTGAATGCGGAATTAAGAATGCGGAATTATGAATAAGACGAGATACATAAAGATGTCGGCGGTGATGCCGAAGAAGAGCAACAAGCCGAAGTTTGACAGCATTGCGGAAAGACGCAAGCAGTCGGGCGACTTGCGGCACGACCATCGCTTGCTGCAACGCATGGAAGCGGCATGGGAAAACGACCGCCCCGTGCGTGAAGAGGGCGAGCGTTGCCACCGCTTTGTGTACGGCGACCAATGGGGCGACATGACCTATTATGATGGCCAATGGATGACGGAGCGCAAATACCTTGAATGCCGAGGCAAGGTGCCGTTGACCAACAATGTGACGCGCCGACTGATTACCGCCGTGAAAGGAAACTACCTTGGGCAGAAGTCGGAGCCGCGTTGCCTGCCGTTCAACAGCGAAAGCGCACCCGGCGCGGAGATGCTGTCGCGGGCCTTGACCACCAACTGGCGCAGACGCTATAACTCAATGAGTGTGCAGCTCTCCAATGCCGTCGAGAACTTCCTTATCAGAGGCGTTGTCGTGATGGGCGAATCGTTTGAGCGCACATCAAGCGGAAAGTTTGATGCCAAGACCAAACTCTACGACCCGCGTAAGGTAGCCATAGAATGCAACATGAACGACCCGCTGATGGATGACATCAGCCTTATCGGCATCATACACGATGTGAAGCCGTTGGACTTCCTTTCCAAGTTCGGCATCCGCATCGGGCGCGATAAAATGTACGACATACAAAACGAGTACGGCAATCGCGCATACCAACATTCGCCCGAGAACCAAGTTGACAACAACAAGCGCAACAGCCTTGAATACCTGGACTTCTATTCCAACAACGACCCAACCCGCTGGCGTTTCTACGAAGTTTGGACGAAGGAAATCAAGTCGATGATACTGTGCTATGACCCCGCCCGGCTGAACGACCCCTTCAAAGTGGAGGATGTAAACAAATTCAGGCTTGAAGAATACGACGGCCTTACCGTGCTGCAAGAGAACGAGCGCAGGCGCAAGGAAGCCATAGAGCTGGGCATCCCCGAGGACGAAGTTGTTTACATCGACTACGGACAATACGGAAAGGATGGCATGTTTGACGGCACGGGTGAGTTTGTGGATACCTATTGGTATGTAAAGTTCCTTACCCCGAACGGCACCGTCATTGACGAATATGTGTCGCCCTACGAGTGCGGATGCCCCATCACCGTGGCCAAGTATCCTTATGTGAATGGCGAAGTCCATTCTTATATCGCGGACGTGATACCGCAGCAGAAATACATCAACCGCCTTGTCACATTGAACGACATCGCCATCCGCAGCACGGCCAAGGGCGCGTTGCTCATGGATAAGCGGTCGCTTGAGGAAAACGACGAGCAGACGCAGGAGGAGATTCGCCAGCAATGGAGCGACCCGGACGGCGTGGTGTTTTGGGATAGCTCGTTGGGAGGCCAACCGCCAAAGCAGGTGTCGAACACCTCGACCAACGTGGGTATCGACACGGCTCTTTCGATGCAGTTGGGCTTGATGGAGGATATTTCGGGCGTTCACGGCGCGGCCCAAGGCAAGGATGCCCTTTCGGGACAGTCGGGTTCGCTGTATGCACAGCAGGCGGCCAACTCGAACACCATGCTCCGTGCCGTCTTGGAGGCTTTCAGCGAGTTCACCAAGCGCGTGGCCTACACGAAGCTGTCCATCATCAACCAGTACTGGGAGGACGGCAGACCCATCAACACCTACGGTTCGTCGTATGGCGAGGTCAGACGCTTCGACCGTCGCTTGCTTGAGGACTTGGACTATGAGATTACCATCATCAACAGCGACGAGATGGAGACCGCGGCCACGGTGAGCAACCAAGTGGCCCTGCAAATCTTTGAGAAGGGCGCGATAGACGCACAGGCATTGTTGCAGGTTGGCAACTGGCCGCAGCAGTTCAAGGAGAAGGCCCTGAAGGTGATAGCCGAGCAGAAAGCCGCCATGATGCAGCAGCAGGCCGACGCACAGCAGTTGGCATCGTTGCAGCAGGGATTGCCGCAGCAGCAGGCGCAGCAGCTTGGCAACGGACTGATGAACGGATTGATGAACCCGATGAAACAAGCAGCGTAAGATGGCGAGGCAGAACATACAATTCAAGGGCCTGCGGCACAGCCCGAGCGACATCACGGGGCAGGACGGCGACTTGCTGGAGTGCGTGAACCTCATTCATGAGAATGGGGAACTGAAGCCTATTGAAATGCCGGAGAAGATACGGATTGGAGGGGAGGATGAGATAGGCTATTTCATTACGCTTATGGCCATCCATAATCTTACAAGCGGAAAGAAATATGTCTTTGGGAGGAGCATCGGTAATGCCATATCAAAAATCGTAATTAAGGATGAGGATAATACTGTTATCTTTACAACCATAAACATGTTCGGTGAATTGCAGTGGGTGGAAACCATTGGAAACACTTTGATTATCGGCACATCAAAAAGCATCTATTATGCTGTGTTCAAGAATGGTGCTTACAAGTGGCTTGGGGATAAGCTGCCGCAGCCTGTGTTTCGTGTGGATTTTTCAAGGAATAACACTGCATACGAAGGTCATTATATCAATGAGGATGACCCGCAGACCTACACTTTGACACCTGACGGGAACACCGCTGAAGGAGGCGGTATTACCTTGCATTTGGATAATTTACATGGAAATTTGGCATCGCAAGCATTTGACGCAACTTTGTCGAAAACCACAAACGAGAATAAAAAGATATTCAGAGACGGCATAAGGGCGAGGCATGCCCAGGTGATGAGCGTGGCAAACAACGCAAATATGTTTGTTTATCCATTTATGATTCGCTATGCCATAAGGATGTATGACGGAAACTATGCCATGCATTCGGCACCTATACTTATGATACCCTCATCGTTAGTTTGCCCGTTGCTTTCTTACATGACTTTGCGTGAGTCTGAAAGCGAAGAAGGCTTGGTGGCTTATGGTCACGATGGTGACGAGTATTATCAAATTGCCGACGAAGCCATGCAGTTCCGTGCTATGGGTTTGAATTATGCATTTTACGGATGGAAGGGCGCGGACGGCACGGACATCAGTGATGTTTCGGACTGGTCGGATATAATAAGAGGCGTGGATTTGTTTCTATCGAGCCAGATCTACAGCTTTGATGAAAGAGCATGGGATAACCTGAATAATGTGCCGACCACCTTCAAAACTTTCCCTGAATATATTCATAGCGGATGGGATGATGATGGATTTTACGGTCATTGTTATACCAATAACCAAAGATTAAAATGGTGGGATATATACACATATAACAATTCGTTACAGTTTGGCTGGTCTGATAGGCTGACAAAAATTCATCTTGACGATGGAACACACGAATACCTCACAGGCTTCCATTGCCGTTACAGAATAGATTTGCCAAGCCTTTCATCAAGACAGATGATGGAAAGAATTAAGGAGACGAATTTGTTCTATAGGGTTAAACAATATGACTTGGAAGAATTGTCAAACCCGACGGGTTGGCTTTCGTTTGAAAACGAGGTGGAGCAAGGTACACTTGAACGCCTTGAAACGCTTCCAATACTCCGTGACGATTATGTAAGCCGTTGCCGAATGACAGGCAAGGTGAGTTACAATTATAACCAAAGGCTGGTGCTTGGGAATATCTATTTACAGGCACCAAAATGGTATAGCAATGTAAACAACTACTATTCAAATATATTTTCGCTGAATATTTGTTTTGAAATAGAGAAGCCCGAAAAAACGATATATATACGCTATGACCATCCAATTACAAACGGAAACGGACTTGGAATCTACGATTTTGGCCACTTCATTTATTACCCCGACATGGATTGCAAACGGATGGTTGTAGAGATAAAGAATGATAAAGGTGTCGTTGTGGCGACAAAGACCATACCCATGCACGAACACACGGGATTGAATGGGGCTTTTGCGCTGATGCCAAATCTGCAAAGCCTATATGAATCCTATTCTTCGTTCAAAGATGGTACGCTGCAAGACCAATCGGATGACCGATACTACAACCTACCGAACACGATAGCCATGAGCAGCGTGGCCAACCCGTTTCATTTCCCTGCGACCAACTTCAAGGACATCGGTCGTACAAAGGTGGTGGGCATTGCGGCCAACACGCTTGATGTGTCGAGCGGGCAATGGGGTCAGTACCCGCTGTATGTTTTCTGTTCGGACGGCATCATTGCTGTGATGATTGACGGAGAGGGTAAGTTTGGCGGCATTCAGGCGGTGAGCGCGGATGTGCTTCGTGAGCCTCGGGGACTTTCGCAACCTACCTTGGTGCAAACAGGGCAGGCCTTAATGTTCCTGACCCAGCGCGGCGTGATGGCCATTGGTGGAACACAGATAAAGTGTTTGAGTGAGGCCATGAACGGCAGACACTTCAACCCCATGAGCGAGTTGGCCGATGTGGACTACCATGTGGGAGCCTTCGCCAACCTGATAGGCCGGACGAGCGATGACACCGACTTCCGCGACTTCGCTGCCAGCGGTTTCCTTGCATTCGACTATGCCCATAACCGTGTGCTGATGTTGAGAAGCGATAGGGATTACCAGTATGTTTACAGCCTGAACACTGGTTTGTGGAGCAAGCAGATCATCTACACCAACCTTGAGAGTTTCCAAATTGAAGTTGTGCCAGGTAACGGGTTGCCCGCACAAAGGAGCGGCGGTGTGCCTTTGCTGAAGGTAAAGCCCATCTGTGCCGCCGTGAACAACTACACGGAAATGTATCTGCAAGATGCGGATGGCTGGCTCTATAAGACAATGGAGGTGCAGGGGCAGAACAGCGTGAAACAGCTATACCAATACGGCTACATTGTTTCGCGGCCCATCCGCTTCGGCACTGACGAATACAAGACCGTCGTGAACGCCTTGCACAGATTCAACCACTATGCCAAGAAAAGTTTTGTGAAACTGGCCATGTATGGCAGCAGGGACGGAGTGAAATACGGAAGGATTAACTCGTTGCGAGGTATGAGCTATCAGTATTTCATTTTCGTGATATATACCTATCTGAAGCCTAACGAGCGGTATTCTTACCTGACCGTTGACTTTGAGACGAGACTTACCAACAAATTGAGATGATTCTTTTTCATGGGTGAATTGATTGTTTTTTCCCATCGTCATTGCTGGCGGTGGGTTTTTTCTTCTCTGACAGTTTCAGCACCCATTGGATAAAGGCTTGGCGGCGAAATTCGATTTCGGTAGCATCGGTGACGGCGGTGGAATAGAAGCATCCGTGCTTCACATCTTCCATCGTGGTGGGGGAAATCTTATCGTAGCTGATGATGAAGCCAGCCCTTGTGTAGGCACGGACTACGGCATCGGTATATCTTGCCTTGAAGTATCGGAATGCCTTTCGGTCAATCACTTGAAGATTCTTCTCGTCGAAAGGCGATAGGGTTACATACCATGCTTTGCCAGTCTTGGCGGCTTGTTTGTCGGCCACTTGCTTTGCCTTGTAATATTGCCTTCTTGCGAAAGCCACCGTGAAGAAGTCACGGATTTTGCGGATTAGTCTTTTGAACATATTGTTTTCCTTTCATGTCTTTTGATATGCCTATGAAACCGCCAGCGAGTGCGCCCATGAACAGGCAGATGAAGTGGAGGCCTACGGCCATGCGTGTGACAAAGAGGCAGGACACGGCCATATATATGATGGTGTGCAGGAGCGGTTTCCATTTGGGGTCGTCTTTCAGGAATATGATGCCGTAGTAGGCGAACAACATTCCCGACAATCCGACTGTGGGTTTTGGTGTGCTGATGAGGAATGAGCAGGCGGTGGCGATCAGATAGCACAGCGGCCAATGCCACCAGCCTTTGCCGCAATTGAATTGCAGCAGAAGAAACAGAACAAGCATATTGGCGGCGAGGTGGAAGATGTTTCCGTGGGCGAAGTGGAAAGTGAGGTGCGTCCACCACGGGGAGCCTGACATATAGCCCCAGTCGGCATCGAAGCCGAAATAAGCACATGCCAGCACCAACACATATAATATAATATGGTTAGTTCTCATATCCAGTAGATTTGTGGTGGGTCGTTCTTTCCATCGTTGGCAAAGATGAACCATGCGTAGGACACAGCAGAACCACCTCCCGCTTTCATACCCTCAAAGTCGCCATTCTTGGCACATAGCAGCCGTTCCTTGAATTGGTACACCGCTTTCAAGTAACCTTTGCTATACAGCCTTTCCCATCTGCCTTTGCCTTCCAATGCTGTTGTCTTCAATAGCATGATGGTGGGTGCGCCTTTTGGTAATAATTCAAGAGAATGTTCAACAAACTCTGTGGCGTACTTATAAGGCGGGTTGGTAAGGATTGCCCATTTTGTAACATGAGCAGCAAAAGGGACTTCGTTCTTTTTCAAGAAGTCTACACCGTCAAGTCCATAACCCCTATCAAATAAATCAGTGCTAATAACTCCGTGACCTAATTCTCTTAGCCTTTTCGCCAAATGTCCTGCGCCACAGGCAGGCTCCCAAACATAGTGAGGAATATCGTACACGGCAGCGAGTTTGTCAACCGCTATCGGGTCGGTGGCATAATAGTCTTGCGGTTCACGATCCTTGTTGGTATGGTTGCTTGCTCCAAGGGCCTTGAATACGGAGTTGCCGTTTCCCGTCCAGTCTTTTTTCATTCGATTAGGTATAATATGATTTGGTTAGGCTTCATTCACTCAACTGTTGTTACTAATTTTGTACCTTTCACCGAAAGATATGATTTCCAAATAAGCTCTTTTGCTTGTTCATCTGAAAGCCCTTTTCTATCAAGAAACCATTTTACTTTGAATGGGAACCAAGGATAGCGTATTCCTTGATATACATCATACACATTGACGAAATATCCTCGTCTTGTAATTTTTCTTCTGACTAATTTTACTCTCATGGTTTTTTCTCCTTCCCTTTAATTTTATCTATAGTAGTCCAATCGTCTTTCATTCCCCTCGTTCTTCCGTGCTTACGTTATTCGTGGGTTCGTGCTTACGGAGGTGGTGGTGATGGCGTGGACGCTTGGCGCGACCCTTGTATAGAATCTTCAAAGCCCAAGAAGGCTTCATGTAGAACTTGGGCGCGGGCTGGTAGATGATTTCGGAGCATATTTCCATCTTGGAAAGTTCGGGATGCTCCACTTTGTAGTCGAGATAGCGGCGGTAAAGCTCGGTGAACATCTCATAGCGCGGGCTTTTCGGGTTGACGCGCAAGTCCTTGCCGCCCTCAAAGGCGTTGATTACCTCGACCAATCTTTCTTCGGAAACCCAAAAACGCTTGCTGGGCATGTTGACCGCGACGGCCATTGCATCATATTGGGTATTGTAATTCCCTTGGGACAACGCCTTTTTGTAAGCATTATTCAGGTCGCTATAGCGTTCCCTGAACCCATACACCGATTCGCGGTGCCTCATTGGTTGTGAATTACGCTGCAAAGATATGAATCATTTCTGACTTTTTACGGATTTCGTGGAAAAAAAGTGGCTGATTTTTGCAAAAATTCAATTTTCAGCAAAATGGAGAAGGAAGAAGAAAAGAAAGAGACCGCCCCGACCGAGGGCGAAACTCCCAAAAAGAGCAACCGAGAAGCCTTCATGGAACGCTACAAGGCCGACTATCCTGACGACAACTTTGAGGACGAGGAGGCCATGTATGGCCGCATGAACGAGCGCAATGCCGACTATGACCGATTGAAAAACAACGACGAAAACTTCCGCAAGTTGGTGAACGAACACTCCGATTATGCAGGAATGATTAACGACATGATGGAAGGCAGAAGTTTCATTGAAAGTTTCCTTGCCCGATTCTCCGACGAGGACATCACCGCTGCCCGTAACGACCCCGAAATGGCGAAGAAGCTGGCCGACGCGCAAGCCGATTACCTGAAAGGCCTTGAGGACAGCAAGAAACTCCGCGAGGAGGGCGACGCCAACATTCAAGTCAGCCTTCAGGAACTGAGTGCCTATTGCGACGAGAACGGCATCGACGAGGAAGGCGCGACCGCCCTTTGGGGCAAGTGCCTCGACTTCGCTGGCAATGTGCTGAAAGGCATCTTCACCAAGGAATTGTTCGACCTTGTGAACAAAGGCATGAACCACGATGCCGATGTTGCAGCCGCCCATGAGGAAGGCGAACTGAAAGGACACAACTCCAAGGTGCAGACACAGCTGGCCAAGGGTCAAGGCCCCGAGGGCATCCCACCGACCTTTGACGGTGGCCAAGGAGGCGTTGCAGCCGAGCCGAAGCCGAAGAGAAAGGGCAGACTGCCCATATCAGGAAAAGAATTCGAGTACTAACCTAAAATAAACACAAAATGAGACGATTGAAGAAATTCGACATCTTGAGCATTATGTTGCTCATCCTTGCCGTCGTCTTTGGCGGCAATGTGGCGATTGCTGGTGCGGGTACACCCGACCCGTCAGAAGCATCGCCTGACTCAAAGGGTCTTGGAACCGAAATGGGCGGTCACGGCGCATCTGCTACCGTTACCAATGATTCGGTGCTGGAAGCCCGCGAAATCGACAAACAGATGGTGCTGCTTTCGCCTTACAAGCTGCCCGAACTGAATGTTAAGGTTCTTGGCGCACGACAGGTTCCCGTAAGCAAGTATTACATCGAGTACCCCATCAGCGGTGCAACGCCTTTGGACTTCACCATTGACTACGATGTGACCGTCAGTAGCCCGTACACTTCGGCCACCCTGAAGCCTCACGACGGCACGGCCACTGGTACCTATCAGATTTCAAAAGACGCATTCCGTGCCTTGACCGAGACCACCACCTTCATCCTTGAGGGCATCCCCGGCTACAGCAAACCTGAAGAAGGGAATACGCCGATTGAGGATGGCGACATGGAAGCCTACGTCAAGAGTGTTGACGAAGCCAATTACACTATCGTTATCGAGCCTGTGAACGGATGGGCATACAGCGGCGGCTGGACTAACAAGTTCCCCAGCACAATCCCGGCTGGCACACCTATTCATGTGATGTCAACGGCTTGCTCCGAATCGCAACGCGAGGTGGCACCCGACAACTACCTGCCTGTTACCAAGAAGGTTTACTTGCAGAAGAAAGTGTCCAACCTTGTGCTGACCGATGACTTCCTGGAGCAAATCAAGGAAATCGAGTTTGGCGAGAACGAACTTTCGGAGCGCGTTGAATACAACCACCAGCGCAAGGAAGCCCGCACCTTCTGGCTTGGTGCCGAGGGCAAGCGCAGAGTGAAGCCCGGCAAGCACATGGCCGAGGAAGATGTGTTCTACACCAAGGGTGTGTTGCGCCAAATCCAAAACAAGTATGCCGTTGATGGCGAACTTGAATGGGACGACCTGAACCGCATCTGCGACATCCAGTTTGGCACCAATTCGCTGCACGATGAAGCCACCGTGTTTGTTGGCAGCAAGTTCAACCTGAAACTGATGCGACTGATGCAGCGCAACCAGCGCACCGATGTAACCTTGATCAGCAAGTTCAACGACGAGTTGAAGGTTGGCTTCAAGAGTTACGAACTGAACGCCGTCGGTACGCTTAACTTCGTACACAGCCGCACCCTTGACGACATCGGCTATAAGGATTGCGCCGTTGTTATGGACGATAAGGTCTTGACCCGTTATGTGAAGTACGAGCTCAAGAAAGCCAATGTGGATATGAAGAAGGGCGGCGGTCCCGATGGCGAG
>Ga0265298_10004458_pt1 | contig 17894 bp, 9 predicted proteins | sample AusTroGonzalo_MG_3_FD_193486 | JGI IMG/M metagenome (GOLD analysis project Ga0265298, IMG submission 193486) | Bovine rumen microbial communities from tropical cattle in Woodstock, Queensland, Australia - Gonzalo_01 | ecosystem: Host-associated > Mammals > Digestive system > Stomach > Rumen ... | reverse complement strand
TTATATCATAAAAAATAATATTCTGTAAATAAGCAAATAAAAAACAGTGGTAATAATACCACTGCTTTAATTGGGGTGATCTACGAGGGTTGAACTCGTACCGACAGAGCCACAATCTGTAATGCTACCGCTACACCAAGACCACCATTATCCTTAACAATTTAATCTAATTTGGCTGGACACCTGGGATTCGAACCCAGAACTGTGGAGTCAGAGTCCACTATGATAACCAGTTTCACCAATGCCCAATATTATTGGCGGTATGGGTGGGATTTGAACCCACGAATGACTAAATGCCATTGCCGGTTTAGCAAACCGGTGCACTCGACCAGACTATGCGACCATACCATAGATCGCTGGAGCCCACGTACTTACTATACGCTTAAACGCTAATTGAGTTATCCAGCTATACGACATTTTTTAAATAGAAACTCGCAAAAACTATTGGTAACGGGAGCCGGAATCGAACCGACGCGACCGAGGTTATGAGCCTCGTTTGAGAACCAACACCCTTCCCGCATATTAAATCTATTTTCTTGGCGAAATGATCTGATGTAGAAAATAGACGAAAGATTATCCAAGTTCTTACGTTATCGTAGTTAAAAGAACCAAATATTACACGAGTAACGTGAGTTATACGCGTCTTTACCACTGGCGGCTGGCTCTCAACCTGGGATTCGAACCCAGAACTGTGGAGTCAAAGTCCACTGTGATTACCGAATTTCACCAATCGAGAATATTTAATGATATATTATGGGATGCTCCGAAGAGTCATATTCCACTGTTTTATTGTGCATATATCAGACACTCAACATACCAAGTAATTTTAGGTAATGGACTCGTGGCGTTACTCTTCGCCCAGTCCTTTCAGTCTCCTAGTGAGTAACTCAACTGAACGGTTGGTATAGGACTTTCTTCCCGATGCATCGATTAACTCCACACGAATTTTTCCGTCGGATTACTCCTGTATCGCTAAGAGTAGAAGTTAGTCCTATTGGTATAGATACAATATAACTTGGCAGGGACTTATCCTTCCCCCACAGATTAGTATAACGGTTATACCGTCCTGATACTCTGGTAGGTAGCCTACTTACAACATACCCAGGTTCAGACTCAGACACCTTACGATGCGCTTTAGCCAGGTAATAGAATCAAAATATCAGTTGATTTCGTTTCGCCTCGATTACCAGTCATTAAACGCTATACTGTATCTATTGGTAATAAGTTGTTTAAGGTACAACCTACTAAAACCTCAGTATTCGGCAAGTGTGGTAGGAATTGAACCTACATCTCACGTATGCGTCCATACGGTTTCAAGAACCAATCTTCACTCTGTCTTCTGACTATACACCTCGACGTCTGAGATTGTACAATACTTGAGACATTGTTGCATCTTGTCACACTCATTTGGTGCCAGGGGCGAATATAGGTATATGATGCTTTTCCTTTAAAGCGCTAAGAAAAACAAACGCCCTCGTAATAATGTTTTATTACTTTTCATTGATAATCCTCGTACTAGTATCGAATTATCAACTTCCCTAACTTGCTGGTCCGAAGTTGTTCGACGGTACAACCAAGGAAAACCGTAAGAATACACATAAGCTATTCTCCAACTTAGCAATTTTCGCTTTACCTTTATAGCGCGCTTGGTAAAGACTTATTAGCTTGCCAAACATAATTGGGGCGTAGTCGCAAGCCTTGTCTCGTATCTCTCTACAGTCATTTTAGAGCGGTTTCTCATAGGTGACTAAACCTACTAGTGTCTCCTATCACAATACTACCTACTGTACAACTACTTAGTATTGATTAATAGGCACTTAACCTAACTACGCTGGTGATAAGTTTTTGTAAAGAACTTAACAAACTTTGGTTGCAGGAGCTGGAGTCGAACCAACTACCACATGGGTTATGAGCCCAGTATGCATCCGTTGCACCTTCCTGCTATATAGTGGAGAAGCACAACCTTCTCCTGCAAGGATTTTCCTTGGAGTTCTCTTGACTTTACCTATCTTAGATGGTGGACCTCTTCCAAGTATTATCGTTGGTGACCTATAAATAGGAACTTGGTCTGGCCAGGTGTTTTAAAGACTTTTCTTTGTCTTGGTGATAGATTTTTATAAAGAATCTACCAAACTTTGGTGCGGGGAGTAGGATTCTATACCTACGAAGTCTAAGACGCAAGGTGCACACCGTCTTATAGACACCGGAATTACGCGCCGGTACCTTTGAGATGCTCGGACATCCCCAGCTGGTGATAAGTTTTGAAAGAACTTAACAAACTTTATATAAAGTAGATAGGAGTCGAACCTATATGCTAAAGATATTGCACCTGCACGCCCAAGAGTCGAACTAGGACGTAGGGGGAATTGAACCCCACATTCACTTTAGCTAGCTACTACCGTTCGCACAGCATTCTCCAATCTGCCGCTACTTTATATTGGTGCGATGCGCATAGAATTTAACTAGCATCTCCTCTGAGTCACTAGAGGTATTTTTATTTCAGGTGACCACCCCTTACTTGCGCTTTAATTAGTGAACATTGTTACCATATGACTCACAAATATCACTATTTACACTTAAACTAGCATCGCTGGTCAGAGGTTGTTTAAGGCACAACCAAAGAAAACCTATTATTGATTTAATGTATCTGCTTAAATACTTCGTAATTTGTTTTATCTGCGCCACAGTATACTGCAAATTCGATAGTATTAAAATTTCTTCTATATTTATTAAGTGCCATAATTGCAGCTTTTGCAACTACTGTTGGAGGATTAGCAAATGCTCCACATCCAAATGCACCTAAAATAATTACTTCATTTCCTTCATTTGTAGCAACTTCTAAAATTCTACTAAATCTCTTAAAATGTAACTGCAAAAGATCTTCGTTAGAAATATCTACCTTATTATTACCATTTGAAGGATTATAAGGATTTGAAGGATTATCTCTTAGATTTGGTGCTGCACATGTAATTACATTTACATTCCACCAATCTGTGTCAGGTAAAATTTCGTATGTATCTGTATCTTCTCTAAATACTGTAACATCTGGTGTATAAATAATATCATCATTATTTAATGGATTTACAGGGTATCTATGATTTGCATAAAATTCAACTTGCATCCATCTATCTGTCAAACATCCATATAGTGTTGATGCTCTACACAAACATTCTTCCTGAGCAAATGAACCATTTACTACACCGCCACCAGGTCTTGTAGCAGAAGCAAAATTAAGAACTGCTACTTTATATCCTTTATCAACATAAGCTTTTGCTGCTTCAAACGTTCTCTTCTGTGAAACTACTACTTTTCCAAGATTATATTTTGACTTACATGAATAATCATCTTCTTCTTTAATCAATTTCTGATTCTGTTTTGAATTAGAAACTGAACTAATCAAAGTAGGAATTGATTCATAATAAATCTGTGTTTCCTTAAAAATCAATGCATTCTCTTCTTTTGTCATGTGTAGTAGTTCCTTTACATTTTTTTAATATAATTATTATATCACAAAAATGTAGTCTAGTAAATAATTATTTAACTAATTTGGTGCAAGTAAAGAGATTCGAACTCTTAGTTGTATTGGGCTTAAACCAATTGCGTCTACCAATTGCGCCACACTTGCATTTATTGGCGCGGATGACACGACTCGAACGTGCACTACTCGATTAAAAGTAGGAAAACTTAGCAGGCTTCTGCGCTACCATTACGCCACATCCGCGTATATAATTGGCGACAGGAAGAGGTGTCGATCCCCATACGCTCATCACGTACCACTAGTTTTCAAGACTAGGTTTGGCGCCGGCCAAATTTTCCTGCCATAAAAAAGAATGGTAATTTTTTATGGCTTAGAGAGGTTTGCTGACTTGGAATTCCGAAATAAGTCAAATTTTGTATAGAAATTACCAAAACTATACATGAAACTAACAAAGTGCGATGTTATCGCTGGAGCTTCCGCAGGGATTCGAACCCTGGACCTATTGATTACAAATCAATCGCTCTGACCAGCTGAGCTATGGAAGCATTTGGTTTTGGTGCAATACTAACGAAAAATTTCGAAAGTCTTTCAGTTAATACTGCACCGCCTTAGATCAAAAGTTACTCTAACGAATTTTTCGCTTCAATCTTAAGGTTATTATAATATTACTTACTTAAAAAAGTAAATAATATTTTTTACTTAAGTAAATGCTGGTTTTTACCACAAGAACATTGCACATTTCTGAAAGGAGGTCATTGACACGATGACAACCGAAATTTTTATAAAGAACCAGCAAACTTTATAAAAATCAATTGGTGATTCTAGCGGGATTCGAACCCACAATGATCGGTTCGTAGCCGATTAGTTTATCCGTTAGCCTATAGAACCATTTAAAGCAGTACCTTAGAAGGATTCGAACCTTCACCTCTGTGTGCACACCCGTCTATGGGCGCGTGCTGCCGTTACACCATAAGGTAAATATTCGCAAATCAAAATAGTCCAATCATTCTTTTCGTTAATCACTCTCCGGAACTGCAATTAACTAATCCAAAAGTCTTTCTAAGTTTCTCTGAAAATATTTCTTTACTGCTTGGCATCTAGTGTAGGATTCAAACCCACATCGTACAGATTTGGAGGCTGTAGTTTTATCAATTAAACTAACTAGATATATGTTGCTACTTTAACCTAAGTAGCCAAGGTTGCCTAGCATTCTTGCCGTGCTAAAGAAAGGTGGTGGGCGCTCAGGGACTCGAACCCAAGACCGTCCGGTTATGAGCCGGATGCTCTGACCAACTGAGCTAAGCGCCCATGCAAGACTACGAATAGTCTTACGACCATAATCAATATGGCCATCACTGGTCCAAGTGGCGGGAGTTGAACCCACACCTGATGTTCCCAAAACACCAACGCTACCGCTACGCCACACCTGGATAAATTGTCATTTGCTTTCTCACTAAATGGTTTTGCTACTGCCAATGACTTGGCGGGGAGTAGGTTTTCATCTCCCGTAGTCTCCGAAAAGACTACCCGCTATCCTGGCTCCTCCAGCAGGACTTGAACCTGCGACCAAGTGATTAACAGTCACCTGCGCTACCGACTGCGCTATGGAGGAATATCATTAATATTATATACTAATATAATATTGCTTGTAAATAAAAGTTTGAATCGGCTTTTACGATTCATGCTATGGATTTCACATTTTTTATTTAGGAGAACAACTATGAAAGTTGATGGCACCCGTACAAGGACTCGAACCCTGACCAACAGTTTTGGAGACTGGCATGCTACCAATTACACTATACGGATATGAAAATACTTCCCGAAGGAAGTATAAATAACGCTGAGATATTGACGTTTTGTAGTAGATGTTGAACTTCGTTGGCGAAGTTTATCACACTCCCGATTAAGGAGTATCTACCATGAGCACTAGTTTTGAGAAAACTAGCAAACACTTACCTGAACTCTAATAGATTTCCTTTGGCCACAGTCTTCCTTGCGAGATTCACAGCTTGCGGGCTGTTAGATTTGCAGTTACTTGTACTTTCTCATATTTCATCTTGCGGAATCCATATGCCACCATATTTCAGATGGATAAGCTCATTTTCAAGTTTCAGGTGACCAGCACTTTGGCTTTTAAGTGAAAATTCTAGGACTTGAACCTAGCATCTTTTGTTCATCATACAAATGCATAACCAACAATGCTTAATTTTCGGCTGCTGAATTACGAGGCTGATCCTTGGACACCCATACCTTTTGAGTACAGTCCATCCATCGCAACTCTGTATTTGTCTTGCGGACTTAACTCTCTTATCTCCAACCTGTCTTTCGATTTCCGCCATCGCCAGAGGCAATTTTGGTTTCAGATTTTCTGATATTTGTTATTGTAGCACTTATCCTTGCGAGATTCGCACCAAAATACTATCTGATTTATTCACTATTTCTAGATCTGTAACATTGTTTCAATATTACCGTTTTCCATAATCCTAACCAGTTGGCCTTGGATCTTAGGCTAAACGCAAATCAGTATAGGTTTTCCGATGAACACTATTGCTAATGTCGATAAAGTTTGCTGTCTTTACCTTTATCCTTGTTACCAAGTTTATCTTGGTTACCGAAGTAACCTCGGCCCGAAACCAACCGATATAAATTTTCAAGATTCAATTTTTTAATGAATGTAAAATCTATTATATCACATTCAAATTTAAAAGTAAACTAATTTTTGCAATTTTTTAAAAAATTTTTTGAATTAACCAAAATTTCCGTCAAAATATTTATCTGTTATATTATGACGAGCTTCTTTTACCCACTTATTATATTGTTCTTCTGAACAATTTTTATATTCGCAATTATCACTATGTCTTAAATGACATTTACTACAATGCTTTGCATACACTTCATCATATTCATTCATATTTACCGTCTCCTAAATATATTGGTAGTTTTTTTGGTCAGGTACCTTAAATTTTTATATAGCAAAAGCTGTTTCTATAGTAACAAAAACATATATGTCAAAATATAGAAAACTACCAAAAACTATATTGTTAGCTATATATCTTGGCGATGAGACTGGGATTCGAACCCAGGAACCTGTTACAGTTTCTAGTTTTCGAAACTAGTATAATAGACCACTCTATCATCTCATCATATTTATTGCGAGGACTAATCGACACTTTTTTGTAAAAATTGTTTTTAAGGAAGTCCATTTGCAATTTGGCATGAGCGCTTAGGGCTTTCACCTACATCTTCTTCGCGCGAAAGACGTTTTGCTTTAAGGATTTACTTTTTGGCACCTCGTTAAACTACACTCATTGGTACTCCGGACAGGACTTGAACCCGCAATCTTCGCCTTAGAAGGGCGTTGCATTATCCAGTTATGCTACCGAAGCATATTTCACACTTAATTGTACACCTTGAACATTTAAGTTATTTCACTGCAATTCCATTCTGTCAATTAAGATATTGTTTCAATGTACATATATCTTTTATTCATATAGTCGTCAGATTTACAATGACGAATTCTTCTATTATATTGATTACCTTGTTTTCTTACAAGTCTGTAACCAATTTTTTCCTCTCTTTTAAACCAACCACGTCTATAAACGTCTCGTCTTGATCTGGTCATCATAAATTTTTTCTCCTTAATGAATATTGGAGCTTGAGGTGGGATTCGAACCCACGATGTATAATAAGAGTTTTGCAGACTCCCCCGATCGACCGCTCCGGCACCCAAGCATTTTACTAAAAATAGCTTCAGTTAAAAATTCTATTTTCAAGTTTGTATTTATCAATTTCATCTAATTTATTAAGATCAACAATTCTACAATGTGTATTCCAATTAAATTGTTCAAATTGAACTATTTTTCCATCATTGATATAAACTAAATACCAATCTGGTGCTAATCTATGATTTACATGCTTTACATGTTCCATAACTAGTTGCATATAGCCATTTAACGCATCTTCATATTTATCAAATTGAAAAAGTTCTTTTGTTTCTATATTAAAAACTCCAAATGTAGTCATATAATCATACCTCAATATATTATAGTATAATTAAATATACTTTCATTGGAGCTTCTAAAAAGATTCGAACTTTCATCTTACTAATTACGAATTAGCTGCTTTACCAATTAAGCTATAGAAGCATTTGGCGACCACATCCTGAATCGAACAGGAGTCAACCCCTCGACCACGGGGCCATGCTATAAATACTATATTCTGCATAATACAGTCAGACTATAATACCACTACACCATGCGGCCTGGTACCTCTACTCAGAGTCGAACTGAGAAAAATTTGTCTCTGAAACAAATATGTCTACCTGTTGCATCATAGAGGCATATAATCCAGTTTTAAGGAAAACTGGAAAACCTTAATTATCAATCTTCAATTTTTTCTATCTTCTTAATTCTTTTCGCAAGTAATAAACCAAGTATCATTACTACAGAATCAACTGCAAATGCTACTGCACTTTTTGGAAGTTTTACTAATAAAGGAATGCTATACAAATTACATTCAATTACGGTCTTTGCAACTAGAATTCCTAAAGCAATAAAACCAATTACAGCAAGTATTCTTAAACCTAAATTCTTAGTTTTCTTAAATACTATACCACAACCAAAACCGATTATTAAATTTCCAACGAACCATCCAATACTAAATCCGTATGGCGAAAATAATAACGATTCAATTCCACATCCAACAGCTCCAATAAAAGCACCCCAAGGACCATACATTATACATCCTATTGCTAGAACTATATAACCAAGATCAAGAGAAATTGCACCAATAAAAGGTATTTTCATTAATGCGCTGGCTATACAATATAGCGCTGTTAAGATTGCGATTCCTGCGATTTTCTTCGTTGTTAGTTTATCCATTGTCATATACTCCTTTCATATTCATGGATAAACCAAAAATACTTAATAAGAGTATAGAGTATTTTTGGTCGACAGTTTAACGTCATGATTTGCGACAAATACAAACACTTGGACGTTGCATTCTTTGAATGCTGGTAACCCCAACGAGGATCGAACTCGCATTGCTAGATTGAGGGTCTAGCTTCCTAGCCAATTAGAAGATGGGGCCATATAATACTATTTGTCTAAGTATCTCATATTTTATTGCAACTCAAATAGAGAACTACAGCTGATTTTTCGACTTGACCTGCATATAATTCGAACGCGACTATATGCAGGAAGGTTATAGCTAACCTTATTGGCGACTCCGATGGGAGTTGAACCCACGACCCTCTGCGTGACAGGCAGGCATTCTAACCAGCTGAACTACGGAGCCATAAAGTGGAGCTTTCAGCGAGATTCGAACTCGCGACCTATTGATTACTAATCAATTGCTCTGCCAACTGAGCTATGAAAGCATTTGGAGTGGCTAGCGGGATTCGAACCCGTACCCTTTGCTTGGCAAGCAAAAATGCTAACCGTTAACACCATAGCCACATATAAATTTTTTGGTCAGAATGATAGGACTTGAACCTATTGCCTCCGGTCTCCGAAGCCGGTGCTCTGCCAGATGAGCTACATCCTGATGCACGAGAAAGAATAGGAACTCTAGAATTTCCGATCTTTCTCTAACTTCATATTATAAGATTCGAACTTATATCTGCCTCTTACAGCGTTTTACCAGTTAAACTAAATATGAAAGTTTTGGTACCGCAGGCGGGCTTCGAACCCGCAGAATACGCATTTTAAGTGCGCAATGTCTGCCAGTTGCATCACTGCGGCATAATACTGCGAGGATGGATTCGAACCATCTCCCCTTGACTTATTTGCCCTTTCATCAAGTTTTCACACTTCCTCACTTCAATTACTTTAGCGGGCAAGCATTGTAATTTGCAAGTGTCTCGCATTGGTCACACGTGCGGGATTCGAACCCAGCGAATACCGACTTGAAAGGCCGGCGAGTTAACCACTTCTCCAACGTGCGATATAGTGGTCGTGAGCCTGAGAGTCGAACTCAGCGCAGCTGCTTTATAAGAACAGTCCCATAACCGCTTGGGTAGCTCACGATAAGTGGCAGTTTTTGAACACCATTTACATAACAAGAACTAACTACTTTCATTTCTAGAAGGAGAACCATATTATATGGAACGAATGTAGACTGCAGAACTGCCAAACTGCAATATTTATTGGTCCCTCCAGGGGGAATTGAACCCCTCGCTTCCGGGTTGAAGGCCCAGCGTCACTACCATTAGACTATGGAGAGTTATAAAGTAAGAGGCGGACAAGTCTCGTTTACATTTATGTGCCGGGAAGCAAATGTAAAACTACACCTCTTACTATTGGTGCCGCCTGAGGGTATCGAACCCACTCGAGTCTATGACAGCGGATTTACAGTCCGCTCCGCCTCCTTAACGGGTTACGACGGCATATAATTTGTCAAGTTTCATTTTATAAAATAAATTATAAACCAAAAAAGATTTTTTGTAAATAAAACTTTGAAACAATGGCGATAACGACAGGACTCGAACCTGCATATCGATCTTTTAAACCGATAAACTGCTTTCCAGGCAGTCGCCTTACCAATTGGGCTTACGTTACCATAATATGGTGCGCCTATAAAGAATTGAACTTTAATTTTCAGTTTAGGGGACTGATGTAATATCCGTTATACTATAAGCGCAATAATTTTTGGTGGGCCTGGAGAGAATCGAACTCTCATCTCACAGATTAAAAGTCTGGTATAATAATCCGTTATATTACAAACCCATTTTGGTTGCGCAAATCGCTGACCCAAATAAATTCATGAACTTTATTTATTAGTCAATTGATTATTCCGCGGTTTTAATCTCTTCATATAAATGAACGACCTCGCTTGGTCTCTGAAAGGAGATTCGAACTCCCAAAAACTGGATTCTAAGTCCAGCATGTCTTGCCATTTGCATCACTCAGAGATTTGGTTAATTTTCAAGTCAATCAACTACACATCGGTCTTTTTTAAAGTAGGAACCTCATTTGTTCTAAACCTCTTTATGGTCGCTGCAGTGCGATTCGAACGCACGACCTTACGGGTATGAACCGTGTGCTCTGACCAACTGAGCTATACAGCGATAAAAACTATTATAACATCTTCTCTTATGTGGATATTAAGATGCTTAAATTGTAAGTGGAAAAGAATCGAACTTTAAGATCAATATTTATCTTTGTTCTTTATCCACACCTTTACACCAGTGTTACAATTTACAATAAATATTATTTTATAATAGTACTGGAGCAGAATACGAGAATCGAACTCGCACCTCAACATAGGCAGTGTTGTATACTAAGCCATTATACGAATTCTGCATTTTGGTAAGGACGGTAGGAGTCGAACCTACAATTCTACACTGTACATCATAGTTATTTATAAAACGAACTAGTATGTTAAATAAATATCTCTATGTATACAGAACGAGATCACATCCGGCGTTTGCCTATTTCGCCACATCCTTATAAATTTCTCGCGGGAACTAATGAGAGGCTGTTGCTCTACCAATTGAGCTACTTCCTCATGGTGAGGAAGGTAGGACTCGAACCTACAACCCACGGCTTGGAAACTAAGGAAGTTCTTATGCAAGAAGTGGAATGCCAGATCGGATTCGAACCGACGAAATGCAATTTTGCAGACTGCACGCCAAACCATTTAGCAACTGGCACTGGAGCCGATATTCGGACTTGAACCGAAGACCTGATGATTACAAATCAACTGCTCTACCAACTGAGCTATACCGGCATATTGGCGATGACAGAGGGAATTGAACCCTCATCGACGGAGAGACGGTCCGCCATAATAACCATTATACCATGCCACCATAAATGATAATTTTTGTAAAGAATTATCAAACTTATTGGCCACCCCAACGGGAATCGAACCCGTACCTGCAGATCGACAATCTGCCCGACTAACCGTTATCGTATGAGGCGATAAATGCTATTTTCATGAGTTGTTATAAAAATAGCGGGAACATTATTGATATTTAAAGTGCAGCTAAGGTATTAAATACCACCCATCCGTCGATTGCAACTCGTTCACTCCTGCACTGAACTGGCTCTCCGAGAAGGAATCGAACCTTCATTGAATGATTAACAGTCATCTATCCTACCTTTGAATGACCGGAGAATATTAATGTTATAGCACATATCGTACTTTTTCAACGCTGCAATAAATTGGAATCGAACCAATGTCTTAATTAAACGCATTACCATAGTATGCTACTATTGTTCAGCGCTATAACCAAACTAATTTATTATATCATATAAATTGTTTATTCGTAAACAGTTATTTGATATTTTGGTACTTCATACAGGACTCGAACCCGTAACTATGGAGTAGAAATCCATGGTTTTATCCAGTTAGACTAATGAAGCATATTGGTGGACTATGAGGGAATTGAACCCTAGCGAGTCTGCATCTCGCGGAACCGTTACTTTGCCTATTTCGCATTAGCTCTTCTATCGTGAAGCCTTATAATTCGGTGACTACCCTGATGTCACTATCATAGCCCATATTGGTGCCTGCTATGGGAATCGAACCCATAAGAAACTGTTTTTGAGACAGCTATGTCTGCCAATTGCATCAAACAGGCAAAATGTGGTACGCCTGAAGAGATTCGAACTCTTACGCCCGGATTAAAAGTCCGGTATGCTGACCGTTACATTACAGACGCGTACTAAATCCATAATGCAAAACATTTTCGTAACATCATTTTTCTTTCTCCTTAAAATTTATTTTTTGGTCTACTTGGAGGGACTTGAACCCTCGACTTCCTGGCCCCTGACCAGGCACTCTACCACCTGAGCTACAAATAGATGTGGTGTGGACATGTATCTCACCAAGAGAGCTTTACTAACTTCCAGTCATATAAGGAATTGAACCTTATCGTTAAGCCTACAGGAATTGAACCTGCTTGTCCAACATGGTCTCCGAGAAGGGAGTCGAACCCTCAAAACCTGGATCCTTAGTCCAGTATGTCTGCCAATTCCATCACCCGGAGATTTTTTGAAGTTGTCTAAATATCTTAATACCTTCCATATCTAATTCTAAATTTGATTCTTTTAGTATTTCTTCTGATAATTCAAAAGGAAAACCAAAGGTATCAAACATTGTAAAACCAAAAAGACCATTTACTAAATTATCATTTTCTGGTTTATTAAAAACTACGCAATCATTAACAATTTCAGTTTTCAAACCTTTAAAGTAAGATTGATCTACACCAAGTTGCTTATCTTTATAGACAAATACAAATTGATTTGATCTTGTTTTAACTGTCTGTAATATTCCACCAATGTAGCCAGTATTGGTCTTAAAGTATATAGGTTTATTTTTTAAAATTCCAAAATTATACTTAAATGACATATTAAAACTCCTTTTTATTTTTATATGGCAGCCACCTTGGGTTTTCACCAAGACCAATACCTGCGTTGTATATTCACTAGTATTTTTTCTTGCGGAAAAAATCGGTACCGTTATGAATATAGCCGAAAATTGTTTGTCCAAGTAGTTTCAGTTAGCTAAAAAGACTTGCTTGTCCGCGCATTTTCTTCATCGTGACCTGGTCTCTAAGAGGAGATTTGAACTCCCAGGACCTGGATTCTTAGTCCAAGATGTCTACCAAAATTGCATCACTTAGAGATTTTGAGCGGATTTAGGTGTCCGCAAACCGCTAAAATTCGTATAGTATATATTTAGCTCTCAACTATACTTACGCTGGTACCCGCAGAGGGTCTCGAACCCACGACCTTAAGTTTGTAGGACTTACGCTCTCCCAGCTGAGCTATACGGGCATATTATTTGCGAAGACTAAATAAACCATAACTTCTTTTTGAGAAGTTACTGGAATTGAACCAGCAATAAAGGAAGTCTTTGTGCAAATAAAACAGGGAGCCAATGAGATTTCTCTCATATATGGTGGAACCGACGAGGATCGAACTCGCGACCTCCTGCTTGCAAGGCAGGCGCTCTCCCAAACTGAGCTACGGCCCCATAAAAATATACGTGCACCTCCACATCGGCTTCGCGGAATGTCTACCGCTTAGGGACTTGAACCCACATAGACGCATTTCATGTTGATCAGGCATGTCACTTGTCTTGGATATTGATTTATCTTGCAAAATAAACCATTATCTACACGTATTGGTGGGTGTGACAAGACTTGAACTCGCAACTCCCGGTTTAAGGGACCGGTACTCTACCAATTGAGTTACGCACCCATATATTTGGCGAACTCCCAGTATTTTTTCGAACGACTTACGATTGCAAACGAACTACTATATTTCTGTTAGGTGTACTTTCTAACTCCATAATTCATCGTACTGGAAAGTTCTGCCGTTGGTAGGAATGAAGGGAATCGAACCCTTGACCTCAGGTTTATCAGACCTGCGCTCTAAACCGACTGAGCTACACTCCTATATAAAAGGACTCTGCAGGAAGGAGTCGAACCTTCTCCATATTAAGTATATAACGCAATTGACTAGATTGTTTACAGTGACTTAATAAGTATCGTCAATGTGACGCGAAATAGATTATCACCGCTCTACCGTTGAGCTACTGCAACTGGTCGAGATGAGAAGATTCGAACTTCCAACTTCTCGGTTATCAGCCGAGTGCTCTAACCATTGAACTACATCTCGATAATTGGTCTAGATGGAGCGAATCGAACGCTCATTCCGAGTCTCCAAAGCTCGCGGCCTACCGTTGACTGACATCTAGATTAAATGTGGGGTAATATCCGAGATTCGAACTCGATCAAACCGGGTCACAGCCGATTATGCTAACCATTACATCAATATCACCATATAATTCGCGAAGACTAAAAATAAAGAACCCAAAATCTTAAAAATAAGGAAGTCTATATGCGAATAAATAGATAAATTTTTTAATTTTGCGAGAACTAAAATGAAACAATTAACAGTTGTTTGCCTTGCGGCATAAGGAAGCTCTTATGCAAAATATTGGTGGAACATATGGGAATTGAACCCATCTGCTTTCTTGAGTGCAAATCAAGTGACCACTCCATGCAGTCCCATGCCCCATGAATAATAACCTTATAATGAGATTCGAACTCACATATGGACAATTGCCTTGAACCGTTTTTCCAGTTAAACTACATAAGGTTCTTCTACACCACATAATAATCTTATCCTTCGAATATTATATTAGTAGGACTTTTACATAATGACTTGGATTCGGTCTTACATAAAAGAATTTAAATGGTAGGAGATAAGGGACTCGAACCCATAGTAACCTTTCGCTTCCTGCTTGTAAGGCAGGCACTCTAACCAGTTGAGTTAATCTCCTTGGTGATAAGTTTTTATAGAACTTAACAAACTATATAATAGTCTTGTTCTTATACGCTCGCGATCATATAAGAGACTACCAGAGCATTTTCCTTTCGGCAATGTGACTTCAAACTGCTCAAAAGCCCCTGGCTCTCATAACAGGACTTGAACCTGTACGAACTGGTTAACAGCCAGTCATGCTACCTGATTACATCATACGAGAATATGTGGACCACCATAAGGGACTCGAACCCTCTCCCTCTGATTGGAAGTCAGAAATGCTAAGCCATTAACACCAATGGTGGATATAGATTAAATTGTCAAGATTCAATTTTAATAGTAGTATCATTTAATTTGACTTGCTATTAGTTGTTGGTGGGCTTGGAGGGATTCGAACCCTCATTTCGCTGATTAAGAGTCAGGAGGTCTAACCGTTGAACTACAAACCCATTTAAATTTTGGTGGCTAGTGTTGGTTCTGCTCCAACCTGAGACATCGCTCTTCAGGCGACCGCTATCACTAGATTAGCTTACTAGCCAATGGTATATCGAAATATACCTTCTGTAAATCGTTCTCTCATATTTTTTCTTTCCTTTCTTTTATTGGTGCGCCAGGGTAGACTCGAACTACCGTCGTTTCTTATGTCTCGGTTTTACAGACCGCTTCCATCGCCGCTAGGTTTTACTGACGCATATTGGTGGCTCCAGCTGGAATCGAACCAGCGACACGAGGATTTTCAGTCCTCTGCTCTTCCAACTGAGCTATAGAGCCATAAAAAATACCGCAAACACGACTCGAACGTATACTTTCAGAATAACTCTGCTGTTCTACCTATTAAACTATACGGTCTTCCGTAATTCATATTGCGCAATTTTGAATTACAGGACTTTACTTTCTAGTAAAGAATGATGGATCCGGAGGAGAGAATCGAACTCACATCTAATGCTTACAGGGCACTCATTCTTGCCGTTGAACTACGCCGGAATATGTAATAAAAAAAAATAGAGAAGATCTTTTTCGAATCTTCTCTATGAGTTTAAGGAAATTTCTGTTAAATAGCTACATCACTATCTAAGTACTACACCTCAACCCATAGGGAACGGTTCTATCGAGTTTATAATCATGCGCATACTCACTAAAGCATACGGGTTCTCCAGCGATATTCATAATACCGTTGGTTGTCCATACTGAATTACGCTTAGACAATGTAATCATCATGATATAAACTCCTTTTCTTTAAGATTTTTTTGTTTGATTTTATAGGTTTATTATATCAAGCACCTTTGTACTTGTAAACCACTTTTTGTAACTTTTTAAAATTTTTTTTTAAATGTTGCGAAAACTAATAAACAAATCTAGTCGCCATACATTGTATAGTCAACCAGATTCCTATTAGATGAATCAACCTTTTACAGTTCATTCATCTACCAATGTAGTTAAGGAAGTTTCTGTGCAACTTACTATTATATATAAATATACTTTCATATATTCGGCAATATATAATCATAATTTATATATAAAGACCAGCCATATAATACGCATGTTGCCGATACAATTGTATTATATCTCTAGTATATATAAATAGCCTTTCGCATATTTATCTATATATATAAATAGCCTTTCATTATTCTTCATCATAATTTAATCTATCGATTTTTCTCATATCAGAAATCTTATAATACTTTTTACCATATCGTTTATTTGTCAATGTAGGTCTTACACCTCGCGCACTACAAACAGGTCCTCTAGATTTATAAGACTTTGTATTTGTTTTTGCTGTACACATAGGACAAGAACAATGAATCTTATTCTTTGAATACTGATGGAGATTATTATACCAACCAGTAAAAGCGAATATTGAATAAGAATGTGCTATACGTCTTTTTCTCAAAGCTTTAACGACATCATTTCTTCTTTTTTGTGCTAAAGACTTATCTTTGTCAAGAAAGTTTTCAAACTCATTATCAATCATTTCATCATCATAATATTCCATAAAACTTTCCTCCAAATTACTTATTTGTATAGTTAAATAGCTCTTCAATATTTTACATAAATTGCCTCATTATTATCATCTATAGTAAAAGATCTGATTCTATAAAAGTTTATACTATCTGCATCTACTTTTGTATTAAATGCATATATATCATATTCATATTTTATAGAATTAGCATAATGTCTTTTTAAAAAGAATATTGATACATAACTAAGACCAAATATTACAAACATTGCTATTATAATTTTATATATACACAATATTTGTTTTGCAGGTAATTTATTTTCAATAGAACGAGTAAATGTATTTATAATAACTGCAAGTATTAAACCAATTATAGAAATAATCTCAAGAATTTGATAAATTTGTGCCATTTCGATAACCAGCCTTTCTATAATATAAATATATTATATACTTAATTATAGATTATCGTAAATAAAAAATGGCCTTTATTGTAAGGCCATATAACGTACGACTTTCACGTAATAATCTTGGAGTCCGAATAGAAGATTATGTATTATATTTCATCCTCAGTGGTTTGAGTGCAATTTAATCCAGGTACAGTTGCAGCCATATCTGCGGTGTGAAGTAAGAATGCTAAAGGATAATCTCTATATGCATCCATACAAGCATAATCTGTACCATTGGGTCCCATATGACAATTGATTGCAGTAGCTTCTTCGAAAGTAAGCTTCATATAATTCATACAAATCCATACTGACTTTGATCCATGACCACCAAACTTTTTCTTTTCTTCAAAGACATAATAAGGCGCTTTATGCCAAGATTTTGTTTCTTCATCAAATACATTTCTTAAACTTGACTTATAACAATCTACCTTACAAATATCATGGAATAATGCTACAATCGCAATAGTTTCTTCAGAAATATTATTAAGTTCAGGAATAATTTCCTTATAACAATTAATCAATACCTTAAGCTGATCATATACTTTAAGTGAATGTTCACATAATCCACCTTCATAACTTTCATGAAATCTAGTAGAAGCTGGTGCAGTATAAAAATCATGCTTAGCAAGATATTCCATTAAATTTTCAATACCGTCTCTTTTAATACACTTTGCTATGTCAATAAACCGTTCTTTATTTGTCATATTAAATTCCTCTTTATAAAAAAATACAAGAATAAC